>TARA_B100000686_G_C16805386_1_pt1 | contig 13472 bp, 7 predicted proteins | sample TARA_B100000686 | Tara Oceans TARA_B100000686 (sample SAMEA2622733) | marine metagenome | biome: marine biome (ENVO:00000447); feature: marine epipelagic mixed layer (ENVO:xxxxxxxxx); material: "saline water (ENVO:00002010), including plankton (ENVO:xxxxxxxx)" | depth 150 m
CCTATAATAGCAATTATTTTTTGAATAGTAACTGATTCAACTAATGCCTCTGGACTCTTAAGAGGGTCTTCTCTAAATATTTGGTATAAAACATAAGCAAAAGTTGATATTAAGTATATAATAGTAATTAATGTATACTTATTGTGTACATTACTTCTAAAAAAAACGATAACATATAATATTGAAGCAGGGATTAAAAACCTAAAAGCATTTATAGCAAAAAAACTGTGAATATCCTGATATAAATCATGAGGCGTTAAACCAACTCCAGAAAATAAAAAACATGCAATAAAAAAAAAGATAGACCCAATCCATGATAATAAATAATTTTTTTTAACATCTCTAAATAAATTGGGAACATATAAAAATCCAATTCCAGCTAAAGCAAATAAAAACATTGATGTATTAAAAAAAAATGAAGAAAGAAAATTTACCTCACCAGATCTACTTTTATAACCCCCTAATTCACTTAAAAAATTATTGGAAAATGAATAACCTATTTGTTCGGGATCAAACAAACTTCCACCCTGATAAAATAAACTCGATATAAATATAGCAGTTAAAAAGAAAATAGAAACAAATCTAAACACATATACAGTCCAAAACTTTTCCATCTAAAAACAATACTTATTTTCTTTGATTACTGAATCGGCTATTTTTGTTTTTAAATTAACAATATTTGGATATTTCAAATATCTAGTCATTTCATTTAGACTTTTTAATAATCCTAGTTTTTCATTTTCTGAAGAAATACTTAGAATAATTTCTTTTGCTTTATTGTTTATTATTTCTAATGAATTATATATAAATAGTTGACTCATGTAAGTTTGAGTAATTGTAGAATTTTCATTATTTCTTTCATCTATTTTCATTGTTCTCAATAATGTAGATTCAGAAATATAAGTTTGAATTAATATATCTGATAATGCAAGAAGAATAATTTGATTTTTTTCAAGTTCAGAACCGAATTTATTAAATGCTAAGCCTGTCAAAATCATAAAAATATTCTTAAAATTTTGAACTAAAATCTCTTCTTGATTAAAATTGGAGTTGTTGAGTTCTTTTATTTTAAACTCACCAGCTTTAACCTTATTAACAATTTCCATTATAGGAGACATCAAATCTATTTGTCCTTTCATAGCTTTTTTTAGTAACATTCCTACTGAAACCATTCTGTTAATTTCATTAGTACCTTCATAAATCCTACCAATACGAGCATCTCTCCAAGCTGCTTCCATGGGTGTGTCTGCTGAAAACCCCATGCCTCCAAAAATTTGAATTCCTTCATCTGAACAATGTTGCATTACTTCTGAACAAAATACTTTTATAATTGAACATTCAACGGCAAAATCTTCTACTCCTTTTAACTCAGATTCTTGATGTGACTTACCTTGTTTTCTTAGAGAGTCTATTTTGTTTTTAATATCAGCTGCTGACCTATAGCATGCAGATTCGCTTGCATAGCAGTTTGTTGCCATGATTGCAATTTTCTCTTTTATTGCTCCAAATTGAGAAATAGGTGTTTTAAATTGAATACGTTCATTAGCATATTTTACAGACCCGTTTATTACTCTTCTTTGTCCATCAATAACTGCAACACCAAGTTTAATTCTTCCTACATTTAGGGCATTCATAGCAATTTTAAATCCCTCTCCTCTTTTTCCTAACATATTATCTACTGGAACTTTTGTTTTATTAAAAAACACCTGTCTGGTTGAAGATGAATGAATTCCTAATTTGTTTTCTTCATCCCCAAGAGTTATACCATTATTTAAGTCAACTGGAACTATAAAACCAGTAATATTTTTATCATTCTCTATTCTTGCAAATACTATAAAAATATTTGCAAATCCTGCATTTGAAATCCATATTTTTTGACCTGTTATATAATAATTATTTCTATCCTTAGAAAGGACTGCTTTTGTCTTACCAGAATTAGCATCTGAACCTGCTCCAGGTTCAGTTAAACAATAGGACCCAAACCATTTCCCGCTAGCTAAGTTTGGAACATACTTAATTTTTTGTTCCTCTGTTCCATACAATAAAATTGGTAATGTGCCAATTCCAGTATGAGCTCCAAAAGCAGTTGATAATGATCCTGTAGAACCAGATATATATTCACATACTAGCATTGTTGAAATAAAATCCATTCCAAGACCACCATATTCTTCTGGAACTGAAACACCCAAAAACCCAAGTTCGCCAGCTTTTTTCATCAATTCTTCTGTGAACTTATAATCTTTATTTTCAATTCTTTCTTTGTAAGGCCATACTTCCCTATCTATAAATTCTTTAACTGCTTCTTTCATCATAATTTGCTCTTCTGAGAAATCCTCGGGAATAAAAATATCAGAGAAGTTTGATTTTTCTATTACAAAAGCTCCTCCTTGCATTATAGATTTTTCTTTTACTGTTGTTGACATATGTTTTTAAATTTATAGATATTATGAATAAATCTTTTTAATTAAATCTAAATACTTTGATTTAATAGCTTTTCTTTTAAGTTTCATTGTAGGTGTAAGTAAACCACTTTCAATTGTCCAAATATTTGGTGTAAGCTCAAACTTTTTTACCTGTTCCCAATCTCCAAACTTGTGATTATGAGATTCAATTTCATTTTCTATTTTTTCAATTAAAACCTTGTTATTGCATATGTCTTTTAAATTATTTTCAAAATCAATTTTATTTTGATCAAACCATAATTTAATATGCTCAAAATTTGGCTGGACCAATGCTCCCGGCATTTTTTCACCTTCTCCAACCACCATTACTTGTTCAATAAATAAAGATTGTTTTAACTCATTTTCAATAACTTGAGGAGCAATATACTTCCCGCCTGAAGTTTTAAATAATTGCTTTTTTCGATCTGTAATTTTTAAAAAACCTTCTGAATCAATTTCTCCTATGTCACCTGTATGGAAATATTCACCTGACATTACTTCCTCTGTCTTACCTTTATCCTTATAATACCCCATCATTACATTTGGTCCTTTGCAGAGTATTTCGCCATCTTCGGCAATTTTAACAGTAACTCCATCAATCACCTTTCCAACAGTTTCAAATTTTAAATTTCCATCTTCATAATGATTTACTGAAACTGCCGGTGAAGTTTCTGTAAGACCATATCCTTCTGAAATAGTTATCCCCGCAGCAGTAAAGACTCGTGCAAGTCTAGGTTGAAGAGGAGCGCTTCCAGATGATATATGAGTTAAATTTCCTCCAAGCGCTTTTATCCATTTAGAAAAGACTAATTTCCTAGCAACCTTTAACTTGAATTCATAACATATTCCATTTTTGCCATATGGTTCATATTTTAGACCAAGATTTATAGACCAATAGAATAATCTTCTTTTTAGTCCAGATAGTTCTTCACCTTTAGAGTAGATTTTATCAAAAATCTTTTCAAGAAGTCTAGGGACTGAAGTCATTGCATTTGGTTTAACTTCATTTATATTTTCTGATATTGTATCAAGTGATTCAGCAAAATATACTTCAATAGAATTATAGAGGTATAAATACAAAATCATTCTTTCATATATATGACAAACTGGGAGAAAACTTAAAGCTTTAGACCTTCCTTTTTCTAATGGCAGTTTTATTGAACTTGAAATAACATTTGAAACTATATTTTGATGACTAAGCATTACCCCTTTGGGAGTTCCTGTGGTTCCAGATGTATATATAATAGATGCCAAACTTTTTGAATCGACATTTTGTTTAAGTTTATTTAATTTCTTTTCATCTAAGTTTCTCTTTCCAACTTCTAATAACTCTTCCCAATGTTTGCAGCCTGATATATTATCAAAAGAATATATTTCAATTAAATACTTTAAATTTTTTTTAACAGCAATTATTTTCTTGTAAATTTCTTTATCAGAAACAAAGCAAAACTTACTTTCAGAATGATTTAAGATATATTCATAATCATTTGAGCTAATTGTTGGATATAGTGGAATATTTATTGCTCCTATTTGAGCGATACCCATATCAATCAAACTCCATTCAGTTCTATTATTTGATGAAATCATTGCAATTTTGTCCATTGATTTAATTCCTAGCTTTAAAAGTCCTGCACTAACTTGGTCAGCTAAATTGGCATATTTTGATGTTGAGGTGGATTCCCAATTTCCATTATATTTTGTGTTTAATGAATTTTCTAAAGGAGAATTTATTAGCTGATAGCTTAGAAAGTCAAAAATTCTAGTAGGTATTGGATTCATGAGAATGATTTAATGCAAATTAATAAAAAAATAAAAATAAGATCACTTATTTTTTAACCAATCATAGGCATTTTCAAAAACTTTAATCCATGGTGAAATTTTATCTTTTTTTCGTTCATAAGGATAGTAAGCCCAATTCCACGGAAAAGTTGAACGTTCTAGGTGTGGCATCATTACAAGATGTCTTCCATCTTTACTTGATAACATGGCGGCATTGTAATCTGAGCCATTTGGATTAGCAGGGTAGGAATCAAAATGATATGTGGCTGGTATTTGATATTGACTTTTGGGTCCAGGGAGATAAAATCTTCCTTCTCCATGAGCTGCCCAAATACCTAATTTACTTCCAACAATACCGTTTAAAAAAATTGAAGAAGAAGGTAAAATATCAACTGCTGTAAAGATACATTCGAATTTTCCAGATTCATTATGAATCATTTTTGGTTTATCCTTTATTTCTGGTGTAATTAAACCTAATTCTATAAATAATTGACAACCATTGCAAACACCTAAGGAAAGTGTGTCTTTTCTGTTAAAAAAATTGGTTAAACTATCTTTAGCTTTCTTGTTGTAAATGAATGATCCTGCCCATCCTTTTGCAGACCCTAGTACGTCAGAATTAGAAAAGCCACCAACTGCTACAATGAATTTGAATTCTGAAAGATTTGAATACCCAGTTATAAGATCGGTCATGTGTATATCAGTTACCTCAAAACCAGCAATTTGCATCGCATAAGCCATTTCTCTTTCTGAATTACTTCCCTTTTCCCTAATAACAGCAGCCTTAATTTTTGTATTTTTTAATTTAGGCGCAAAAACTCCACTAAATGATTTAGGAAAAGTATACTCAAGTGGTTGATTTTTATAATTTTTAAATCTTTCAACTGAAAGATTGTTTTGTGTTTGATATGAATCTAAATCGGCTGAAGTCCTATACCATAAATCTCTATAATAATCTATTTCTAGATCCATTTTCACATCTTTATGATTTAAAGTTAAATATCCAGAGGAATTTACATCTCCAAGTTTAAAGCATTTAACTTTTTGTGATTTAAATAAAGATTCTAAATCATAATCTGATTGAATTATAATACCTGGTTTTTCAAAAAACAAATCACTATTAATATCACCTTCTGAAGGAATATTTATTTCAGCACCAGAATTAGGGGTTGGAAAAAACATTTCAATCAAAGTTGTTAAAAAACCCCCACTACTAATATCATGTCCTGCAGAAATAATCTGATTTTTTATAGCTTTTTGTACAGCATTAAATGAAATTTTAAAATATTTTGAGTTTTTAACTGTTGATACATTTTTTCCAATTTTGTTTTGAATTTGAGCAAATGCAGTTCCACCAAGATGATTATTATCCAAAGAAAAGTCAACATAAAATAATTTTCCAGTTTTGCCCTTAATTTCAGGAGTCACAATCTGATTTATATTTGAGCAATGTCCAACTGCTGATATTATTACTGTTCCTGGTGCTAATACAGATTCATTCTCATATTTTTGTTTCATAGATAATGAATCTTTACCAGTTGGTATGTTAATTCCTAATTCTTCTGCAAATTTTGAACAAGATTTTACAGCTGAATATAATCGGGAGTCTTCACCAGGGTTATTACAAGGCCACATCCAATTTGCTGAGAGTGAAACTGACTTTAAGTTTTTCTTTAGAGGTGCAAAAACAATATTTGTTAATGCTTTAGCCACAGAGTTAATGCTTCCAATTGAAGGGTCAATTAGTCCGGTAATTGGTGAATGCCCAATACTTGTAGCAATACCATTGATCCCACTATAGTCAAGAGCAACAACTCCACAGTTGCTAAGTGGAAGTTGAATAGAGCCAACTGTTTGTTGTTGCGCAACCCTTCCTGTAACACACCTATCTACCTTATTAGTAAGCCAATCCTTGCAAGCAACACTCTCAAGTAACAAAATTTTTTCTAAATGTATTTTGGGGTTGCCAGATAAAGAAACTTTTTCATAAACTCTTTTTATTGAGTTATCATTAATTAATGTTTTTGGAGAATTTCCAAAAAGAGCATTCAGGCTTAGGTCTATTGGGTTTTTATTACTGTTATTATTTATAAAAGTAAATTGATTATTATCAGTAATATTTCCAACAACATGAATAGGCGCTCTTTCTCTTTTACAAATTTCTTTTAATTTATTAATATCATTTTTTGATATAATTAAACCCATTCTTTCTTGGGACTCATTTCCTATAATTTCTTTGTCTGAAAGAGTAGGGTCTCCTAAGGGTAATTTATCAATAAAGATTTCACCTCCAGTCTCTTCAACTAGCTCTGATAAACAATTTAAATGTCCTCCAGCTCCATGATCATGTATTGAAATTATTGGGTTATTTGATTTTTCACATAGTGATCTAATTGCATTAGCAACTCTTTTTTGCATTTCAGGATTTGATCTTTGAATTGCATTTAGCTCTATTCCTGCATTAAAAGAACCTGTATTTGCAGATGAAACAGCTGCGCCTCCCATACCAATTCGGTAATTATCTCCACCTAAAACAATTATTACGTCACCTATTTTTGGTTTGATTTTTTGAGCATGTTTGGCATTTGCATATCCAATTCCACCAGCTAGCATTATTACTTTATCATAGCTAATTTTTTTTTCATTTTCATTATGTTCAAAAGTAAATAATGATCCAGCAATTAAAGGTTGCCCAAATTTATTTCCAAAATCTGATGCGCCATTAGATGCTTTAATTAATATATCAAGAGGACTTTGGTATTTCCATTTCCTTTCTTTAATTTTTTTCTCCCATTCTTTTTTATTATTGATTCTAGAATAGGGTGTCATATATACTGCTGTTCCAGCTAGTGGAATTGACCCTAATCCTCCAGCCATTCTATCCCTTATTTCACCGCCAGAACCAGTAGCTGCTCCATTGAATGGCTCAACTGTTGTTGGGAAATTGTGTGTCTCGGCTTTTAATGAAATGACACTGTTGATTTCATTTTTAGTATATATGCTTGCTGATTCACCTTTTCTAGGAGCAAACTGTTCTATTATAGGCCCATCAATAAAAGCAACATTATCCTTGTAAGCGGATACAATTTCATTAGGATTTATTTTTGATGTGTTTTTGATTAATTGAAAGAGAGATTTACTCATTATTTTTCCATCAATTCTAAATTGACCATTAAAAATTTTATGCCTGCAATGTTCAGAATTAACTTGAGAGAATCCGAAAACTTCTGAATCTGTAAGTTTTCTAGATAATTTTTTCTCTAGATTTTCTAGGTATTTAATTTCATCATTGCTTAACGATAATCCTTCTTCAGTATTGAAAATTGAAATATTTTCAATTTCTATAATTGGCTTAGGTTCAATATTAGTTTTAAATAAATTTTGGTCTAGATTAAAAACTTTTTCCTGAAGCATAGAATCAAAATTTTCAACATTAGTGGAATGAAAAAACTCCTCAATTCTTGTAACATGATTTACCCCCATATTGTTTAATATTTCAATAGCATTAGTGCTCCAAGGGGTTAACATTGTCCTTCTAGGTCCTATAAAAGTTCCAGTAAGACTTTTTGAATTAATTAGAGGTTTGTTTTCAAATAACCAGTGAAGTTTTTCGATATCTTTTTTAAGAAGAACTTTTTGGCTTTCAACTGCAAAAATACTTTTGTTTTGTTCTCCGAAAAAATAAATCATATTTAAGAAAATATAATTAAACAAAGATACTTTATTAAATTTTTTAAGAAAAATAAGTATAATTATAATTCAACATTTATTTGCAACTTCTCTAAAGTTGTTGTAGCTGAACCAATTTAAAATATGATTTTTTATTTGATAAAAGTTGATTATGCGTTCCTTGTTCAATAATTTTTCCTTCCTGCATTACTATTATTAAATCTGCTTTTTGAATTGTTGATAGTCTGTGAGCAATTACTAATGCTGTTCTGCCTTTCATTATATTTTCAAGTGCTTTTTGGACTAACTTTTCGGATTTAGTATCTAAAGATGATGTAGCTTCATCTAAAATCAAAATTTCTGGATTTTTTAGTATCGCCCTAGCAATAGATAGCCTTTGTTTTTGACCTCCTGAGAGTTTGTTTCCACTTTCTCCAATTGAGGTGTCATAACCATTCTCTAATTTAATTATGAAATCATGAGCATTTGCAATCTTAGCAGCTTTTTCTAATTCTTTATCTGTAGCGTCTGATTTACCAATAAGCAAGTTGTTTTTCACAGTATCATTAAAAAGAACAGAGTCTTGAGTAACTATTCCTATCAAGTTATGAAGAGATTTTTGTTTAACTTTTCTTATATCAATTTGATCCATGGAAATGATTCCTTTATCAACATCATAAAATCTAGATAATAGATTGGCTATTGTAGATTTGCCTGACCCAGACTGACCAACTAATGCAATAGTTTGTCCTTTGTTTATAGTTAGGTTGAAGTCTGATATTATTTTGTTTTTCTCATATGAGAAATAAACGTTTTTAAAACATATCGTAAAATTGAATGATTTCTTATGTATTGCATTAGGCGAGTCTTTCAAAGAATTTTCAGCTTCAAGTATATCTAATATTCTTGATGCAGCAGCATCACCTTTTTTTATACTAAAAATAGATTTACTAATTGATTTTGCAGGTGTCAAAATATTGTATGCTAAACCAATAAAGACTAAAAAAGTACTTCCTTTTATTGATTGGTCAATTAATACCATATGTCCTCCATACCATAATAAAATCCCAATGATTGCAATTCCAAAAAACTCGCTACTAGGAGCTGCAAGATTATTTCTATGCAGCAATCTATTTGAGAAATTAAAAAACTTGAAGGTTGATTCTTTAAACTTATTTATAAAAGATATTCCTGCGCCAAATGTTTTAATTATTTTTTGACCGCTTATTGTTTCATCAATTATTGAAAGAAAATTTCCTTGTTCTTTTTGAACTAAATTAGAATCCTTTCTTAGTTTTTTTCCAACAAATGAAATAAAAAATCCAGAAAAGGGAATAAAAACTAAAACAAAGAGAGACAATTTTATACTAATACTAAACATTACTATCAATGTAAAAAGAATAGTTAGAGGTTCTCGAATTAAAAGCTCCAGAATTGAAAGAAATGAAACTTGTACTTCCAGAATATCATTGCCTATTCTTGCAATTAAGTCTCCTTTTTTTTTCTCAGTGAAAAATGCTACAGGTAAAGAAATAATCTTTTCATACATTTTATTCCTTAAATCTTTAATAACTCCATTTCTAAGAAATGTTATAAAAAATAAAGCTAAATAATTGAATAAATTTTTAAGTAAGAAAAGAATAATAATTAAGCCAATTGAATAAATCAACGTAATGCTTATATCCTTATCTAATTGCATAGTTACTTGATAGCTTAGCCATTGTTCCAAGTAATCTTTTAATGAATTTATTCCATTGTATATTGGAGCAACTCTAACTTTATTGTGACTTTGAAATAAAACTTCAAGCAATGGTATAAAAGCGACCATAGATAATGCGCTAAATAAAGCATATAAAATATTACAAATTATATTTAGTAAAGCATATCCCTTGTAAGGATATGCAAAACGTATTATTTTTTGAAAATAATTCATTCTATAATTTTAATTCCTTAACTATTGAATCTATTCTTTTTTCTAATTCTAACTCAGTTAACTTCCAATTATTGTATTTGAAATTTTTCTTATTTACACTAATGTAAAACTTAATCTTTGGTTCTGTGCCACTGGGTCGGATTGCAATTTTACTCTTATCCTTTAATATATATATTAAAACATTAGCTTTCGGAAGATTTAATTTATATTTTTTATTTTTTTTTAGACAATATTTATAAGAAAATAAGTAATCTTCAACAGATTCTAATTTAGATTCATTTATAGTTTTAGGAGGGTTTTTTCTAAAATTACTCATCATCTTATGTATCTTTTCTGCACCACTTTTACCAGTAAAAATTTTGTTAATCAATCTTTCTTTATATGGACCATAAATCTTATAGCATTCTATCATAAAATCAAATATTGTTTTACCTTGACATTTTAAAACAGATCCAATCTCACAAGCTAATAAAGCACTAGTTATGGCATCTTTATCTCTAATCTTGTTACCAATTAAATACCCAAAACTTTCTTCTCCGCCAAATATAAAATTTTCATTTTTTCTATTTTCTATCTCTTTTCCAATCCATTTAAAACCTGTTAAAGTTAAAATGCAATTAATTTTAAAATAGCTAGCTACTTTTTTTATTACAGGTGAAGAAACAATCGTTGAAGCAATATAGTCTTTTGAATTTATTAGTTTCTTTTCTTTACGAACTGATAATAAAAAGTGAGACATTATCATCATTGTTTGGTTTCCATTTAAAAGAATAAAATCACCATCTTCATTTTTAACTGCTATTCCAAGTCTATCGGAATCAGGATCAGTACCAATTACAATTTCAGCATTTTCCTTTTGGGCTTGATTTACTGCTATTTTTAGTGCTTCAGGCTCTTCTGGATTTGGGGATAATACTGTTGGAAAATTCCCATTAGGCGTTGATTGTTCTTTAACGATACTAATATTTTTATACCCTACTTTTTCTAAAATTACAGGGATTGAATTAATAGATGTTCCATGAAGCGAAGTAAAAACAATTTTAATATCTCTTTTGGAATTGGTTTTTTGTTTTGCTAGGCTAATACAGACTTTATGAAATTGAGCATCTGTATTTTTACCTAAATGAGTTAATTTATCTTTTTTACCTTCAAATAGAATTTCATTATATTTAATTGAATTAATTATTTCTTCAAGTTCAATGTCTTTTGGTGGTACAATTTGCCCTCCATCTTTCCAGTATAATTTAAAACCATTATAATCAGGAGGATTATGTGATGCTGTAATTACAATTCCACAATTTGCTTTTAATGACCTTATTGTATAAGATAATTGGGGTGTTGAACGCAGGGAATTGAAAAGAAATACTTGAATACTATTTGCTGAAAGTATATTTGCAACAATTTGGGCAAAATATTCACTCTTATTTCTAGAGTCATAAGCTATTACAGCTTTAATTTTCTTATATCTAAATTGATCTTTTAAATAAAGACTAAGACCTTGTGCAACCTTACCTAAAGTATATTTGTTGATTCTGTTTGTTCCGGGACCCATAATACCTCTTATGCCTCCAGTTCCAAATTCAATATCTTTATAAAAAGCATCTTTAAGCTCAGTTTCCTTATTAATTAAACTTTTGACTTGATTTTGCATATTTAAATCAAAAGGAGCTCTGCACCACTCTAATGCTGATTTTTTAATCTTCATAATTTGAGGTTGTATTAGAAATTATATAATTTATTTTATAATTATTATTTCTTATTAACACTTCACCTATAAAGCCTGCAATAAAAAATTGAACACCAACTATCATTGTTACTAGAGCAATATAAAAATGTGGTCTATCAGTTATTAGCCTAGATTGAGGGTTAAAGAAAAGCTTATCAACACCCAAATAGGTTGTAAAAGCTAAACCTATAATAAACATTAAAGTTCCCCAGAGACCAAAAAAATGCATAGGCCGTTTTCCAAATTTTTTTAAAAACCAAATAGTAATTAAATCCAAGAATCCATTAATAAATCTTTCAGGGCCGAACTTTGTATATCCATATTTTCTTGATTGGTGAACAACTTCTTTTTCTGAAATTTTTTTAAACCCCGCTTCTGATGCTAATACTGGGATGTATCTATGCATTTCACCTCTAACATCAATAGTTTTTATTACTTTATTTTTGTAAACTTTTATACCACAATTAAAATCATTTAGTTTTATTCCTGAAACAAAACGAGCTGCCCAATTAAAAAGTTTTGAAGGTATGTTTTTTAAAAAAAAACTATCAAATCTCTTTTTTTTCCATCCTGAAATTAAGTCCAGATTCCGATTTTTAATTTCTTTAATCATTAATGGTATTTCCTCAGGACAATCTTGAAGATCAGCGTCTAAAGTTGCCACAAATTTCCCTTTTGCAAATTTGAATCCAGCATTTAAAGCCTGAGATTTTCCGTAATTTTTAGCCAGGCGAATTCCATATGTATAATTATGAGAACTTGATAAGTTTTCAATAATATCCCAAGATTGATCAGTGCTACCATCGTCAATAAATATTATTTCAAATGTATAATTAGCTTTTTTCAAGCTTTTTACTATCCAATTATGCAGTTCAATTAAAGATTCCTCCTCATTAAATAAAGGAATCACAACAGAAATTTCCAAAATGTATATTTTGAAGCAAAGCTACAAAAATTGAATTTTATTGAGGCTTAGATCTTTTAAGTATAAGACCTCCAATTAATGAGATAATAAAACCAAAAATAACACCTCCAAGTATTCCAAAAGCAATTCTAAAAGGTATAGTTGTAAAATTCTTTGATATTTCTATGGCATTAGATGCATCCTCTTCTGATAATTCTGGATTTGATTCAAGCATTTTTTGCCTTTGAATTTCAAAAACTTTATCCATGAATTGAGGGTCCATAAATTCAGTTAAAATAATACCATAAAGTGTAGTTATAATTGCAGATACCAGAGCAATTCCTACCCCAATTTTTAATCCTTCAGATAAGGAAATAAAACCATCATTATCTTGTCTAAATTGGAATATACCGTAATTAACAAAACCAATAACCAAAACTGCTCCCACAATGTTAGATGCTGAATCTTGTTGGTAATGGGCATCTAAAAAAAACAACATTAAAGCAAAGGCAACATTTGCTGCGCCAAGGATAGTCCCATAATTTAAAGCGTAGTCTGATGTTTTCATAAACTTTTTTTCAATACTAAATTAAATTTGTATTGACAATATACCAACTTTTATAAAACTTCACACTCATTGTTGTATGTTTTGAAAAAACAACTAAATTTGCATCCGCTAACAATTTAACATGAGAGCAGGTATTCACCCAGATAATTATAGACTTGTAGCTTTTAAAGACATGTCGAATGATGATGTTTTTATTACTAAATCAACTGTTAATACTAAAGAGACAATAAAAATTGATGGCGTTGAGTATCCTCTTGTAAAACTTGAGATTTCTAGAACTTCTCACCCATATTATACTGGCAAATCTAAATTAGTTGATACAGCTGGTCGAATAGATAAGTTTAAAAACAAGTACTCTAAATTCAAATCTGTAGTTTCTGATATTGATGAAAAAATATCTATCGAGGAATCTACCAAGGAGGAGGCAGTTGCTGAGGAATCTACCAAGGAGG
>TARA_B100000686_G_scaffold105613_1_pt1 | contig 13471 bp, 15 predicted proteins | sample TARA_B100000686 | Tara Oceans TARA_B100000686 (sample SAMEA2622733) | marine metagenome | biome: marine biome (ENVO:00000447); feature: marine epipelagic mixed layer (ENVO:xxxxxxxxx); material: "saline water (ENVO:00002010), including plankton (ENVO:xxxxxxxx)" | depth 150 m
TTTTCCAGTTCAGCTTTTTTTAGTTCTTTTCTTTTTGTTTTTGCCTCTTCTGAATCCATAAATGCTTTTTTTGTTTGGAGAGCCGATGGCGTTAATTTACCTGCAATTTTCGTGTCTATGTTACTTTTTTTAGGAACTATAGGTTTAGGTTTAATTTTCCCATCATCAGATTTAATTTTCCCATCACCAGGACCAGGTTTAATTTTCCCACCACCAGTTTTTTTTGTAATAGGAGGATGATGATCTCTTTTAGGAAATAATATCTTTTTTCCTACCTGTGCTCCTGCAGGTGCAACAAAAGCCGCAGTAGATGGATACTTATCTGCATCTGGATTATAATTAGGATTTGTAACTAATGCAGTAGGATCATGTGATGGTTCTGGGGTATCAACCTTTCCGGCTGGATGAGCTGGTTCAGGCTCGACCCACTTATACATATCAGTCCAATGACTTGTTTTATCAGCCTGTTTAAGCCAATCTGCTTGCTGTCTGGTTACGTCTTTGCCCTTGTATTTTACTTTTTTAAGGGCAGGCTCTTTAATATATTCGTTAGGATCTAATTCGGTCAGAGTAAATAGCTCTTCAAGTTTTTGTTCGAGTAATACTTCTTCCTTTTCGGTAAGACTGTATGTCATAATGCATGCCGTTACTTCACTAAACTAGTTGCTAAATCTTCATTTGCTGAAGTAAAAATGCGACTCAGACCTTTTTTAATTCTAGGATCAACTGATTCCATGCCCATTACATCCATAGCTGGTTCTAGTGCTTCTTCTTCACTGGGTTCGTCTGTTGGATGAGGGTTAACTTGTTCGTATTCCATATAATGTTTAATAGAACTCATGTAATCTGCAGACTTAGTTATTTTGGCTTGAATCCAAGGTTCTAAGTTATCTGTATCGCCGATTTGTTGATGAAGTTTAATTGCATATTGTGCAATTTTATATAATTGCTCTTTTGCCATCCATCCATCTTCGTCGGCGGCATCTAACACGCCTTCTTTAAGTTTGTCATTCTTTTCATTTGTCATTGAATCACCTACTAATTTTCCTTTTGTATAACCTTCAGGGCGTTTTGCTTGTGCAGGATGATCTGTTTTTGTTTTAACTTGAACACCTGTTTTAACCCCAACTGCTTTTTCTTTAACTGCTTTTGGAAACATTCCTACTTTGTTAGCGTCAGCACTAACAGGTTTCTCTCGCCTAATCATTTTACCTTTGCCTAATGGTGCATTAACTGTTGCAACATTTCCAGCACTTGTGCCTCCTGCAGAGGAGGTTTCTTTAATGTCTTCCATAGTATTACTATTTATGCTAATATTTTGATCTGCAAGCAGATGAGCACCATTGCCTATTTCGATAACTGTCCTCATATTACCGGCCGCTTGCAAATACGTTCGTATACTGTATAATCCCATTTCTCTATCAAAATTGGGCAATTCTTCCATTTTTTCTTCAGGAAATATATTAATCCATAGTGTAGGGTTACCCGATTGTCTGGGAGGTTTAAAAATAAAATTAACTTTTTCTAGTTTTACTTTTAATGTTTCGTCAAATTTTAAATTAGTAAACATAGGATTATTTGGATCTGCTCCTAACATTACTATATCTATATCACTTCCTAATGTTGTATGATGTTGTAAAAAATTAAATGTTGCATCTAAAAAATTAAATTCTTGTTGTGGCGTATTTACCGCAGTATTTAATGATTGTGCGGCTTCTGCATATGCACTTCGAATCGCTTCTGTCGGATCTTGGGCAAATGCTTGTTGATTAATTTTAAAAACATTAAGTCCAAAAAATTCATTAAAGTGTGCTTGTAAATCTGTTCCTGCTTTTGTTTTTAATGCAGGTGTATTTAAACTTCTTGTAAGTTGACCTACTTGTGTGGTGTTTGCTTTTACACTTAATAAATTAATTACAGTATTATCTACTTGTAATACCAAATCTGCTTTAGTTCCCTTTTGATCTTCTGTACCTACACCTCGTACTATTACTTTATTAGATGTTTTATCTTCTTTTGGTAACTTTATTTTTTCTATAATAGGTGATTTACTATTGATGTAACTTATTGCACTTTGAAAAAATCCTCTAAATTCACTTGTGTCGCCTTCTTCTAATATAACTTTTTCTACATGATACATACTATTTTTACGAACCCGTATATTAACATCTAATCTATCAGGTTCGCCATTTTCGTATATAATAGGACTTCCAAAAGTTAAACTACCATCACCACTATTAATTGTACTTTCATTTATGATTTTAAGACAATCTTCAAATGCAACTTCTTCTTTATTATGATATAAAATTTTAGCAGTAACAGCCAATCCCATAAAAATTTCAGAAACATCGCCCCTATTATATTGTTCTCTTACAGTTATTTTATCAATATCACTTAATTTAATAGATTCGCCATTGTCCAACTTTAACGTAAATCCTGGAGGCATTTTATTAGGATCTCCACCGGCAGATACTGTTCGAAGCAATACTTTATCTCCGCCTTTAATAACACCTACTTGCTTATTCCAATCTTTTGGAATTCCTTCAGTACCAAATACTGCTTTATTAAGTTTTTTATATTGATCTCCGGCAATAACAACTTGAGATCCATCTATTAAAGTTACCGGGTCTCCATTTTTAATTTTTGTAATTAAATCCCTATAATAACGCATATCACCGTATCGTACTTTTCGTAGTTCGGCAAAAGATAATGTTGCTTCATTTAATTTATCTTTGATATAGGCGTTTAATATATTCATATTAATATTTATTGTTAATCCTCGTCCCATTGTAAAAGTTCTTGTTTACCATGTTCGGCCAAAAACTCTCTATTTTTCCAATGCTCGTTTTTAACATCATCTTTGTTTTGTCCGGTATATCCTACTGCATGTCCATTTTCACATAGCCATTTGTTAACATTAGTCCAACCACTATGCTCACCACCATCAGTACAATTAATCCAAACTTCACCTAAAATTCTTCCAAATTTACCTCGGCTGTCTGCTTCTGGACATCTAATTTGAATATCTATGTCATCTTTGTCTGACATAACTGCCCAATGCACCCAGGATTTGAGTGCGGCTTTAGATAGTTTACCATATATTTTTTCATTTTTATTTCTAGTTCTTGATTCAGGTGTGTCGATACCTAACATTCGTACACGATGTTTAACCATAACATCAAACCCTAAATCAAAAACACAATCTAATGTGTCGCCATCTACTACTTTTGTTACTGCTTCCACTCTATAAACAAACGGACAGCCGCTTTCATCTTCTATATAAGTTGCCATATTTCTCCTTTAAGTTTTATGGTTATTCTATTGACATAAAATGTATATCTTCTGTTTCATTTCCATGAAATTCTCGCCAAGTTCTTTTAGCATAATCGGCTTCTTCCATAGTTTTGAATACTGCTACACAATCTGTATATATCGAATCTAAAAATAAATGATTCATTTTAAATTGATATAATTTTGGATTCTTAAATACAAATTGACAATTTTCAAATACACAATTTGTCATACCCCATCCAAATTTATTAACTAATTCGTTCCATGCATTAGGATCAATAACTAATGTGTGATTATAATATGTCATATCATATAAATCTACTTCGATGCCTGGAACATCTGCACTAGGTCGTAATCTAGTTACCATGCGAGATTCTGGTGTTCCCCATGCATCATGCCCGACAAATGGTTGTAATGCTACTGCCTGAAATTTCATTTGATCATTTAATGCTTGTAAATAATTTCTATCATCATATTGTTTTGTGTTCATTGCATCATTTCTAAATGACAAATGTTTTGTAAATTCTGCATTAACTAATTTAAATTGTTCTGATGGCATTATAGAACCAAAATGTCTAACAAATAATTGTGCTACATTATTAATTGAACCTTTTTGTTTTTGTTTATTTTCAAAATAAAATCTTTTTAAGTCTCGCAATGTTACGCCAGCAACATCATAATCAAATATTTTATTTTGAGCTCGTCCTAACTCTACTGCAAATTTATAAACAAATTTTAAATAGTCTACTATTTCATTATAATTGTTTACTTGTCCTGACATGTTGTCAAATACACCACGCAATCCTCGCCATTCTAATGTTCCTTGTTGGTGTGGATTAAGTACACTATATTTGTCAAATATTCCCATTGCTAATCTATTAACTGTTTGATCATAAGCAAATTCTAATTTATTTTCTTTTGACGTTAAATTTTCTAGTGAACCTTTAAATTGTTCAACTGATTCTCCTAAATCATTTAAACTTGCATACTCATTATCATCATATTGTGGGATACCTTTATATTCTTTAAATTTTTCAAACAGACCACTATCTAAAAAATAAATTGCAAACCATGTAGCATCCATTCCGCTTGTTTTCTCTAACATTCCTAATCCAAAATGAGCATGAAAGCCACATGAGCTATTTGTATATGCACCATTATCAAGAAACTCTTTTACAATTTTTGCTACTTTCTGGAAGTTAGGTGGAGTTGCTGTAAGTCTAGCAGATGCACCGTTTTCGTCTTTAATTAAACCTATGTCAAATTCAGCACCAAAGTGAGTATCTGTATCATCGTCATTAGCCATGACACTTTGTTCTTCCATTCGACCTAAACCATACTTGTCTACTATACGTTGTATATTAGGATGGACTTCCTCTACTGAACCAGGCTCTAGATCCATTATTTTAGAATCAAAAGATTTGGCGGCAGGAACAACTATTTCTAATTCAAAGCCGACAGTTATTTCACCTGCAGTTGCTTCGGTTATTAATTCTTTCTCCCGCATTTAATTATTTTACCTTTTCACTTGTTGTGCCTGGGCTATTGCGGCCCCTGCCGCTGGACTCAGTTTGCCTTGTGGTTTAGGTTTTTTAACACCGGCTCCTGCGACTGCTTTTTTATGATAGGCTTGTGGGCCTGGAACCATATCTTTATTTTTCATTGCATCAGGAACAGACGAATCAGGCGGTGCTTTAGTAAGCCATTGCCTGCCTTTATTTAATGCCGGAGCACCAAATTTCTTTGCGGCTACTTTAGCGGCATGAGCGGCTACTCCTGCTTTCCCTGCACCCATAGCACCTGCAAGGGCTTTTCCTCCGGCTATGGCTAAAGGTACAAGTGGAAGTACTTCATCTACTCGTTTTTTTTCATTTATTACTTCATTTATTTTCATTTAATCTCTCCAAGACTAATGTTCGTTAGGTCAGGTGTACCCTGCTTTACTTGTTATTGCATGACATTGGTCTGCTGACAATCCTAATCTAGCACATACTTTGTGTAATTTTGCATGTGCTTTTTCACTGTTTGTATTTGTTAACATTTGTGCTAACTTAAATAATTTTCTTTTACCTTTTGGTTTATGCGATTCATTACTTAATGCTTTACCTGTTTTTTCGATTGATTCTAATCTATTGGCAGTCATATTATATAACGGATCGCCTTTGCCTTGTCGTATCCTATCATATTTTTCGTGAAATGCCTCTCCATCATGTAAGTTTGGAGAATGCATCATGCTTTGGCTAAAATCTTTTATTGCAGTAATATAATCCCAAGATATATTTTCCATTATGTTTTCCTGAGAAAATGTTTCAAGGTCATCACTTTCAACTGCATATCCACTCCACCAATCACTAGGCAGTTGTTCGCCATCACCTTCCATATCTTGTATTATTTCAACCATTTCCATTAGCGGTGCAGTTATATACATTTTATTATCATGCAAATCAAATCTACCAGGCTTTTCAGTTTTTATTGTTAATTCTGCTTCTTTAGCACCCCATCCAAAATAATTGTTTTCTCTTCCTTCAATATGATGTACTGCTTGATTTCTTATTTCATCATAAATTCCTCCTTCAAAACCATTTATTACTGCTTCGCTGGTTGCACCTGTAATCCAGTCTGAAAATTCACCACCATGGTTTTGTAAATATTCCCATATATTATCTTCTATTTTACTTGGATCGTCTCCACTATAATGTGCTAATTCTTCAATAATAATTCTACTGACAGCAGGTGGACTATATTGCATAATACGTTCAAAACGTTCTTGTATATTATCTTGATCCCCTTCTGCCATAGCCTGAGCCGATTCGCTTGTATCCCACGGAACTGCATCTGAAGTACGATGGTATTTTAAAAGCAGATTATATGGTGAATCATGAAATTCTGCATCTATTAGTTCGGCAAAGTTGTTATACGTATCTGTTAGTTTAACATCAACTTTATATAAGTAATTTCCTTTGTTAGCCTTTGAGGCCCAGTCTCGATCTTCTATTTCAAAAACAGTATCTTCTCCAAGTCGAGCTCCAACTAGTGTTTCAAAGCCTTCATCTAACCCAACTTCAAACATATATTTTTCTAAATTATCACCTGCTAACATTGTTTTCTTTTTAACTAATTCAGCACCATCATCTAAATCCCATACACTAAAATTCTCTTCAGGAAGATATCCGCCACCTTTAACACCAGCAATTCTATCATCCATTAACAATGTTTTAATAACTTCGTGATATTTCTTGCTAGGTTTTTTATTAGCATACCCTTTCATTTCTCCTAAAAAACTGTTAGCATCCATTATAAATGTAAGATGTGGCGTAAAATAACCAGGTTTATTTTGATGTGGTATCCTATAACTAAGAATTGTATCGCCCTTTTCCCAACTAGCAGTATTACCACAATGACCCATTGACTTACCTTCTTGTGAACAAAATTCTCTATCTAAATCAAACCAAGCAGACCCATCTGGAAATTTTATAAACTCAGTATAAAGTTCTCGCCACGAGCCTTCTTCACCTGTATCCATATCTTTTATTGATCCACTATGCGGTAATGCACGTTCATCATCTTTAAGTTTTATTATCCAGTCGCTTTCGATATTTTGCATTACTTCTAGTGCTTGATTAGGAGTAGTTTCAGGTTTAAAATTTAATTCTCTAATCCTATTACCTATGCCATCATGATTTCGAAAATGTTCATATGCTGTAACCCATTGGTTATAACTACCACCTGGCCATATATCTCTTACACTAGTATCACCAATTCTTACATTTTTACTGCTTGCTTGTTTTTTAATTTTTTCTTTTTCTTTGTCTGTATATAAATCTGCACTCGGAAGATTTAATCCTTGATCTAAAAAATGTACTTTAGTATCTAAAACAAGCCATTGTAACATCCATACTATTTTTGCATTATCAACTTGGTCATTAGATTTTTTTAAATTTGCTTTGCCCCATCTTGCAGTTTGATCGAACCTTTTTAAAATATTTTCATATGCTTCTGTACCAGGACCGTATTCAGGTTTTAAACCACGAACAATACTATTACGTAAATCACTAACTATACTTTCGTTTAAGTTTAATAGGGCCTCAGAGATTCTCATGATTTAAACCTATTTCCTTTTTTTGCTTGTTTTGTTGCTACTGCATACATAACAGATTCACCATCCTCACCATATTGGTCAGTAAAATTTTTCTTATGTGGCTTTAACTCTTTAACATTGTGTTCTTTATCACGCTCTTCTTTTTTAGATAGTTCACGTTCTGGTATAATTTCTTCAATTAACATACTAATTCCTACATATTGGCATGCATTGCGGCCATGTGTGCTTTATATTTTTTACTACCTTTAGGGTGTGGGCTTTTGCCTTCATCTACATCTGTTTTTTTATGATCAAGATAATCTTTAACCATTTTTGGGTCCATGTTATGCAGTTTTTTCCAATCTGGATTATCAACCCATTTGATGCCTGCTTTTCTATCTGCGGTCATGTCGCCTTCGGTAATAATTTCTTCAATTAACATTCTATCAAACTCCTAAATAATATATGTTTACTTTCCATAGCATTAACCATATTAATTGTTTCTTGTTTTCTATCTGCTTTAGGTGTACCTACTTCGCCTGATTTAATTGACACCATAGCATTGAACACACCTTTAACTCTATCTTTGCTTGTAGGGTGTTTTAAAGACGCTTGTACATCAGGTAATAGGTCATCGAACGATTTAGTTAAATCATAACCTCGTAATAAACTAACTACATCGTTCCAATTATTAGATTTCCATAATACTTCTCTAGTACCTTTTGCTTCTCTGCCTCTATGATCTTTTTCATATGCTCGTAACTGTAATTCAATACCACTTAAATTAAATTCTAATACTTTATTTGTTTTAGGGACGCCTAATCCTATACTTGCAAATAATCTATCTATTGTTTTTGTTGCATTTGCTTCTTGAATTGCAGTTTTAATAAGACCTAAAATTAATCCTTGTTTTTCTGCAGGCCAATCTAAAAAACTTTTTTTAAATGCACTTTCATCTTTTGTTACTGCTACTATATTATCTATTTGTGCTGTTTTACCTGCTTCTGTTTGGGGGAACAAAACACTAACAAGTTCACCTGCATTGTATGAACGTCTGCCCGCATACTTATCGCTTCTAAAAGGTAAAATTTTATTTGCTGATTGATTTTCTAAATAGTTTTGTAATTCTTTCTTAATTGCTTTTTTGTCTGTACCTTCAATGTGTACAATTAAATCTATGTCGCCGTGATCTTTTTTACCTGCGGCTACACCACCTGTAACTTCTGCAGACACGAAACCAGGAAAACCCGATAACACCGAATCGATATAACTTTTCGCTGTTGAATTAACATGTTCATTGCTTATCCTGTCACCGCCTGCAACTCCACTCATTTTTGTTTTTTCCTATTAATAACACCTATTCGACCACCCATAGGCAGTTTAGGTTTAGGTGTAGGTGCAGGAACGTCTGCTCCACCTCCAGCAATAGCCGAAATGCCGTCGTCTGGCCTTCCCAAATCTGCTGTACTTAATCCAGCTCTATTAGGATCAAGTATAGTTTTTGGTTCTGCCTTTGGCATTGTAAGTTGTGATGCATATTGATCTTGAGGTTGAGGAGCATTCCAGTCTTTTGGCCAAAACTCTCCTACTGGTGGGTTTCGCTTTGAATAATCAAGTGCCGCTTTTCTCATGGAACCTAACTTTGAGTTTTTTGCTTTTAAATAAGCATCATGTGTTTTAAAATGTACCCTACCGGCGTTATCAAAATATGTATCGCCGCGTTCTATTAATATTTCATTTAGTCTCATATATTACTCCTAAGGTTACTGCTGTCTGGTAAAAACTTTCCTGTTAACCCAAACTCATCCTTATGTTGTAACCAGTATTCTTGTAAATCGTCTGGTATATCTACTCGTGTTCTGTCTAGTATTTTTAAATAAATTTGCATAACATTATCATACAATGGATGTCCTTTAATTGCATCGTGTAATGTATGATAGTTTGCTAATTGTTGTATTGATAAATTTAGCCCAAATAATTCATTTAATAGAGCCAATGTGTCGTCGGGAGTTCCTGCAACTACTTCTTTGGTTGCTTTATCTTTAACACCTACTTTATGATCAAACGAATGATTAGTTGCTTGAAACATTGCTAACATTAATTGTGTTCTATGTAATCCTTTTACATTAGAATCTTCAGGATAATTAGCCGATGCATAACTAAATTTTAACCAATCCAAATTACCTACCATCCAATCAATTTGTATACCCACATTTAAATTACTACCTTGTTCATCATATTGCGGAAACATTCCAAATGCATTACCTGGTGTAACTTTTTTAGGATCCATATGTATAGTAGGTGCATGTTCATTAACATATTCGCTAATTAAAACTAATGCAGTTTTCATAGCAACTTGTTCATCACTTGATGTTCTTGCACGTTTTTTAAAAACATCAAATCGTGTAACAAATTCTTCTGGTCTAATATGCCATGCTGTTAGTGTTTGGCTAGAAATGCCTTGTGGAAACAATTCTGTTGCGTCAACTGCTAAATCTATATCACCACTTGAACTTTTAAGACCTACAGATCCAACTGGATGAAACTTATTAGGTGAGATGCCTGCGTTAGGAAACACTTGTTGCAATTCAGCAAAGTATCTTTCTAATGTAGGCTCTATATTTTCTTTAGCAATCCGTCCGGTATTATCTCCGAATACATTACCACCTTCTAATAATTCTGCAAAACGCATTAAGTAATATCCCCAAACTGTTTCTTATGTCTATTTTGACGGGCTAACTTATCGTATGCAGAAACAAGGGTTTCAAGTTTTCCTTGAAAAACAGGGTTATCTTTACTGTATAATATCTTATATGCTCGCCGTATCATAAACGGATCGGCAGGTTGATCAATATCTGCGGTTGCAATACTATCAGCAAGTTCTTTTAATTGCCTTGCTACCATACTTTGTAATGATTTTATGTCATATGTTCCACCACTTGGTGGCCATATATCTGTTTCAAAAGGATCTTTTGGATCTTCTTTAAGTCTGTCTAGTACTTCACGCATTTGTGCAGACTTGGTTCTCTCAGATTCCGGCATCATGGTACTCCATCTATATACGAATATTTATCGGTTTTGCAGAATGCAAAGGGATGTTCCAACTATATGTTGCAACGATTTAAAATCTCTATTACCAAGATATAATTCATTTAATGCTTCAGTTACGTCAGGCCAATAGGGACTGCCATAGTCATGCCAAAGAATATATCCTCCTTGACGTACTAAATTATATGCAAGTTTAGAATCACTCATTGTATATTCATAACTATGCGATCCATCAACGAACATAAAGTCAATTCTATCTATATAATCAGTAAAATCATAGTTAGCTGAGTCACCATATATTTGTTTTATCTGTGCATGTGTTTGACGACCCCCATCTTTACCTAAAATATACTTTTCTTCTGAAGGGGCAAGTGGTAATTTAGTTTCATTAGTAGGCAGATCTATAGTAATAACTTCACCATCTTTTGGTTGATTTAATGCCATATTAATAGTAGTTCTTCCATTAAATGTGCCTATTTCTAATATTTTTTTAGGTTTTAGTGTGCTTATTAGTAAAGAAATTACAACCAATTCAAGAGGTGTTATATTACCATCTTCAGGATTAAGATTTGTTAATGTTATAGATGTGTTTTTATCTAATATTTCATCTACTAGTATCCACGGTATCATTGTCTTCTAACCCAACCTTGAGGATGTTGTAAAGGAAAGTCTAAACCACCTATTACTGAGTGTATGCATTTTCTACATATTAAATCATTATCGCCCATTTCTTTACCATACATTTGATCTCTTAAATGATTTGCTTCTTCTGAATTGAGTATATATTCGACACTATCTTTTGTTATATCTCCTATAATGTTTTCTTGATAATAATCTTGGCAACATAAAAATACCTTTCCTTTATGGTTTATAGAAAAATTATGTTTTAAAACTTTTTTAACACAATCATACATATAAGTATTACCTTTATATTTTGTCTGATATATATCATATTCGTTTTTATCATTAATTTTAAGATTACCACTTCTATTATTATGTGGCATAAAATACCAATCTACGTTAATAGGATGAGTTATTATAGATTCTAATTGGTCTCTTATTTTTCCATTTAATACAATACCTCCTTTTAATTGATTACGATTAGAAGAAAAAGTTTTTAATAAATTAAGTAAATTATTAAAAGTTTTCTTAAATTGGGCAGGCGGTAATCCATATGTAGCACACCATTCTTCTTCATCTAATGTTGTCATATTAACTTCTATTTTTTGAACTACATGTTTATATTGGTATAAAAATGCAATTTTATCTGCATCTAATCTAGTACCATTAGTATGAAGTTGGAGGTCTATTTTATATTTGTCTAATAGTTTGATTCGTTCTTTAAAAAATTTATCTAGTAATGGTTCACCATAGTGATTAAAAACCATATAAAAATATTTGTATAATTTATTTGTTTTTCGTAGCTCTTTACATATGTGTTCGAATAGCTCTAAACTCATTGTATCAGCAGGAAGGGGATCCTGACTTTGAGGACAAAATACACATCGTGCATTGCAATGTCTAACTGTTTCTATATCAACATAATTTAACATGTTTACTTAAAAATATTAGTTTCTACAAAATCAATACAATATTCTATTCGTTTTAAAATATTTCTACCATCGGCAATATAATCCATGATATGTTTATGAGCTCGTAAATTCATCAATGATCCAAAAAGAGCAATAAACGACCGTATTGCATCGTTCATGTAATTTTGTTTATCTACCCAATTAAGTTGAGGTTCATGATCTACTTTTGTAAATAATTTTTTATCTGGACAATAAAACATGTTATTTCTTGATACCCAATCTACCTCGCCTATACTTAAATATGTACTCGGTGGCCTGTGGTTTGCCCATATTCTTTTTCCTTCGTCACTAAAAAATTTCATATTATAAAGCATAGCATCTAAATACTCGTCCATTGAAAAGGTCATTTTAGATTCATCTAATAAAAAATTATATACATCTTCTCCTGGTACTCTGCTAGATTTTAAAATCCACCAATTGTTATTTTTATTAAGATGGGTTGTTACTATATTATTTGAAAAATATGCATTACTATAAAATTTATTATTTAAATCCCAAGTATCATCAAACAAACCAACATAAATTTTATAAAATTCATCATTAATTAAATCATGAATAACTGCTTTTTGTGGTACTGCTATCCTTCCTAAATCTATTTTAGTAGATTTTGTTTTTATTAGTTCAAATTTTTCTATTTGAAATTCTATTAAAAATTTTTTTAAAAAATGTCCTGCAGGAAGATTTGTCTCTGAATAATTAAAAACAACTTGTTTTTCTAAATCAAAATTATAATAATTCATAAGACTTCTTTGTCAATAAATTTCATACATTTATCTAAAATTTTTGGCATCTTTAATACAGGAAGAAAATTACAATAAGGAAATGAGTTAAAATTTTCAAAATGTTTTAGCAATCTATAATATGATTTTTCTAAATATTTTTCACGAGTTAACCAACCAGATTCTTCAATATCTATATTTGTTGTAGTATTAGTTTTCATATCATATATAATATTACTTGCACATGAATCTCCTGCTGAATAATCCCAATACCTATGTTCGTTCGGAAAAAGCCGTCGAGATTCATTTTTTGCCCATATTAAGTTATTTAAAAAACTATCAATTATTTTTTCATTAACTGTATTAGGTTCTAGAAAAAGTGTTGATAATAAAATTCCTTTTGGTATAGTTTGTTTTATAACCCATACATTTTCTTCAATAACAGATGTTATTAAATGGTTTGGAAAATGTGCATTATTAAAAAATACATGATCATATTTTTTTATGTTATCTGTTATTTTAGAAAAAACTTTATAATAACAATTATTTTTTTTATCAAATACAACTATTCTTGGTCGATCCCATATTGCCCATGCCTCAGAGGTAGTTCGAATTACTTTATATTCTTTAAGATTGTAAATTTTTAAAAAGTTTGATAATAATTCACTTGATTCCATTGACAAGATCAGTTTCGATACTAGTTGATGCTTCTAATTCAAAATCGTAATCCATTGCATCATCTA
>TARA_B100000686_G_scaffold33764_1_pt1 | contig 13453 bp, 13 predicted proteins | sample TARA_B100000686 | Tara Oceans TARA_B100000686 (sample SAMEA2622733) | marine metagenome | biome: marine biome (ENVO:00000447); feature: marine epipelagic mixed layer (ENVO:xxxxxxxxx); material: "saline water (ENVO:00002010), including plankton (ENVO:xxxxxxxx)" | depth 150 m
TAATTTCCGGATTCAATATCACTCTGATGCTCTAAAAAATGACTGTATACTCCAATCATATCCTGAATATGAATATTTGGACGCACCTGATTCCCTCCAAAGACCGTAATCTTTTTATTTTTTAAGGCTTGAAAAGTGAGCATATTAACACTTACATCAAGTCTCATTCTTGGAGACCAACCACATACAGTTGCTGGTCTAATATTATGGATTTTTATAGAGTCCTTATAACTTAAGGTTACTCTCTCAGAAACCATCTTCGTTTTGTTGTAAACAGAAATTGGAACTAACTCAAGATCTTCTGTAACATCTAACTCATCCTTGACACCATAAACACTTCCTGAGCTTGCGTAAATTAATTGCTGAACCCCAGCTCGCAAAGCATTATCTGCAAGTTTCTGGGTTGCTAAAACATTAACTTCCCATGAGAGGTTAGGATTTAACTCCACACTAGGATCATTGGCTATATTAGCAAGATGGATAACGGATTCAATGTTTTGAAAAAATGTTTCATCTAGATCACGGATATCCTTCTTGGTAAATTCTAGATTTGGATGTGGTTCAAGATTATTACCAAACCATTCAGTATCGACAGCACGTATATTGTGACCTTGAGAAAGAAGGTAGGGGGTTAGCGAGGACCCAACATAACCACACGCTCCTGTAATCAATATATTCATTTATATAGCTACTCCGTTGAATTATGGTTTATGACTGTAGTCCATTGGTAAAGATTGGAGACATGATAGGTTATCGTCAACCCAAGTTAAAGTTTTCTTGATGCCTGCTTCAAGGGAAATCTTATCCTTCCAATCAAGCTCTTGTCTTAATTTAGTACTTCTTAGTAAGTAAGATTGGTCTTTGCCAAGTCTGTCTTCTGTTTCTTCTACTAAATCAGAAAAGGGAATGTCAGTCATTTTGCAAATCATTGCCACTAGATCTCTAATAGAGACCGTGTCATTTGTAGATATATGGTAAGTGTCTCCTATCTCACCATTGAATGCGATTTTTAAAGTTGCATCAGTTACATCATCAATATGTATAAAGGATCTTACTGAGTGGCCACCACCATGCAATTGAAGTTTTTTTCCTAATCGAGCAAATAAGAGCGCTCTTGGGATTATCCTATAAAGCTGCTGACCTTCACCATATACATTGGCTGCTCTTGTAAAGACTACAGGAAATTTATAGGCACGAAAAAAGCTTAGCAAATGAAGATCGCACGCAGCTCTGGATACGGCGTATGGAGTGCTTGGGCTAAAACTATAGCTCTCAGTCACCCACCCATCAGTGCTGCCATATGCTTCTGGAGTAGACACATGCACATATTTTTTAATGCAGTCTATTGTCCTAAGATAATTATGAAGTTTAACCTGACCCACCACGTTCGTTTGATACCAGTCCTCTGGTGTAATCCAGCTTTCTGCAACCATGCCCTGGGCAGCAAAATTAACCACATATTCTGGTTGAAATTCTTTCATGTAAGTTTTGAGCAGTTCTAAATCATTATTGATGTCGACTTGATGAAACTTGAAGCCTGAAGGTCCATTTTCTAACCACTTATATGGGAGATAAACTTGATGAATTTCTTCAGATCTACTTACACCCATGACCTCATGATCTTCTTTTAACAAGTGCTGTATAAATGATGATCCAGAAAATGAATTACTACCAATAACTAAAAAACGTGACATTTACTAACTACCTTTTTCCTTAGAATCAAAGATAAAGTCTGATTCACCATAACATTTTGGCTGGCAACTAATCATTTTATTCACACCTCTAATTACACTTACTATTCTTATAAATTTTTGAACCTCTACGATAAGATACGATATTTCGAATGAGTGAGAATGGATTGATGTTTGTTCGACGATAATAAAAATATGACTTCACAAAGAAAAATTTGAACACATCTAACATCTTTATTATTGAATATACAAACTTATCCAACAAACTTTCAGATTTTTGTAGGCTCCTGATAGTCTTCATATAATTAATCATTTCATTATGCATTTTTTTCAAACGCATACTCTGAATAGCATATATTGTTTTAAATTCGTATTGCTTAACAAAATCACGTGGGAGAAGTAACGCGTATTCTTTGGAATTCATAATTTGAACCATTTTTTCTAATGCTGAATTGGTTTTTGTTTCCTCAGAAAGAAAGAAAGTATCTGCGTAACCAGAGTTATCAGTGTAAGTTCTCCAAGTTGCCAATATCTCTGGTATAAAACAAGCACCATGCTTTGTTGCTACAATCATATCTACTATATGGTCGGCAAACTGATATAACTCAGGATCAAAAACATCGGTATCTTTATCTTTAACAACATAATCTCGTCTACAAATAACTGTAGGACCAGGAAACCAAAAACCAAACTGTAGTAATGTCTTCCTTATTTGATCGGCAGAAAGAAAACATTCAGTTGTCGATATTACAGGACTTTTGGCCCACATCATATCAGTCCCATCTTCTCCAATAATTTTCATTAACGCACAACTAAGACCAGCCTGAGGGTTTTGATTAAGAATTTTTACAGATTTCTCAAAAAAACTTGGACAAACTCTATCATCCGCTGCAGCCCAATAAATATATTCACCTGTAGCTATTTTTGTTCCTTTATTAGATGAATACCAAACCCCCTCATTTTTAACATTCCTATAAAACTTTACTGTAGGATTTTTCTCGGCTATGCCTTCTATTATTTGCACACTATTGTCTGTTGACCCATCATCAATAACAATTACTTCCAATGGTGGAAATGATTGACTTAAGATGGCTTGTAATGCTTCCTGAATGTAATGACCATGATTGTAATTACACATTACTACAGACAATGTTCCTTTATTTTGCATACACTTATCTTTATTTCTCTTAATTTTTTCAGTAGTTATTTAGTCCCATAATCTTATGGTTTGGATTCTCTCTAAAAGAATCGTGGTTTTTTATCCTGCATATTAAACTTATACTAGTTGCGTAATAGTGATATTGTCTCTCCAATGCCACGCCTTAGACTTCCAGAAAAATTAAACCCTTTGCCTTTAAACTTATCACATAGCACTTCATAAGATAGTTGGTTCATGATTCTATTGTCTACAAACTCAACTCTCAAATCTGGAACAGATTCTTTAATTATGTCAACTACTTGATGTACAGTTGCATTTTCAGTAAGTACATTATAAATTTCGCCATCAAACAAGTTGTTTCTTATAATAAACTCTATCGATCTTGATGCATCAAATAAATCTAGATATGGTCTCTTTTGATCATATGCTGTTGACCAAACAGTAATAGGCTGCCCCATCGCCGCCTGCCAACAAAACTTGTTAACCGCAGTATGAAATCTCATACCTGCTGACGCGCCAAATATTGTTCCAAAACGACAATGGATTGCTTGCAACCCTTTCTTTTGACAAAGTTCAGTAATTAACTCTTCTTCTTTAAGTTTTGTAGCTGCATATGGGCTTTGTGGCTGTAGCTCTTCTTCCGAACAATCTTCATCTACCACATCATTCTGTGTACCATAAACACTAGTTGATGATAATGCAATTAATGACGATCCAGTTTCTATACAAGAATTAGCAACTTTTACAGTGGATTGGTAATTATTATTTTCCAACTCTTCTGGGCGATCAAAACTTCCGGCCGCATCTGTAATTGCTGCAAGATGTATCACTACATTTGTACCAGAAAATACTGACTTTAAATCTATACTATTTACATCGCCCTCAATGAAATGGTAATTCCCTAAAGTCGGAAGGTTAAATAAAGAGGGGTAGCGTTGTGTCATCATATTATCAATCATGACAATTTCTGCCTTTGGAAACTGAATACCTAAATCTCTCACAACATAAGATCCTATATGCCCAATTGCCCCAGTTACTACTATTTTCACTCTATTCTTTCTCCATTATAAGTAGCTATCCCGATTGATATTTTTGGAGGATTATCCATAACCTTATAATTTTACAGTTCTGGTAGAGATAAATTCGTCCCAGTCTCTTATATAATCCTCTTCTTCATAAGGTCTATCACACCATACACCAAAAATAGTGTTATCCTCTCTCGGAATTTGATGAGACCAAATTCCTGGAGGAAGAAGAAGAGCTTTGTCAGAACCCTCTAACATAAAACTTATCTCTTCTAGGCCATCCTTACAGACAACTTCAAGTTTACCGTTTAAAACGGTCAGTAGTTGACTGCATTTTTTATGAGAGTGGTGTCCTCTTAGAATATCTTGCTTTCCTTTTACTATGAAAGTTCTCACAAAGTTAAACTTTATCTGATCATTTTGTTGGAGGATAAACATATCCCCTCTTTGGTCTGATATTTGCTGTAAGTCAAATAACTTCACTTCACTTAAAATTGAATTAATCATTTTCCAGTCCCCTAAAATCCTTAATCATATTTACTATGCCCTCCTCTAGATTGAATTTAGGACTCCAATTAAAGTCTTCTCTAAATTTTCTATTATCTCCCTCAAAATTTCTTTTATCTATTTTATAAGAGTTTTCAGGCCATGGAACCTCTTGGATGCTGGAAGAGTTCTTAAGAAGAGATTGAGTTGTTTGAAATGCTTTCTTCAAAGGTATGCTGCTGCCTGAACAGATATTATAAACTTCAGTTATATTTTTGATGGGTTTATCACCAGCCAATAAAAAAGCATCTACTACATCTTCAATATAAATATAGTCTCTTAAATAATTTCCATCGCCATAAACCGAAACTTTTTTTCCTTCTATCAAATTAGTTGTTACTTTATTTAAGACACCTCTATCAGATGATCCCGCCTTGATTTTGCTGGGTCCATAAACATTAGAAAGCCTAAGAATAATTGATTCAAAACCAATACTTTCACTGCAATACCTTAAATATTCTTCTGAAAAAAGTTTATGTAAATCATATATTGTTTCAGGATGTGGGTGTTCTTCTTCAGTTATAACGTTTTTGTAATTTGATCCATAGACTGTAACTGTAGAAGCAAAAATAAATCTTGGATATTTGTTCTTTCTGACACAACTATCTCTAAATCTTTTGATAGGGAGTATCGCTAAATCTAAACTCTTTTTTTCATTTTCTTGGGCCCATTTCAAACTGGTATTAGCAGCAAGATGAAATACTACATCGGAATCTTGTACTATTCTGTCCCAGAGTATTTCATCAGTTAAATCGTTTGAGAAAAAAACGCTTACATCGAAGGGATTCTCATGCTTTCTAGAAACTACATTTATATTATCTGCTTTGCTTGAAAAGCGTGATAATAAAGCCGATCCTATATAGCCGAAACCTCCAGTTAAAGTTAGGTTCTTTTTTTTATGCTTATCAAGCACTTGATTTAATGTATTCTTCAAAACTGATATTCTCTTTATCTTTTTCAGATATTATTGGCGTCTTAATTGGCCAAGGAATATTAAGGGAGCTGTCATTCCACAAAATTCCTGAATCATTTTTGGGATCATATAATTCGGACACTTTGTAGTGTAAGACTGATTGATTTGATAAAACACAAAAACCATGAGCAAAGCCAGGTGGCATATAGATTTGATTTTTTCCTTCTTCTTCAAGAAGAATGGAATACCATTGACCAAAGGTAGAAGATCCCTTCCTTAAGTCAAGGCAAACATCAAAAATGCTTCCACTAATGACAGTTACCAACTGTGATTGACTCTTAACTTTTTGGCAGTGGAGTCCTCTTAATACACCTTTAGTTGAGTAAGAGATATTATCCTGAACAAAATCATCTCTTATACCAATACTTTCATAAGCCCTATGACTATAGGACTCATAAAAACTACCCCTTAAATCAGGAAATTTTAATGATTCTAAAACCAGTAAACCGTCAATTGTGGTTTTATGACAATTCATTTGAGATAAATGATTTTATACAATCAATTACAGTTTCTACTTTTTCTTCCGACAGTTCCGGATAAAGAGGTAAAGAAACTATCTTGTTAGCTATATTCTCAGTTACTGACATATCTAAAGTCTTAATTCTATCAACATATGCAGGTTGAAGGTGAACAGGCACAGGGTAATGTATGCCTGCAAAAATTTCTCTTTCAGATAGGAATTTAATTAGTGCATCCCTTTGATCTGTCTGTACTACGAAAAGATGAAAGACTGGAGAAACATTTTGGTTATTCTTTGGGAGTTTTAAGGGTAATGAATTAAGTCTGGACTTATATAAGTCAGCAATCTTGACTCTCTTCGTATTTGTTTCATCTAGATATTTTAGTTTTACTCGTAAAATAGAAGCTTGAATTTCATCCAATCTAGAATTTCTGCCCGGTATTTGGCTCAAACGTTTTTTCCAACCATATTGTCTCAACATAATAATCTTTTCTGCATATTCATCATTATTAGTTGTTATCAATCCAGCATCTCCTATTGCACCAAGATTCTTTGTAGGAAAACAACTGAAGCAACCTATATCTCCTAAGCTTCCTAATCTCTTTTCTTTCCATTTGGCACCATGTGCTTGAGAAACATCCTCTATAAGCTTTAATCTATTTTCTTTACAGAATTTACTAATCTCATCCAGATTACATGCTCCCCCGTAAAGGTGGACAGCAACAATAGCTCTGGTATTTTCAGTTACCAATTCAGATAAGTTCGAGATATCTAAGGTGTAGGTTTCTGGATCTATGTCAGCTAAAACAGGGGAAGCACCGGCTGCTTCAATTGCGGCAACGGTGGCTACAGCTGTGTGAGATACTGTAATTACCTCATCTCCCTCTCCAATACCCATTGCCCTTAAAGATAATTCAAGAGCATCAGTGCCATTTGCTACTCCAATTGAATATTTTGTTCCAATATATTGTGAAAATTCTTTTTCTAAGAAAGAGACTTGTTCGCCTAAAATATAACTATCACTGTTAAGAACGTCACTAATTGCTTTATCTATTTCTTCCTTAAACTCATCGTATTGAGCCCTAGGATCTGCAAACTTAATCATTTAGAATTTTTGCTTCTGGGACATACATTATCCATTTCTTATTACCATTAACATAATCTTTTTCTTTTTCCATAATCTCTTTTGCATGATTCCAAGCAAAAAGGAGAATAAAATCAGGATCACTCTCCCGAAACTCTTGATAAGGTAAAACGGGAATCTTAGCTCCCGGAGAGAAAGTATTATGTTTTGTTGGAGAGGTATCATAAATGGCCTCAACTAATTCAGAAGAAATCCCAAAATAATTTGTAACTGTAGTGCTTTTAGATGTTGCTCCATAACCTACAACTTTCTTTCCTTCATTTTTAACCTTAACTAAAATATTCATTAAATCTCTTTTTATTTTATTAACATTATCTGAAAAGTCAGAATAAGCAGCCCTTTTATGTAAGCCTAGCTCTTTTTCATTCTTAATTAAGTCAGCAACACTCTTACCAACTTTTTTTACCCCTTCATGGGCCAGAGTATATCTCATTGAACCACCATGAGTAGATTGAGGCTCCACTTCTATAAGTTCAAGGCCATGCATTAAACCTAATTTTTGTACCGATAGGGCAGAATATAAAAAAACATGCTCATCATATATCTGATCAAAAGAGCTTTTTTCTATCACATCTCCAATATAAGGGTCCTCAAAAACAAAAATGCCTTCTTGATCTAATAAAATTTTAACTCCCTCATAAACAGAATGAATATAAGGGATATGACAAAATACATTGGCTCCTAATATTGCATCAGCTTTCTTATAGTTCTTAGATATGAATCTAGCTAGATCTAAATCAAAAAACTCTGAAATAACTTCTATTCCCTTTTCCCTTGAAACATTAGCTACATTTTCAGATGGCTCAACACCTAAGCAGCCTATGTTATTAGCTAAAAAATGCTGAAGCATAATTCCATCATTGCTGCCTAACTCAACTACAAGAGAGTCTTTATCGAGATTGTTTTTTGAGGTAATTGAATCTGAAAAACTCTTAAAGTGATCAACCATATAGTTAGAAGTTGAAGCAAAATAAGCGTAGTTTTCATGAAACATCTTCTCTCTATCAGGCTGCTCTAAGAGTTGAACCATATAGCATTCAGAGCAGAATCCTACCTGCATTCTAAAGGTGTAATCATCAGTTGAATCTTCTTGTGTAGAAAAATCATTGGCAATAGGCATATCTCCAAAATCAATAAATGGATCGAAAGGAGAGTTGCAGATTAGGCAATTCGACATAACACTTACTTAGTCTAATTTATTTAAAGGTAATAAAGTTATTCATGGCATTCTAGCTTCTATATATTTTTCTTCAAGAAGTCTTTTTAAATAAGCTCCATAGTCAGAATCAGAGAAATTAGAAAATAGATCCTCTAATTGATTATCATTAATCCAACCTTGCCTCCAAGCTATTTCTTCCAAGCAAGAAACCTTAAAACCTTGTCTTTTTTCTAAAGTACTGACGAAGGATGCAGCTTCTAGAAGAGAAGAATTTGTTCCAGTATCTAACCAGGCAAACCCTCTCCCAAGAGCCTCCACAGATAATTGTTTTTTTTCTAGATAGATAGTATTTAAATCTGTTATCTCCAGCTCTCCTCTAGCGGAAGGCTTTAAAGATTTAGTAATATCTACAACAGAATTATCATAAAAATATAAACCTGTAACTGCTAAATTTGATTTGGGGTATTGAGGTTTTTCTTCAATTGATACTGGGTGTCCTTCTTTGTCGAGTTCTATGATGCCAAATCTTTGAGGATCTAAAACCTCATAAACATAAACTATAGAACCTGTCTTTAGTTTAGTAGAATCGTGGAGGGTCTCACTAAATCCTTGTCCATAAAATATATTATCACCAAGGATGTAACATATAGGGTCTGTCCCTATAAACTCTTTTGAAATAAGAATCCCATGAGCAAGCCCTTTGGGTTCTGATTGAACTATATAGTTTATATTAATTCCTAAAGAAGAGCCGTCTTGTAACAACTGTTCAAAAAGAGGTAAGTCTCTAGGGGTGGATATAATTGCTATATCTCTTATCCCTGCCAACATCAAAGTTGATATAGGATAATAAATCATCGGCTTATCATAAACTGGGAGAAGTTGCTTACTTAAAACACTTGTATTTGGATATAGCCTTGACCCCTTGCCACCTGCCAGAATTATTCCCTTCATAAGTTCTACCGATTGATTAAAGTGCCATTAAGATCTATTTCTTGGAGTATAGAATGCCACTTAGACAAAAGCGAATACCATTCAAGTGTTATGGTTTTTTTGGTCTTTTCCAATTCCCCGCTCTCTAATTTAGAAAGTATTTCCTTAACTCCATCTTCAGCCTTATATTTCGTCTTAAACCCTAAGTCAGCTAATTTTTTAAAAGAAACATTATAAGATCTAATATCTTTATCGCCATACCATTCTATAGCAACGTCATCGCCCACTGTTTTTGCTACTCTCTCTGCAAGTGCGCCTAACTGGTAAACATTAGATTCAGAGCCTACATTGAATATTTCACCATTTATATCATTAGAATTTTTCGTTAAAAGATAAATCATAGCATCCGATGTGTCTTTAACGTGAATCATTGGTCGCCATTGTGTTCCGTCTCTCATTAAAGGTAATTGCCTAGTTTCCCAAGCACCATGTGTCATACCGTTTATTGCTAAATCAAACCGCATTCTTTTTGAAAACCCATAGACAGTAGCTTGCCTAATTACAGTTGCTGTAAAAGAAGAATCTGCTAAAGGTAAGATATCTTTTTCAGCCATCTCATTTGCTTTAGCATAAACAGTAAGGGGGTTGGTTTTAGAGCTTTCATCAGCTATGTATCCTTCTTCCTGAAAACCATAAATACTGCATGAAGATGGTAAGATGTAACGCTGCACACCAGAGTCCTTTGCCAAAATTGCAGTGTTTACTCTTGATTGGTGATTAATCTGATACGTGGCTTCGCTAAAAGCTTCTCCAGAAGGATCATTGGACATTGCAACCAAATCTATTACGGCATCTATACCTTTAAAATAAGATTTATCAAGATCTCTAGAGTCAGCTTTTATTTTTGTAAGTTGTGAATCTTCTTGCAGTGAGTCGCCAAAAAAGAAGCGATCAACAACAACAACTTGATGCCCGTTTTGTATTAGCCTAGGTACAAGGACGCTTCCAATATATCCTGACCCACCGGTAACTAATACTTTCACATAATCTCCTTTTTTATTTTTAATTATAGTTTTTTTTATTTTTAATTATAGTTGTTTTTTTATCTAGCACATTAGCTATAAATTGACTTATTGATAGGCTTGAGGTTAATCCAGGTGACTCTATGCCATGGAGGAACAACAGCTTACTATCATTTCTTGTAAGTGTCTGAAAAGCAAAGTCGACAGCAAACTCTTCTCCTCTAACAATCTTTGGCCTTAACCCAGCGTAGTCAGGAACAAGCTTAGTTTGATCAAAACCTTTCCAATAACTCTTTATTGCTTTGGAAAATTTGTCTTTCAAATCAGTGTTAACCTCCAAAGAATTACTGGAAAGATCCACATCAGGACCAAACTTTAATTTTCCTGACATATCTAGTGTTGAATGAATTCCTAAACCATATTTATCAGGAAGAGGGTAAATTAGTCTGCTAAAAGGGGACTTTCCTTGATAGGAATAATAATTGCCTTTTACCCCTTGTATCTGAAATTCTTCTGAAAGGTTTATTCCTTCGAGCCTATCAAGAAGAGAGGCACTATGTAGCCCAGCTGCCACGATTACATTTTTTGCAGAGAAAGAGAAAACAGAATCATCAGGATTTTTTATCTCTAGTACAACTTCTTTTTCTTTTAAAACTAGCTTTACAACTTCTGTTTTAAAAAGTACTTCAGCTTGATTTTCTTGTGCATCAGTCAGTAAACTAAGCATAAAACTATGTGTATCTATAATTCCCGTTGAAGGAGACAAAATACCAAAAGACACATCTAATTCAGGCTCTAATCGACTTACTCCTTCTCTATCAAGAAATTCTAAATCTCTCAGCCCATTTCTTATTCCTTGCTTGTAAATTTCCTTTAATTCATTCTTTGAATTTTCTCCTCCTACTATTATCTTGCCTATCTTTTTGTGCGGTATACTCCTCTCTTTACAGTAATCGTAAAGAAGTTCTTTTCCCTTTATGCAATGGAATGCCTTTAATGAATCTGTCTGGTAATAAATTCCTGAATGAATTACTTCACTATTTCTTGAACTTACTTCCTCACCAAAAGAATTATTTTTTTCTATAAGTAAAGTGCTCTTCTTTTCTGATAATTGCTTAGCTACAGCTAAACCAACAATACCTGCACCAATAACTACATTTTCGAACTCAGGCATTCATTTCTCCAAAGAAATGAATGCATTCTTTTTCTGGTTGAGATTAAGAATATTTTCTGTTGATCCTGTGTAAAAATTATCCAAACAAATTACATGATTGCCTTCTTTCACCAAAGAGTTACAAAGATGTGAACCTAAAAAACCTGCACCACCAGTAATAAGAAATTTCATGATAAATATTTTTTAATTTTAGTGTTAACGGGTTTTACCCCGTTTCTTCGGGCAGGCTGGTTGAGGATAAATCTTTCTGTTTGTTAACTTCAAGTTGGCGTCTCCGGCGCGAATTATGTAATCGCTCGATATCTTCAAATAAATCATCCCACAATGACATTGTTGCCTCTTCACTATTTACACGTGATGCATAAGCAAAGCCTTTTTCTGCAGATTGATTTCTTTTTGTTTTATTGTCCACTATATCTTTTATTGTACTTACCCAATCATTTGTAGTGCTACACGCCATTGACACTCCGGCACCTTTCATTGCCCTTAAGTGCGCTGGAGTTTCCGAAACAACTGCAGGCAATCCCATTAACCAAAATATTAACAATTTATCTTCAGGTTTCCCCTTGTCCAATGTGTCATTTGAGTTAATAGGAATGACTGCAAAATCACAAGCACTGGAAATATGTGAAACTGTCAGTTCATTCCATTGGTACAAATATACATTATTAATATCTATATATTTCTTAACTTCATTTATAGTGTGTTTTGTTACATACTTATTCATATATTGCTTGTATTTTAATGCAGTTATTAAATGCAAGTTTATTTGATACTGTTTACTTAAAATTGAGAGAGCATCTCTAATAACTGTAAATGATTTTAGGTTATGCGGAACGCCTTCCCATGCTATGTTTATCTCATTATTCTTAAGTTCAGGTTGTAGAGTCATTCTGTGGTTATGGTACTCACTCTTAACATCAAGAATAATACGTACATCGTCACAATAACGCCTTATGTGATTTTTTTGCTCTTCAGTGCTGCATATTACAATATCTGCCCTTCTACACATTGACTCAATAGATTTTTTTTGATTGAGCTGACAGTACTTGTACTTTCCAGAAAGGTACTTCGCAACACCTCTAAATAAACCATAAAATGAAAATACAGGTGTTGCCAAATAAGAATCTACAAGTTCATATACAATTACAGCCTTTGATTTATCATATTTACTCCAAACTGTTATATCTGCACCATGAGTAACAAAGACTATGTCGTATTCATTCTCTGGTTTGGCAATTTCAAAATCAATTGCCCTGCTATTAGCATAAAATACAAATCTTCTCTTATCCCCTGAGGAAGAAAAATCCGATGTATAAGGCGCATAACCAATAGAAAGTTTATCAACTGCACTCATAAAATCTTTTTCCTAATAACTTTATTGTACAAATCGCTAGAAGTTAGAATACCTTTTACTTGTTGTGGGCCATAATAAAATGTATCTATTTTTGATGGATTCAGCGTCTTAAACATAGCATATAAAGCTAAAATACTTCTTTTATCCCAAATAGCAGAAATAAGACCGAGTTTATCTTTAAAAGTTAGAAGTCCAAGCAAATGAAATAAATCTTTGCGTTCTATACTTCCATGTCTGTATTGTGAGATCCAATAATGTAACTGATGCCTAACATAACCATTTCTAGATATCTGAACACCGCCTAAATAATCAGGGTAATTATCCTTAAGCAACTGTAACCATACATACATATTATTTATTAATGCACTACCTGGAAGCTGGCCAGGAAAATCACCAGAAATACCTAAATAATCCTCGCCTCCTTTCTGCTCATTATCACTAAATACATAATGCCCATAAGACTTTGGAGTTACTCCAATTATATATAATTTTTTTTTGCTAAAAACCCATGTATTTGCTTTTAAAAAGATTGCATTGAGTGCAAAGTGATCTGGATACGGCGGTCTAAAAAGCTCACCATCTACGCGATTAATCACTTTTCTTGACCAGATGTGCGGCAAAGTATTCAATGGGACTCTATTCTTGAATTTAAACATATCGTAAACGATTGACTTCAGTTGATTCTTGGTCGTTTTTCCACTATCAATCAATTTCTTTTCATAATTGTAGTGCGGATCAGAATAGTAGCCTTCCTTATTTTCAAGTGCATCTGGATATATAAAAGAATAGCCAAAATAGCTTATCCCATCTGGA
>TARA_B100000686_G_scaffold48586_2_pt1 | contig 13446 bp, 10 predicted proteins | sample TARA_B100000686 | Tara Oceans TARA_B100000686 (sample SAMEA2622733) | marine metagenome | biome: marine biome (ENVO:00000447); feature: marine epipelagic mixed layer (ENVO:xxxxxxxxx); material: "saline water (ENVO:00002010), including plankton (ENVO:xxxxxxxx)" | depth 150 m
CTCTCCTTCTCCCTCGAGCTCAACATCAATAATTCCGATATTCCAGTCAACACGTCTAATTTCGTAAGTCTTTGTTGATTGATAGACCAAAACTCCCCTTCCGTCTAGAAGCCTCAATACAAGCTCTCTGTCTCCTGGCTCTGGGGACCAGTTGTCTGCACTCAGATTAATCGGCCCTAACGAGGTATTCTCTGTAACAACGCCTGTCGATGATGATAACATTCCACCTTGATCATCGATTAGCATCATCGTGTATTGGAATCGATCGGTTCCATTCATTATTGTGCATTGCGCTAACACATCTTCCAGCGGACCTGAGATGCTACAGGTTGAAATTCTCGTAGATGGTTCGGAAGAGTGTACTAGATAATCGAGAGTAAAGGTGCCAATTGTAATCTGACCTGCTCCAGAACTCAGTACTGGCAGAGACCATCCACCTTCGGATAATGAAGACAGAATGCCCGATGAAGAATCTGTCACAGTGGCATCCGGTCCAGCACCATGGATGTCTATTACAACCTCATCTCCACTCATACCTACGATTACAGGCGAGGATGCCCAAGAGTAATCCGTTTGAGCGGTATCCAAGGCAACTTCTCTCTGGTTCCCATCTTCGTCTTCAGCTAGGATCCTAATCGTCTGCAAGCTACCATCCCAGTTTTCAGAAGGAATAACCTCAACAGGCACCCCTCTAATTTCCCCTACCCCTAGGACGACTTCCGATTGTCCCGACACTGTCCATCCGACAGGAAGACTCAGGACGGTGAGAGATATTGTGCTCGGCGCATTACCCTGATTGAGTAGTTCGACAAGCGGGAATCCACCAGATTCGGAAACCATCCAGTCCCCCTCGGATGTCATATCAAAATCCCTGATAATTGCAACCCTGAGAGGTAGTGTAATTTCGGCCTCGCCACTTCCATCCCCATCCCTCAGCCTAATATTCAACTCGACTGCTCTACCATGTTGGGCCGATTCAGGAGGAGTGATATTCAGCAACAGTGGTGTAGTTTCGCCAGGAGATAAAACAGGAAGTTCACCGGGCTCTTCAACAATCCAACCCGCTTCACCACTGACCCAGATTGTAGGATATGGCCTTGAGTCAGCGTTCCCCATCTGTGCCACAGTCAATTCAACTTGAGAGCCCAAGGGGTCGACTTCGAGATTTGCCTGATCAGCGTAAACGGCCCAACCAGGAACTCTAGTGACTTCAAGTTGGAAGGTGAATGAAGACATATTCTGACCTTGAGCTAAAGCATTCACTGAGACTTCTATCACAGAACCATTCCAAGCATCTGTTGGAATTGAAACATTCACCAGAAGTAAGACAGATTCATTCACCGCTATACTCTGTCCAGAATCTCCATCAACTGCCCAAGTTGAAGAATCATCATCTCCAATTAGGCTGAGATTAAAACTGGTCTGTAAATTCAGATTATCAACCAGATTGCCCTCATTGGTAGAAATGAAATCGACTGAGAAAACCGAACCGGGATTTACCGGATAAGTTGCACCTTCGGACAAGGTCATTCCTCCAACAAATGCATCAATATCCCATCTGTGATCCTGCCTAGCTTGGAGGAGAACAGTATCGAAATCACTGACTGAGTAATCGCCTTGAGAGGTCATGATAATCGATATAGTCACAGGATGTCCTGCGGGAGTAGTCTCAGGAAGAGTAACCATGACTGGGATATTGGTTAGGCTACCTGCACCAAGGGTTACAACATCGTTTGTGAAAGAGACTGTGACACCAGGATCTTGGGTTATGTTTTCATCAATTACGACTTGGTAACTCAGGCGATATGAATCCGCACCATTGCCCGGATTCTCTAATCTCACCATAACTAAGGTCTCCTCATCAACATCCACGGTCAGAGGCTGTTCTGTTGGAGATGTGACTAGGATGGCCGCCCTGTGGATTTGCAATACCTCCAGAGACATCCGCATTACATGACTGGAGGACTCGGAGCTAGGATCACTGAATGAATGGAATGCAGGCGGAGTATCGGCAGGAAGATCAAGATGCAGATGGCCGGAGGCCAGATTCCCAGGGGTGCCCGACATTACTACTAAGTCTCCTTCGATAGAAAGACTTCCAGTTGCATTCCAAATCCAACCCTCTATGGACATCCCAGACTCAGAAAGTGACCAAGTCAACTCATTCGAATCAGAGGGCATGTCAGCTTGTAGCTGCCATTGCAGACCGCTTGCAGGGACACTTCTTTGATGGACATCAGCAACTACACCTGAAGCCCCGAAAGAGAGAGAAATAGTCGTACATTCCTCCTCTTCACCACTGCCAACGCACATAGTCATCTGTGTACTCACTGAATCGCCTAAATCGGCATCTGATGGGACATTCAATCTAGCAGTAACCAGTTTCACCTCGCCAGCAGAAAGGCTGAGTGCTGGAAGCGAATTGCCATCCAAGTCGTATAGGCTGACAACGTTGTCAGTTTGACCATCTCCATCTGTGTCACCCCAAGGAGTTCCTCCGACCTGAACAACTGGCGTTTCTGCTGCATTACCTAGATTTTGCACCAAGACCCAAGCGTCCGCCCCGCCACCAATTAGTCCGAAACCGGAACTCGAGGCTGTACCATCGGGGCCACGCAGCGACAGACCCCTGGTCCTGTTTGCCTCAACAGGAAGAGATGCGTAAGAACTGTAGTTCTCAGGGTCGGAATCCAAAGTAATTGTAAGGCCTAGGTGACCGGAGTCAGAGCCTAGAGCATCAGCAGGTGCTAGCACTCTCAATGTCGGGCTCCAAGTCTGGTCGACACCTATTTCGATACCACTAATGCCCCCACTGGTCTCATCTTGCCAAGTCCATCCTTCAGGCAAGCCACTGCCGTCCACAGCCAGGCTCCAAGTACCCGCGAGCCTGCCCGTTGAACGAATGGTCGGGAGAGTAACTGTGGACGAGCCGGGATCAACTCTGACCGGCTCGCTCGGAATTTCAAAACTGGCATTGTATGTAGGTACGATGACCAAAGACACAGTCTGAGCATCGTTATCTCTTCTAGACTGACTTATATTCGAGCCGGGGTCGAGAATCAACTCGAACTCATGCTCCCCCAGGGGTCCATCCCAGTAGGCGCTGAAGGACTCTATACTCCCTTCCCCGGTAGGATCAACTGGTTCCATGGTTCCGGCTTCATATACTCCGATTAACTGTCCATTGGCGTACAACTTGGCTTCTGTCTGGTCATCGGTATCAGCGGTGCCAGCGTTCTCGAACCAAGCGGTTACTGTCACCTGCTCTCCTGGGTCGGGTTCACTCGGGCTGAAGTCTATTCCTCGTGAATCTACGAGGGGCCTGACGTCGGCGACAGCATGTGAAATCACAGTGTCTCCAATCACCATGTCGAGGGTAGCATCTCCGTCTATGTCGGCGAAAGAAGGGGCGGCCCAGGTACGATGAGGGACCGTGATTGAGCCGCCCCAGATGTCAGCAACTGTTCCATCTTCGCCGTCATAGGCCCAGACTTTGCGCCCGAAGGCGACCACCATCTCAGGCTCGCCACTCCCATCAATATCCATCCACGCGACTGGAGAGAGTGCAATCTCATCATTCGTATTTCCACCTTCTCTTTCCAGACTCTTTACCCAGGCTTGACTCGGACTTGCCCCCAGATCGTGACAACCTGCGTGCCCGTGTCTAGTCAGTATATTCTCCTCGGACCATGTTATCCAGCAGACTCTGTCATGTTGACCATCTCCGTCCGTATCCACGGCGGTCGGCGGCGCGTCGGCAAATCCGTTAGACGCCTCAAATGACCAAATCTCAGTGGCATTACCGATTTCCATTCCGATGAATTCCGCTCCATCGACCGAACTCTGACCGTCTGCGTCGGTAGGGATGGTCAGAATCATCTCTGGATCACTCTGTCCGTCTAGATTCGCGATTATTGGGCCGGGAAGCCTAACATGTGGGGCGGAGTCGCTATTGCTCTCCCCTGGACCAAGGGAATATCCTCCCCAATTGTTCTCACCGTCATCATGGTCAAGTTTCCAAACCCACATCGAGCCCGTGCTATCCTGAATTGTAGTTAGAAGGACAAATCCAGTATTATCATCGGTACGAGCGAAAGCAGGATCAGAGGGGTGCGTCCCCTTGTCGAGTGTGATATCCCAAAGAAGGGTAGCTCCTGTATCGGACATCCCCAGAGCAATTACTTGAGGGCTGTTATCGGATGAATCCTCAATCGCAGCGATTACCAGTTCAGCATCTCCGTCGAAGTCGAGATCGGCTAACAACGGTTGAGTCGTTGGTTTATGACCTCCTAGGGTGGATGATGCATAAGGCCCATCGGGGCTACTGATGAACAGGCTGGTGTCCGTCCAACTCCACATCAGTTCACTGGAATCACTCGAAGAAGACCAACCGGTGACCGAACAAGTCAGCCTAGGGGACCACGCGTCAATTCTCAAATCCCCTGCCGAGTCGTCGTAAACTACGAGCACTTCCTGCATCCCATCTCCGTCTATATCGACAACCAATGGCGCTGCCTTCACGTACTCGGTTTGTCCTAAGTCGGCCTCCCATGCCAATTCAGAATCCTCTCCTTCGATTATTCTCAGGTATGTAGGGTCAGACGACGAGGACTTCTGGACTAGAATTGTGAAGAGAGAACCTCCTGCACAGCGCTCTGACGCACCATCTCCTATGGAAATAGAGGCCGAGAGGTCTGCGATTGGAGTCGAAAGTGAATCAGTCCCGATAGAATGTGATCCATAGACCCAATTAACCGCAGGCTCAACAATTGACTTGAACTCTGAAGCATCCTGTGGTAAACCATCACCCGCACCACCGTCTGGCCCGTGTGCTGGAACTACTGCCAACCTGTCCGAAGTTCTTCCTGCTTGCGGCCAAGGCTGACCGCCATCTGTCCATGGTTCTTGAGCCCCATCTCCTGTTTCTGCTTTCTGTCCAAGATCAGTAACTGATAGGGCCGGAGAGAGCGACATTGCCAGTAACAAGGCTACCCCCAGCGCTGCTTGACGCAGTCTTAAGGTCCGGAGTACAGGTGCACACGATGCCATCAGAACGGGAGATGGCATTTCGAATCCACTTGAACATTCGCCCTATACCCTCACTCAGACCTACGGTCTGAAAGGACCTTGGGTTCAGCCGAATGGAAGTTTCCACCGTTGCGCTTATACAGGACGGGTCGGTCGCCGGGTCGCAAGGAACTCTCCTCCAGAGGTAATGCCGATGAGGGACGGGAGTCGAACTCCCTTCCTTTGGCTGTCATCTGGCCGAGTTCCTTAGGAGCCCGAAAATATGTACAGCCTCGTAACTAGAGAGGACACCATACGCATTCCAGCCGAGTACATCCGTGCTGGCAGAAAACTCGAGGAGCACATCGATGAACTGGCCCACGACGCCTTCGAGGGGCGCTTTGACGAGAATGAGGACTACACTCTGCTGACCTTTGATCACGAGGCTGTAGGCAGGGGGAAGATTATCCACGGCGATGGAGCAATCTACCAAAATGTCCGCTTCAAGGCTCTAATCTTCACGATGGACAACAATGAGGTAATCGATGGGGCTGTCTCGGAGATTTCCGAGTACGGTGCCTTCGTCAGAATCGGGCCCGTCGAGGCTCTACTGCACAAGTCCCAGATACTTGACGAACCCGTCCAAGTTCATCTTGGTGCCCAGAGTAAGAGAATTGAAGGTACACAGAGCGGTAAGCACCTCGAAGAAGGCTCTCCTGTACGCTCGAGAATCGTCTCGAAGTCAATCAATCAGAATGATCCTAGATCATCGAAGATAGGCCTGAATTGCAAGATGGAAGGTCTCGGAGCTTTCGGCTGGCTGGGCGAGGAGGACGATTGAGATGCCAAAGCAACCCTTTGCATGCGGTGAGTGCAACAGGATTCTCCCCGATCCAGAGAAGAAGAATGACCCTCCACAGTGCATGCACTGCCCCGGGGCCCCAGTAACTACAGATTGGCAAGGATTCGTTGTTATTCTCGACCCTCACCGTTCCGAGGTCGCTAAGAGGCTGAACGTCTCAGATCCGGGAAACTACGCTTTGAAGGTCAACATCCGATAGAGGAGGTTTCTAGATGGAAGTTACAGAAAGGAAGGAGAATCCGCTGTTAGACCGTGTTGAGATTCGTTTTGTGTGGAACCACGCTAACTCGCCGACACCTTCCCTATCAGACATGAGAGCTGCTGCCGCGAAGGCAGAGCCCGGCGCCAAGAAAGAACTCGTTTTCGTCAAGGATGTAAATACACGATTTGGAATGCCCCGGACTACTGGCCTCGCACTTGTTTACGGTTCAGCAGAGTCTGCAGAATTAGAGCCCGAGTACGTCAAGACTAGGCATTCCTCTGAAAGTGAAGTGCAGGCCGCCCCCGAGCCCGAACCAGCTCAGGAAGAGGCAGCCGAGGATACTCCAGAAGATGATGAGCCCGAGGGAGGGGATGAGTGATGGGAGAAGGGCCAAACCCTAACGCCAAGCACTCGAAGTACTCCGTACAGGACGGAGAGTTGGTTCGAAAGGGAGAGTTCTGCCCTTCTTGCGGACCCGGAGTCTTCCTCGGAGTTCATTCCAATAGGAAGGTCTGTGGCAAGTGCGGACACTCTGCTGACCTAGAGTGATTGGGCTCTGAATAAATCCAACCTTCCATCGTTCGTGATGACACTGTCTCCTACAAGTGCAATTCCGACGTCTCTTCGATGTACTATTTGAGACTTCGAAGCATCTCCAAATCCATCATGTCTCCAGCCAGTCCAGTACCATCTATCCTCAGAAAATCGCGCATCGAATACGGGGCCAGGAGTCTTCACCAGTTGAGGTGTCGTATACAAATCATCCAACAATCCGGCATCACCGTTTTCAAGCATGAGGAACCAACCCGCTCCTTCGCTATATTTTACTCCCGCCAAAGGGCCGGAAAGAGGAACAACATGACTGGAGATGAACGATCCATCCTCTGCATCTAGCAAAGTCACAGCCCCTGATCGTGACCAAAGTGAGATTCTACCCGCGTGTTCAGTACACGACACTAGCGTATCCGAGTACTGGAACTTCGACCGCCCGAGCCATTCTGGATATGGAGCCCTCCACAACTCCTCTGCAAATTCATTGATTATGTAGACGCCTCTATTCAGAGTCGCGAAAACTAATCCGTTCGTAACGCGTGTGAGTGCCATAGGTTCTGCATCAAGACGCTTCGACCATGTGGAGGAAGCGGGCATCAGAACCTCAGCATCAGAAACTTCCCTGAGATGCTGCCTACTGCCGCCATCTTCCCATTTACCGTCTAAGGGCAACGCAGCCATCCTGGCTTCCCTTAACTCCTGATCAACCCAAGTCCCAATCCATGATTCTCCAATCACGACTCCTCCTGAGATGTTTGCAGGGAATGGAGTGACAGGCTCGTGCAGTGGATTACCATTCGAATCTATTCTGAGCAACTCACCTGAGCACCCGGCCAGTACATTCACTCCTTTACTCTGGTCAACCCTCATCGGCTGGAAGTCATACCGGACCCTTTGCACGTCAACCGCTCACGCACCCTGCGCTTGAAGGTGTGGCTAGGGAGATTATACGAGTGCCCCCATCGCGAGACATGGTCACGCTGCTTCTGGCTTCGTCTCAAGACAATGCATCAGTCAATTTGTATCGAGCCATGCTCGACTTAGGAAGATGGTCGAAGCCAACCACTCTTCCTCATGGAACCATGCACCAACACATTTCCCGGGACGTCCATCTACTACTCATTGAACAGTTACACATCCATGCGGACGGAATCGATTCAATCCATGAGGAAAACGCAGATTGCGAACTTGAAGAGGTTTTGATACTCTCAAGACACGTTTCTGCGACAAATACTCCTGCACTGACTCTTCACGCAATCGGAATTCCAGGTGAGACGCCCCATGGAGAAGAAGGTCAGGCTGGAGGGACAAAAGGGACAGTAGTGCCACCTTCACCTAGGTTCGCTTCCCTATTCAGAGGGATACTGTCAGAAGGCAAGTCCCGTGGACTCGACTCGGAGTATGACCTGACTCTGGAGACGACTCATCACGGACCGGTTCTGTCCAAACCAACTCTATACATCGAGATTGGTTCGACGGAGGACCAGTGGAACAGCAAGGAAGCAGGCGACGCATGGGCTAGCGTAATCTCGGACAACCTCGGTCTAGACGAATCTGTGCCAATTTCATGGCGAGAAGGCGAGGATGTCATGATTGGCCTAGGAGGTGGCCACTATGCTCCTAGGCACAAGGCGGTATTATCGGATTCAGAGTTATGGGTAGGGCACCTTTTGGCGAATTACGCTCTTCCTTTTGAGAATCCAGAAGAAGGAAAAGAGCCCATGGGAGCATGGAAGCATGCGATTCGAACCTCAGTCGAATCCACAATGTCCGCATTCCCAGGGGGTCAGTTCTTCGCTCATCTCGATAGGAAGTCCTTCAAGGGCTGGCAGCGAACTGCGATTCTGAGCCTTTTGGAAGAGTTGGGAGTGCCAGTCAGACGGGGAAAAGAGCTGAGTTGACTCTCGCAATTGTGAAGTCTCGTCCAGCCTTCCAGGGTGTAGATGAGACTGTTCGGACAGTTGGTAGTCGGCTTGATGCCTATTACTCCAAAGGCTTTCATCCGTTGGGTCTCAAAGAGGTATGTCGCAGGCTCAGACATGCAAAGTGCGATTTCTCTGATGCGTGAAATGAGCGACGAGGGGGCCTGTTTCACGGTCGATGTTCTGGGGGAGGAAATCATTTCAATGGTGGAGGCAGAGTTCTTCATTGAAGAGTACTCGACGCTAATTGATTCGATTATTGAAAACAATATAGATGCGAACATCTCAATCAAACCAACTGCATTCGGTCTGCTGATTGATCCGGATGCTGCTCTGGCTAACATCGAGGCTCTAGTCAGGAAGGCAGCACAGCACAATATGTTTGTTCGCTTGGACATGGAGGATCACAGAGTCACCGATTCAACAATCGATGTTTGCACTGCTATGCACGAGAAAGGACTCCTCAATATCGGAGTAGTACTGCAGGGCAGACTAATGCGAACTTTATCGGACATCAGCGATATTTGCGCTGCTACCGGTAAGAACACTGATTTCAGAATCTGTAAAGGAATATACCTAGAGCCTGAGAACATTGCGCACACAAAATACTGGGAAATCGTGCATGGCACTAACGATGCCATCGATGCCATGCTTGACTCGGGAGCCTATACTGCCATCGCATCACATGACAATCCAGTCATTGCCCACTCTCTAGCAGCTCTGAAGAGTCGGGACATGGGCCCGGGAAAATCCGACCCAAGACACTCAGAATCTCCAGAATTGTCTGCGGGCAAGGGGGCCGGATACGAGTTCCAGTTTCTCCTTGGAGTTAGGGGTGATGTTAGACGTAAACTCTCAGAGCAAGGGCATACGACTAGAGTCTACGTACCATATGGCACCAAGTGGTATGAGTACAGCATGCGCCGCCTCAGAGAGAATCCCGAAATCGCCTTCCATGTGACCAAGGCGCTTCTGATGCCATGGACCAACAAGCGCTAGTCTAATCGATTGGATGCAAGTAAATTCGACGAAGGTCAGAAGCTGCTCTAGTCCCTCTCAGAGTTCTGCCCTTGCCAGTGTGCAGGGCCCTGATTCGCCAACGCCTACCTTCTACTTCGATTACATTACCACAAGAGAACTCCTGTTCGGGATTGCACTCTAATGCCCCAGACGAACTCTCTTCTCCCTCTGTCATAGTGATTCTGACCGTGACCCTATCTCGGCGCACAGCCCAAGCAGCTTTGATTTCCGTGACATGCAGGGACTTTCGAGGCTGAGAGGCGGCACCGTCAATCCTAGAAATCTCCCAGTGAGCAGAGTCCCATTCGAAAACCTCTCCCACGGCTAGAACCTCGTCCTCGTCAACCTCAATTTCTGCGGCTCTGCTTGAAGCACCCTCTGAAAGAGTAAAGCCCAGCTTCACTGCCTTGGGCGGGCGCATGACGATTGTCTGGACCTTGCCACATTCCAAGCATCTGGCTAGCACATCGACTCCACTTCCGCGAGGAGTCCTACGAAGCTCTTCATGCTCGGTTGACTGAGCGCAATTAATGCACTCTGCTAATTGTGGTCCCGCATCATCATCAAGACCGTCTGTCATGTGTCTTCGGCAGTCGTCGCCCACTTGAAACCATCCAATGCGATGATTGAATAGAAGTCGCCCAGAGCAGACACCGTGTCTGCCGTAGATGGAGGATTCGGACTCCCTCAGATGTCAGAGGAAGAGATGTTCTCATTACTACTCTCCGAGGATGCTGATAGAGACGATTCCGAACCGGCGATTGCAGCGGGAATAGGAGAGCAGATGCTGCACATGAGCCTGCGTCCACTACCGCGTTCAATGCGAACTCGAATCAGAGACATTTCGGGTAGAATTCCTGCGAAGAATGCAGTATTGATCGGAGGTGGAATTGGGCATCTTTCAGCTTGGTTACTCGATTTGTGGTGCGGCGACCCTGCGAATCCCCCTGAAATCCCTCCATCTAGGCCGGACAGTTTCCGTATCGTTGAGCCCGGGGGAAAATTCGGAGTAATTATTGACAGACTTATCAGGAGACACGGAGCGGAAGGCTGGACACAGATTATCCAGATGCCTTGGAATGAATTGGCTGCCGAAGCAGCCACGTGGTCGGCAGCAACTGCAGCACTTCCGCAAAATGCCAAATCATCTCCTTTGCCTCTGCCAATCGACCTCGTGGTTGTCGATGTTCCAGAGGATGAGAGAGCTACGACAGCGAGATCTGCCTTCGACCTACTCTCTGCAGGAGGAGTTCTATTGGTGCAGGAGCCCGAGGTTCCCACGGGAGATGTCGGGGTAGCCGATTCACCTTCAGAGATGACTTCTGCTCAGAAGAAGGTGGAATCTTTCAATCAATGGATATCTTTTGTCAAGCATGTCAGTGACAATCATTCCTTAGGATTCGTAGAACTAACCGGAGGAACCCTCGCAGTACTCCGTCGAACCTGAATTGTCTCACTTACTTCCCCTTCGATAACAGATTGCATGGGATTCGAGATTTCCACTATCGAGGAAGAGGTGTTTCCTAATGATTCGAGCAACAAGTCAACCCTAAGAAGTCCGTATCCATAATGGTCATCATGCTCGCTCTGACCTTCTTTCATCTGCGAATTCCCACTGATTAAATCCTTCATCTGAGCTACCGCTCCAGGCCCACCGGCATCGCCTTCACGCTGTAATTCAGGATGTCCTTCCAGTATCAGGGCCAAAGCGCCAGAAACCCACGCAGTAGATGCAGAAGTCCCACTGGACCAACCCCACCATGAGCCCGAACTCAATCCTCCTGCCAACAGAATTGGAACTTCGTGTCCCGGTGCGACAACTTCCGGTTTCTTGTCTGGATCGCTTCTCGGGAAGATTGGGTTGGGCCAGATTCTGCCGTCGTTGTCACCTTGTGAACTGCCCGTCCAAATTGCACCCGTGCGAGTTACTCCTCCGACACAGATTACATCCTCAACTGAGCCAGGAGATTCGACATCTCCATCATCATCCTCGCCATCGTTACCCGCAGCAGCCACTACATACACTCCCTGGTTGATTGCATCTTCGACCGCTTCCTCCAGAGCATCAGTGGTGAAAAGACCAGACCCGAATCCTTGTGCGCCCCCTAGACTCAGAGAAATAACATCTGCCTGACTGGCCACACACCAGTCTACAGACTCGGCAATATTTTCATCATTGCCAATGCCCTGGTCATCTATCGCTTTAGCGACTAGCAAGCTTACCCCTGGAGCATTACCTGTCAAACCATCTTCAGCAACAATGATTCCAGCCATCGCCGTCCCATGTCCTTCATCATCGTAGGGAGAATCCGAATCGCCTATTGCATCATACCACCCTACAAGATTCATCTTCTGCAAATCGCGATGGTCAGAATCAATTCCTGAATCGACTATACACAGCACCACTCCTGTACCATCTCCAGAAACAGCATCTACTCCTGTCATGTCTCTATACTCGTCTTCCCAGGTCAGTAATGCAGAAGGCGGCCCACCAATCGTTATGTTTGCAGCCTGAGAGATAATCCATAGGCCTGCAATGGCTAAACTCAGTAGAACAATCAATCCTGCAGAAACCCCAATGACTAGTTTCAGAGAATCTCCTTGTCCACTTTTCGACTCTGAATAGTCAAGCAACTCGTTTTCAAAACCATTATCTGCGTCAATATCCAATTCATCTGACAAATGACCACCTTAGGATATTACCATGCTTCAGGTCTACTGAAGTGACTCACTACTGTGGTGTTCGATTTACAACTTGGACATTCAATTCTGATAGGAAGGGCTGAGTCACACTCAGGGCATTTGGTCCCTGGCTTACCCGAGCCGGAACAACTCTCCGAGCAAGGCACCTCTATTCGGCCCCCGTCGTGTCTGGTTGCCGGAGTACTACCCGAACATATCGGGCACTTGCCCTGCTCAGCCTCCTGGACGGGCTCAGGTGCGTCTCCAGATACTTCTCTAGCTCTAACTGATTGGATCCTATCTTCTGCATCTCCAAGCATGAATTGAGGATACCAAAGCACGTGAACCAATAACACAGATGCAACGAATCCTGTTATTACGAACATCGCAACTAGCAGATTGCTATAATCTTCAATAGGTGGTCTTTGAGCAATGGCGTGTGCACCAGACCACGACATCAGATTGATCATAATCATCCATGCACCTAGCGCAAGACTCCATGCCCTCAGACTATGGTCTCTCCAAGCCTTCTGTACCACACGTGGGTCCGGATGTGCATGCCTCTCTTGGACATGAATATCTCTAGTCTCAATGACCGCTCGATGTACGACAACTATTGCTAGGAAGAATAGAATCAGATTCGACATTACTAGCGTAGCCCAATCTCCCATGGTTGTTGAACTAGGAAAGTCGGGTTTACCGGAATGAGCACTAATGGAGCCCAACTGAATCACAATCATACCTAGCCAAAGATAAACCAGATTTTCCCTCATTATCGGATATTTTCCCCACATAGTGATGAAGACACCAGTCCATGCAATCAGGGAAAGCAAAGCCATCATGAGAGATAGATCAGAGAGATTCCTAAAGCCAGTTAGCCCGAATCTATTGTAATCTCCACCAGTTGCAAGCTCCCCAATTCCGAGATCCCATGAGCCTAATACCAATGCAATGAAGGCCAATCCAATACTCGTCAATTCTCCGATATTCCATCTTCTCCGAATCATAGTTAAGTGGAAAATAGAATCCTCTCTAATGACATCCAAGAATGCCAAACGCTCATCCTTGTCAGAGAGCCGAAAACTCAACTCTATGTCAGTTAGGCGGAAGGACTCAATTCCATTCTCGACCACATCCGGACTGTCACTGCCGCCCTCGCCCACGACAACCCCGAATAGAGGCACCGAATAAGGGACGCG
>TARA_B100000686_G_scaffold351431_1_pt1 | contig 13420 bp, 13 predicted proteins | sample TARA_B100000686 | Tara Oceans TARA_B100000686 (sample SAMEA2622733) | marine metagenome | biome: marine biome (ENVO:00000447); feature: marine epipelagic mixed layer (ENVO:xxxxxxxxx); material: "saline water (ENVO:00002010), including plankton (ENVO:xxxxxxxx)" | depth 150 m
GGATACCCAATAACTCAAAAAGTATTTAACAACAAGGGCTTTTATAGCGCCTTGTCTGATAAATGCAATAAATCATTTTGCTTATAAATATGCTATTTATTTGAATAAAACTTAAAAATTCCATGAGAAAATCTACTTTTTACATTGTTGGCAAACATGCTGTTGTAGAAGCTCTAAAAAACCCAAAAAGGAAAGTACTTAGGGTATTTTTAACAGAAGACTCCAAGAAGCAAATTAACAAAGAAAATAACCAATCGAATTTACTAAAAGATATAAAAATTTATTATAAAACAAAGAAAGAGCTAGATAAGTATTGTCATAAAGATCAAATCACACACCAAGGATTTGTTGCTGAAATTGAACACTTAGAACAGTTTAGTATTAAAGATTTCTTAGAAAAAAATAATAATAGAAATAATATAAGCCTAGTAGCTTTAGAAGAAGTAACTGACCCTAGAAACATTGGTTCAATTATAAGAAGCGCTGCATCTTTTAATATTGATGGAATTATAGTTAAAGAAAGATCATACCCTAGAGAAAGCAAGCTTTTATATAAAAGTGCAAGTGGATGTACTGAACTAATAAATATTTTTGAGGTTTCAAATATAAATACTACCTTGAGATATTTAAAATCAAAAAATTTTTGGGTTAGTGGTTTTGATGGAAATGTTAAGAATGATTTTACTAAGCATGATTGGAAAGGTAAAAATGTTCTGCTATTTGGTTCTGAAGGATATGGATTAAATTACCAAACTAAAAAAAATTCAGACTTTTTGTTTAGAATTAATATTAATAAAAGCGTTGAAAGTTTAAACATTGCAAATAGCGCTTCGATAGTCTTTCATTATATGAATTTAAGTAAAGAAAAATCTTGATATCTAGAAATGTTTTATTTATTACTTCATCCAGGCCCTCATAGCTCAATTGGTAGAGCAACTGATTTGTAATCAGTAGGTTCGCGGTTCGAGTCCGTGTGAGGGCACCAGAAGATAATTTAAAATTTTTATAATGTATTTTAATAATAAAAATAACTTTTTTCACGGGATTATGTTTCATCACTTTCACAATGATGATTCACACAAGAAAAGTCAGGGATCAATCAATAAAGATGATTTTTACAAAATTTTAAAATTTATTGGAATAGATAATATTTTAAATGCTCAAGATTTTTTTATTAGGTTAAAAGAAAATAAATTAAAAGACAGGAATGTATGTTTAACATTTGATGACTCGATAAAATCTCAATTTGATATTGCTTTACCAGTTCTTGAGGATTTAAAAATCAAAAGTTTTTTCTTTGTTTACTCATCTTTATTTAAAGGAGAAATGGCATTATATGAAGTTTATAGGTACTTTAGAATGAATTATTTTAAAAATATTGATGAATTTTATAATAATTTTTTTAAATATGTTAATAAAGACCTATCAATATTTTTTCGAGATAATGAAAAAATTATTCAAAATGCCAAGTCTAAATTTCCTTTTTATTCTATTAATGATATTAAGTTCAGGCTAATAAGAGACAAATTTCTTAATAAATCAGATTACAAAAAAATTATGTTTAAAATGTTTGAAGGAAAAAATTTTCAACCAAAAAATCATTATAAGAATATTTTTATGAATAAATTTGATGTAAATAAACTATATAAGTTGGGTCATTTGATTGGACTTCATTCACATTCTCACCCCCATTTATTGGAAAATTTAAGTTATGAAAAACAAAAAAAAGAGTATGAAGAAAATAAATCTACATTGTCAGAAATTCTAAATATAGATGAAGATAAAATAAAATTTATGTCTCACCCAAATGGTAGTTATAATAGTGATACTCTTAAAATTTTAAAAGAACTTAAAATTGAATTGGGTTTTAAACAAATTATGCAAGTCGAGCCTGAAAAAAATATGAAAAAAATTAATAATTCTTCTTTAGAAATTGCGAGACAGGATCACGCTACAATACTTAAGATGTTAAACTAATCAAAATAATTTTCTAATTTACTATCTCTTACAGTATCTAGTGTCGCACAGTGTATACCTCCGCCCTGTGTATAAATATGTCTCATTCTAACTTTTATCACGTCAAATTTATTTTTTTCTAGAAGTTTAATTAATTCAACTTGTCTCTCATCAGCTACTACGGTGTTTTGATTAACTGATAGAACATTCATCCCTACCCAAGGTGATGACATGGCAAATAAATTTGTTTCAAATCCCATTGACATCAGTTCTTTTCCTATTGGCTCTCTAACTTCTTTTTGGAATTTAAGTTCTGACTCTGTTGTTGGTGCAACATCAGAAAAATATAATTTATCCCATTTATCAAATATTCTTGGACAATTTTTTTCATTAACCCTTGCACTATTAATCAATACAAGACCAGGCTTTAAACACATTATAGTTGAGTCGATATGTGATGATCTATAAATGTCTTTAGTAACATGTACTCTATAGTCCGAACCCAAAACACTTTGTAGCCATTTTGCACCTTTTACATTTCCTGAAGAGGAAATTAAGTAAAGAAGATCCTTTCCCATTCTTAGTGTGTTTGCTGCTTCAAATAAAATTTCATTTTCGCTCAATCTATGAATTGTCTCTACTCTTCCTCCTGTAAGATCTTTATGTTTCTTATCCTCTTCACTCAGTATTCTCTCTTTTTGATCATGATAGTATGGAGTTAATGAATCATAATTTAGTCTTGGTTTGGGACCTGCTATCCATCTAAAATCTTCCTCCAGATATTTGTAAAAAATTGGGTATAAGGCTATAGTTTCAAAATATCTATTTCTTGATTGCGAAGGGCTTTCAATAACATTATTCCCAACAACTAAGTTCAAATCTCTAACATTATAAACATTATTACTTGTAGAGTTCCAATCTGGTGATGAATAAATTTTACCAAAATCAAAAATTTCAGGTCGATGAACCAAAGCACCAAAATTAGTAAGTTTGTCAGCTAATCCTTGTAGGTCCTCATTTACTTCATCATAAAACCAGGTGGGGCAAGCTTTTTTTGCCAATATTTTTGCTTTATCTATATCTTTTTGATTAATTTTTTTTTTATTGCTCCATGTAAAAGTTGCTAAAGTTCCTTTTGCTGAACCTACTATAATTTCTTTAAGAGTATCCCATTCATTATGGCTGTTGATTTTCATTTTAGATTTGAAGATGGATTTTATGCATCAATACTTCTTGTGACCAATAAAGTCAACATGTCTTACCCCTACAGCTCCATGAAACAAATGTTTTGCCTGCTGAACAAACTTTTTAACATTTTCTAAATCTTTTTTTTCTATATGTACCATTAGCTCTCTTACTTCATTTAAAAATAATTTAACTCTATTAATTGGATAAGAAGTTATATCAATTTTTTCTAAATCTTTTACATATTTTGATATATTGTTTTTCATCACATCGCTTTTGATAACAGTATTTTTATTTGAATTTGCTACATAATCAACTAAAGCCGATTGGCTTGGAGATAAATCTTTAAGAGATTTCAATATTTTTGGAATTTCGTAATCATCATTGTAGTTGTGAATCATCCATAAAGCTTCGGTCAAAACTCCCATATCCTTGAATGACTCGATAGAAAATTTAGGCGAGTGCAATGCAGAGTCTGACATAAAAGGTTGAACAAAAGGTGGATAACAAGAATAGAATTGTAAATCATTTTCTTCAAACCATTCCAAAACTTCTCTTATAGAGGGATCGTCTTGACATTGAACAACCCACCTATCAAAAATTATACGTCTTCTTGATCTATCTCCGTATTTTTGGGCTCTGTCTATGTCATTTTTAAAAAGTTGTTCAGATACATTTACCATTTCGTCTGGTGTACTTGCAAAACTGTAAATAATAAATCTTTGCAACATATTTTGGAACCCACCTGCTTTATTGGGATCTCCAAAAATTAGATAACCTCCGGGTTTTAAAAATTTAGATATTTTAGAAAATGCACCTTTTTTATCAGCTGTATGAGACAAAACACCTCTGCAATGAACTATATCGTAGGACTCGTGTGTTTCTGGATTTTTATAATCGAATATGGATGAATGTATAAACTTATGCTGATTAAAATTTTTGGTATATTTTTTGAAAATATCTTTTGAAATTTTTTGTGCTAAATCATTCATTTCTACTAAGGTACATTTTGCACCCCAATTTGCATAATAAACTGTTGTTTCTCCTGTTCCAGCTCCAAAATCTATTAAATTTTTATCTTTAAACATTTCAGGTGGAAATTTGAATAAATGTCTATACATGTACTCAAAGTTTTCTTCATACTTTTTATATTCTTTTTCTGTCTTATCAGAGTAGTAGATTGAAGGAATCTCTTCTTGAAAAGTTTCAAGAACTGATTTTTCATTTATTTTAACTTTATCCATTAATTGCATCTAATGTCCACGAATCAAACTTTCAGAAATAATTTTTAAAATTTGTTTATACATTAAAAATTCTAAATATCAATAATTCTATTTTTATAATTTTGAAAATAGGAAAGATTTACACAATTAGTTAGATCTTTTTTTAATATAAAATTTTTTGCAGTTATTACAGCTTTTTTTCTCATTTCTTTGTAAGATTCTTCAGAATAAAAAGCTCCATGAGGAGATAATATAATGTTATATCTTCCGCTTCTCCACAATTTAATTATCTTTAAATTATTCTTTGGAGGTTCGGATGCTAAAACATCAAGTCCTACACCATAAAAATACTTTTGTTGAATTAACTGAGTTAGATAATTTTCATCTATAAGTTCGCCTCTAGCAGTATTAATTAGAATGGAGTTTTTTTTCAAATTTTTTAAATTTTTGGAATTAAGTATTTTTTGAGTTTCGTTGGTTATTGGTACGTGTAAAGATAAAACATCAGATTTTAATAATAACTCTTTTAAACTTTTTACTTTATAAAAACCTAAAGATTTATTCGTTCCAGTTTTAAGATACTTATCAAAAAAAATAACTTTACAACCAAGACTTTTTGCTCTTAAAGCTACAGCGGTCCCTATTCTGCCAAGACCTAAAATTCCAAAAGTAATTTTATTGGTTCTTTTATTTCCTTTAAACATTGACCAGTGCCATTTGTTTAAATTTTTTTTGAGTTCTGAGTTAACAAAGTTTATTTTTCTTAATAAACTTAAGAATAAACCAATTGTATGATCAGCTACTTCTCCGACGCCATAATCTGGAACATTAAATACATAAATTTTTTTTTTGGCTGCATATTGAATATCTACGCTATCATACCCAACCCCTTCTCTTACTATCGCTTTACAGTTGGGAAGTTTATCAATTAATTTTTTGGTATACTTTATGTCATGCCAAGCTAATATAATATTACAAGTTTTAAGATGGTTAGGCTTTAAATACTTTTCGTTTGCACAATTGCCTAAAATAAGATTAAATTTTGATCCTAAAAGTTTCTTTTCCAACTTTAGACTACCTGAAAATCTATCGGGCATGAAAATATTTATTTTTTTTTCCATGGTATCTTTTTATTTGTATATCCCTTCTCTTTAAGCCAGTTTTCAATCACTTTAAACTGCCATTCAATATCTATGTCAAATCCATAATCATTAAAAATTGCCTTAGGTTTTTTTCCCAACCACTTTAATGGTGGTTGACCTTTGTTAATATTTTTTATTACTGATGGTTTCATAACCTGTATAGATAAATCACAAAAATACACATCTCCTTGTGAGCTCCTAATAGAATTTATATTTTTTTTTGAATTTAATCTTTTATCAAACTCTAAAATATTTCCATTTGATACTTTCTTAGCTCTATTTGGAGAAAACATATTATATTTTACTACGGAGAAACAACTGTCATGTTTTTTACTACTCTTTAAAAAATTAATAGCTTTGTTAAGCAATTTAACATTTATTGCTGGGTTATTAGCCATGAGTAGCGAAATCGTTTTAATATTTTTATATTTTTTTTTTATGTTGATGAGTGCGTGAGAGAGAACATCCTCTGTTAAACTGCTAGGTCTACAAAGATGTTTTGGTCTATCAATTATGTGGGCATGGTATTTTTTTCCTATTTTTTTAATATTGGGACAATCAGTAGATACGAAAGTTTGATCAATTATAGAAAACTTGCTGGCAATAAAAGCATATTCGGCAGAGGGTCTGTTTAAAATCTTCCTTAAATTTTTACCTTTAATACCTGTGCTTAATTTTTTTCCAATTATTAATCCGATATGCATAAAATTTATTTATAATTTAAACATGTTAAATATCAATAATTATTAAGAATTTTTTTTTCATAAAATTCATTAATCTTAATTAGTCTCTTAAAATAATTTTTATTCACTTTTTTTTTCATAAAATTTATGCCTTCATTGTTGTGGTTTTTTAAGTCAAACATTCTTGGTACTTTATTTTTTTTCATGACGTTTAATGACACTTTGTCTATTTTAACATTAAGATGTTTTGAAATCTTTTTTAAATATTTTGATGGGTTAATAATTAAATTTTCAAATGGAACTCTTATTACTTTTGAGCCAAATTCTTTTTCATACTTATTCAAATTAATTTTTTTATTATTATAAATTTTTTCCAATATTATAACTACTTTCTCAAATTTATTAGCTTTAAAATATGTTTTTAAAACGTCTGAAACAAAATGAGGATAGTTTTTTTTTGTTTTTTTATCATAAAATTTAATCCATCCGTCTCGTGTTTTAATTTTTTCCCATTGTAAAACCCAACTTGCTAAATATTTAAGCATCTGCAAATTAACAGGTGAACGAAATAATTGAATATATAAAAGTTGTTTTGTAAATGCTTTGAAAAAAGGTTTGCTGAAATTGGAGTTTAAATGTGTGCAGTACTGAATTATTACTTTTTTTTTAAATCTTTTAAAAACCTTATCACTATCTGGGTTCATTCTTGGTTTAAAAAACTTGTATCTCGGATGTTTTGTAATTGATGTTAAATCGCTTTTGCGAAAATTGCTCGTGCGTAATATTATATTATCGTACGAAAGAGAATTATGATTTGTTTTTAAAAGATAAGTTGCTGTATCAAGATCAATTTTTTTTGAATTAAAAAGAGGAACAATTTGGTCCAACCAATAATCCATAATCCATTGGTCAACTTTTGGTAATCCTGAAATTAAATTACACATTAAAGCTTTTCCACCACCTGGCAAACCATCTGTAATAATTAATTTTTGATTTGTGATTAGATCTCTTTTATACATGTTCAAAAAATGAACATACACTGCTATTAAAATTAATCAATAACAATTTTCTTGGCTTATATTGGGTCTTTAAAAAAATAAGATGGTTATTTGCTCGGAGCTATAAGTTCAAGCTCTCTAAGAATTTTTTTTAAAAATTGTGATATTAGAGTTCTTTCTTCTTCGGTAAAATAATTATCTTTTTCAATACCCTTTTTCATTTCATCTTTAATTTTTTCCTTAACAATTTCTCTTTGAGCAGGGTCAGACATTAAATTAATTTGATTTTTAATCTTATTAATTTGCGGTGCTATTGTAATTTGAAATAGAATAAATATAGCAAAAATTACTATTGAGGTTTTTATTAAAAATATTTTCATTCAGTTTTATTTTTTTTATATGTGGTATTTATAATTTTTTTATCAATAATAATATCATGATATTTTGAAAAACTTTTTGAATCAATTCTTTTTTTTTTGCTTACCTTAGCTCTAAAAGTATCAATTAAATAATCTGCATCATCTAGATTTGAAATAATAATTCTTTTTTGCGAAGGTTCGCTTAATATCAACATTGGCCCTTTTATCCATGCCTCTCCAATTGCAGCAATTTTGATTTTCTCTCTATCATCATGTTCTAGAATATAATTTAATGAGTCTTTTATACTAAGCCCAAAATAATCTAAATCAAAAGAATTTTTAACAAAATTTTTTGAAATAGAATTAAAATAAACATATTGATAAGGGTGAAAATTGAAAATCCATTTTACTGTGAAAAGAATATTTATAATTATTAAAATATTTACTATTTTAAAAAATTTAAATTTAAAATGACGTATCGAATGAAGAAAATAAATTAAATGGTAAATTAATAATGGATACAAATAGTAGTAGTGTCGCCATCCATCAAAGTTATTTTTAAAGATTAAAGCAGTTATTAAAGGTAAGAATAATAAAAAAAATATAAAAAAGTCTTCTAGTTCATTTTTGTCAAACCACATATTATTTGTTTTGTCTATAGATGATAATCTTGAAATAAATTTTAAAATTAGTAGTCCAAAACCAAATAGTGAAAAAAATAAAGTTGCTACAGGAATAGTTATAGACATCCATACTGGAATAAAATGCCAAGGGGTTTGGTAAGACAAAATATGTTGACCAAAATATAAGTTCATTACTGCTGGAAGATTTTGAACAAATTCCATATAAAGACCAATATTCTTGAAGGGATCAATCCAAAGAAATGGCCAAAAAATAATAACTGTCGATGATATAATCAAACTAGACAAAAAAATTCTTACAGTTTTCTTTAATAAAGTTTTGCTGTTATCCATCGCATCAAAAAGAATAATTGAAAAAGTAACTAATGGGAGAAGTATCCCCATTATTCTAGCATTAATTAATAATCCAGCTGTTAAAGAATAAAGAAATAAATTTTTATTATTTTGAGAATTTATGAATTTGATTGAAAAATAAACATTTATAATTGTTAGAGATAAAAATAAAATATCTTTAGAATTATAAAAGCTTTCTGCAAAGATCCTTGGAGAAGAAAATATAAGGATAACTCCTAAAATAGCTAAATAGCTATTCTTAAATCTTTCCAAAATAATCTTGTAGAAAAATACAAGTGATAAAAAGAAAATTAAAAAATTAGTTAAATGTCTAGTTTTAAATATATTATTTGAAGTATTTATATTAAAAAGGTCATTTATAAATTCAGTTAGTAAATCAAAAAAAATAGGATAATGAATCCAAAGTCTAAACTGCTCATCATTAGATAAATCTTTTATTTTTTCTAAGTACTCATTATTAAAATTAAAATTAATAAGTATTTCTTTAATGTGGAGATAATAAATTGAGCCAATCCACCTATGAACTGGTTCATCGCCATAAATACCAAAATCACGAAAAAAGATTAAACCGATAGCAAGCAACAATAAAAAAACAATGTATGAATAAAATTTAGAATTTAATATTAATTTCATATCAAATTATATTTAGATCTTTTTTTAAAAAAGTAACTTTCTCCGAAAATTCTGACCATCTTTTGTCGTATTGATGGACAATTAAATATGGTTGATTTAATCCATTTAATAGCTGAGACTTTTCATTAAATTTTATATCTTTCAAATAATAGACAGTAGCTATCGGGCCTTCGCGATTAGAATATAGGTAACCATTTTTAAAGAAATTTTTATAAACAATATAATTTCCGTGAGCCTGGTCACAGCCACGTCCCTCCTTATCTCGTCTAAAAGTTAATAGATATTTCAATCTTTTTTTAAAGGGATATTTTGATATTAAATCGTCCATCAAGTCTAACCATTTAATCATTTCTGATAGATTGCCAAGCAATGTTCCTCCGCAACACACTGTATGGTCTTTAAATTCCTCATAAATTTTTTTTCCAAAAGTGTTAATCACCCATTGGGAATTAATTTCACACTTTTTAAATGGTATGTCCTCTAAAAAGAAATTAATTGATCCTTTGTAATCATACGAGAATGGATTTCCTTGAAAATAAACATCCCTGCAATCACAAAATAAAACTCGTTCATAAATTGCTTTGTTGCTTTTAAGAATTTTTGAAAAGTATTTATATCTTTTTAATTGTATATCGTGACCATGTTCTTTGACTTCATAAAATTTACAATCATAAAATTGGAGCATTTTTTTTAAATTCTTATCATTTTTACCAACTAAAAAATAAATATCGTCGCTATAATGTCTTCTTAAACTTTTAAGAAAAAATTCAACTTCTTGATTACCTAATCCCACTGCAGGAGTTATAATAACATTTTTCATACTATTTTAGCTTAATTTTCTTTGTTCTAATTTAATTTTTTTAATCAAGCTCTCACCAGCGTTAAAGAGTAATTTAAAAGAAATTTTTTTGTTAGATTTAATTTTTATACTTTTTATATTTCTGATTTCAAAATTATCTGCAACAGCAGCAACAGGTCTTTTGTTTGGGTCTAAATTTTGTATAAAAACATTTGATCTTTCTGATAGCACTTTACCTTTCCATCTTCTGGGTCGAAAAGGGCTTATTGGTGTAATAGCTATTTTTTTTGAATCTAATGATAAAATAGGACCGTGCACAGAAAGGTTATAGGCAGTGCTTCCAGCAGGTGTTGAAACGAGAATTCCGTCTCCAATTAATCTTTTAATTAAAATATTGCTATTTGATTTTAATTTCAGAATCGCTGTTTGTTTACCTTGTCGTAATAAAGAAATTTCGTTTATTGCTAAAATTTTAGACTTTTTTCCATTTAAATTTTGAACTTCTATTTGCAAAGGGTGAATTAAAAATTTCTTTGCCCTTTTAATTTTTCTATCTAAATCTCCAACTTGATGTCTGTTCATCAAAAAACCTATTGTACCACAGTTGATACCGTAAAAAGATTTCTGGGCTTTATAATATTTCTTAATAGTACGAATCATAAATCCATCCCCTCCTGCCACAACTATAGTGTCAGAATTTTTTATTGGATAGTTTTTATATCTTCTTAGAGATTTTTTTAAACTCTGAGACCGTTTTGTTTTGTCAAAAATAAAATGGTATTTATGCATATAGAAATTTTTCTATTTAAAATCAAACCACTCTGAATATTTTTTTAAATTTTTTTGTAAATACAAAGGCATTTTATTTAATGATGTTGTTTCTAACTGAAATTCTTTTGAAAGCTTATCTTCTGAACTTTTTGCTTGATGATCATAGCTTATAACTCTCCTTTTTATATAATCCTCGATATCTGATAATGTTTTTTTTGACTCTTTATATTCGAAATGATCTTCTGAATTTGTAAGTTTGGCTTGAATATCTTTTGGGTTTTTAACCTGAGTAAAGTGCCAGCCACCATCATTTATAATTTTAAGATCTGTATATTTAGTATTTGAAAATAAAGTATCTATTCTAAACTTTGAATATTTCTTAATTTTAATATCTCTCAACCAACTGAAGGATTTTAAATGTTTCTTTTTGCAACCTCTTGTTCCGTACCAATCAATTCTATCGCAAAATAAATTAAATTTGTAATAAAACATTTTTTGTTTAAATGCTATAATTTTATTGTCATTTTTTTCTAAATCAATATTTTCTAATTTTGGTATTTCGTCATTATCACTGTAAAAGACATAATCATTTGCATCTGCTTCATCCAGACCAGATAATAAAAAGTCCCTTTGATGTGAAATTCGTTTTATACCGTTCTCCCTAATTTGATTAATGGTACCTTTTGCTGCATCTTTTTTTGTTTCGTCGTAAAGATTGTCTGGTTCGTTTTCAATAGTTAAATATATTATTTTTTTTTTAAATTCTTTAAATCTACTGAAATCAAAGTTTAGTTTCTTTTTCTCTCCACTGTGAGAATATTTTGATTCGGTAATTACAAATTTATCTACATATGAATCTAAAATATTAAACCTTACTTCCAACATCATGTTCTCATTATAAAATGTCGTGCAATCAAAAACTTTCATGTTTCAGGATATAAATAAACTATTTTTATTATCAAATTTCCGTTATAAATTACATTAAACAAACCTACAAGACTTATGATTAAGTATATAAATTTAAAAAATTTTAAAGCTGGATTAAAGAATTTTAAGCAAAAAAAACCTTTTCCGTATGCTGTTATCGACAATTTTTTCAAAAAAGATGTAGCTAAAAAATTAGAAAAAGAGTTTCCTAGTTATAACGATAAAAACTTGCATGTTTACAACAATTATTGCGAAGTAAAAAAATCTTTAAATAATTGGAATTTTTTCCCTCCACTTACTTATAAAATTTTTTCTGCTCTAAACTCTTATGAATTAATCAATCAACTTTCTAAAAAATTAAAAATTTCAACACTTTTTTCTGATTATGGACTACACGGAGGTGGTTGGCATTTAATGGATATAAAAGGAAAACTTAACCCGCATTTAGATTATTCGATACATCCAAAAAATTATAAACAAAGAAAGTTTAATTTAATCATTTTTTTAACTACTGGTTGGAAGGAGAAATGGGGCGGAGAAACATGTATCTATTACAAAAATAAAAAAAATTCAAAAATTCCTGGAAGAGTTGGCAAAAGAATTTATCCAAAATTTAATAGAGCATTATTCTTTGATACTTCAAAGTTAAGTTGGCATAGTGTAGATAAAATTAAAGCAAAAAAAATAAGAAAAAGTATAGCGGTTTATTATCTGGTCTCACCACCAAATAAATTATTTTATAAAAAACAAAAAGCATTATATGCACCTGCCAAATCCCAAGAAGGTAACAAGAAAGTATTAAAATTCATTAAAATAAGATCTAGCTCAAATAAATTTTCAAAAGTCTATAAAACTAGAAAAAAATAAAATTTAATCAGGTAGTCTTGGATTTTTATCACTAATAAAAAGATTATATTTTTTATGTTTGAAAAAATGTATTATCCATATTTGATTATGCCACCCTTCTCTTTTTTGCGATAAAAAATAATAAGGCTTTGATATTTTAATGTCATTGTTATTAGAATTAAATTCATTAATTGCTAAACGTTCACCGGTATAATCATTAAATAACTCTAATTCTGAACCTATGGTATCATCAAAATACGAAAATACTCTAGGTAAAAAAAATTCAGAATTATTTTCCATCATAGATAATGCTATTTTAGTTGGTGTATAAAGATCAAAGTCATGTATTAAAGCTCCAATAGGTGATGGTTTATATTCTGAAAAAAATTTTTTATACGTAGATTCTATATCTCCGATTACTAATTTTGCTTTTTTTAGTTTTTTATCTAACTCCTCTTTGTTCATAGAAAAAAAACCTTTTTGCCAATGATATGGCATATCTCTAAAATCTTTAGGTTCTGTTAGGCCTTTACCTGTGTCAAAACCATAAATGTCTATTTCTACTCCTGTTATTCTTTCAATTTTCTTACAATAATTTTCTAAACTTAAAAGACCTGCGCCTTTGGCTACGCCAAATTCAATCACACTTATTTTTTTATAACCCAGTCTTTTTCCTAATTTTGCAGCGTTAAAACATATATGGGCATAGGGCATTCTTTTTAAAGCACCGATGTTGTATCTAAATTCAAAACTGCCAAAGTTTGATTTTCTTATCATTCGTTTAAGAACTCTACTTGATCTTAGGTATCTTACAAAAATACGAGATATTTTGTTAAAAACTTTTTTCATATATGTTTTGGTGCCCTCGGCCAGACTCGAACTGGCACTCCCTTGCGGGCAAGG
>TARA_B100000686_G_scaffold40721_1_pt1 | contig 13420 bp, 7 predicted proteins | sample TARA_B100000686 | Tara Oceans TARA_B100000686 (sample SAMEA2622733) | marine metagenome | biome: marine biome (ENVO:00000447); feature: marine epipelagic mixed layer (ENVO:xxxxxxxxx); material: "saline water (ENVO:00002010), including plankton (ENVO:xxxxxxxx)" | depth 150 m
TTATCCATTGCCCTATTGGGAAGGTGTCTTTTGATATTGAGGCTTTGAAAGAGAACCTAACTGCACTGTTTTCTGCTGTTAATCGGGCTAAACCAGCCACAGCTAAGGGTCAGTATATACAAAAGGTAACATTGTCTACGACCATGGGCCCAGGCATCAAGGTAGATAGGTTAACTGTTGTGTCGTAAAAAGTTTTTGAGTGAAAGGCTAGTTTTGGGTGCGCTTTAGCTTTACTAAGCATTAGGCGTGGGTAGAGTTAGTCTTGTCGAAGATCGTGGGTGTGAGTACTGCAATCGCAGTGACTCACTTAATAGCGCAAGCTAGCCCTCGCAGGCGGTGTTTCGAGTTGGAGTAGTTGGCTATGCTCGATCACTATTTTAATAACCACAAGGAGTGAGTATTAAATGAGTCTCAGTCGTGAAAAAAAGGAAACGGTGGTCAGTGAGGTATCTGAAAGCTTTTCCGAAGCTAACGCCGCAATTCTTGCTAATTATAGTGGGCTTACCGTTGCACAAATCTCTGATTTGCGACGTCAGGCTCGTAACAATGGAGTGGATGTCCGAGTAATAAAAAACACGTTAGCTCGACTTAGTGTCAGCAATTCTTCATTCGACTGTTTATCTGATTATTTTGTAGGCCCCTTAGTATTAAGCTCTTCAAAGGACCCAGTTGCAGTAGCGAAAGTTGTCAGTAATTTTGCCAAATCAAATGAGGCGTTCGAGATAACTGTTGGCTCTATGGACGGAGACCTTATTGATATAGATACTATAAAAAAGTTGGCGTCATTGCCTGGCCGTGAGGAATTGCTAACGAAATTAGCAACAACTCTTCTCGCGCCAATCGGATCGTTGGCACGAACATTGAATGAGGTGCCGTCAAAGTTTGCCCGATCGATAATAGCGGTTCGGGATAATCAAGAGACAGCATAAGATTTAATACATGTTTATGCTTTATTGTGGAGAAATCTGTTTAATTAGGAGAAAAGTAATATGTCCCGCGAAGAAATTCTTAACGCGATAGCGGAAATGTCTGTTCTGGACTTGTCTGAACTGATAAAAGAGATTGAAGAAAAATTCAATGTATCTGCGGCAGCCGCGGTAGCGGTCGCAGCCCCGGCAGCTGGGGGTGTGGCATCAGAGGCATCGAGCGAAGAAAAGACTGAGTTTGATGTAACCTTGTCTAGTTTTGGTGAAAAGAAAGTTGGTGTAATCAAAGCGGTGCGCGCCATAACCGGACTTGGTCTTAAGGAAGCTAAAGATTTGGTTGAATCCGCCCCATCTATTGTTAAAGAAGGGGTTTCTAAAGATGAATCAGAAGAGATCAAGAAGCAGCTTGAGGAAGCCGGCGCTACTGCAGAAATTAAATAGTGAGGTTGCAAATAGTTGGAAGCATAAGTTACGTAGCTTGATGCTTGGCGCCCTCATGTATATGGAGGTGTTGCCACGTGGTTATGCGTCGAAAAATTTAAAATAGATGAAAGAGGGTTTTTACCCTTAACAATATTAGATAAGCCCCGGTGGCTAAGAGGATTGCATGGATTATTCTTTTACCGAAAAGAAGCGGATACGAAAAAGTTTCAGCAAACGAGTACAGCTTGATGAGATTCCAAATTTACTTGATATCCAGCAGGAATCATATAGAAAGTTGTTACAAAAGGGTGTGGCGTCTGATCAGCGTATTGACCAAGGTTTGCAAGCGGCATTTAAATCAGTTTTTCCTATTGAGAGCTATAGCGGTGCGGCATCACTTGATTTTTCTACTTACAAATTAGGTCAGCCAGCCTTTGATGTACGTGAGTGTCAGCAACGTGGTTTGATGTACTCAGCGCCATTACATGCGGTCCTTCGCCTTATGATTTTTGAGAAGTCGGAAACTGGGGCGACAAAGATTATTCGGGATGTTAAAGAGCAAGAAGTGTATATGGGTGAAATTCCTCTGATGACTGATAATGGAACTTTTATTATTAATGGCACAGAGCGGGTAGTTGTCTCACAAATGCATCGCTCCCCTGGTGTATTTTTTGATCATGATAAAGGTAAAACTCACGCATCTGGCAAACTATTATTTAATGCCCGAGTGATCCCTTATCGTGGATCATGGCTCGATTTTGAATTTGATCAAAAAGACCTCTTATATGTACGTATTGATAGGCGACGAAAATTAGCAGGCACCATTATTCTTAAGGCATTGGGATATACAACTCAGGAAATTCTTCAATTATTTTTTGAAAATGATTATTTCTCAATCGACGAAGAAGGCGCGAAGCTTGATCTAGTCCCGGAACGTTTTAGAGGTCAAGAACTTGATTTTGATATAGTTGTTGCTGGTTCAAAAATTGTTGAAGCAGGGCGACGTATCACAGCTAGGCATGTGCGTGAACTGAAAAAAACAAATCTCAAGACTATTCATGTGCCAGATTCATTTATCATCGGCCGAACATTGGCGCATGATTTTATCGACGCTGAGACAGGAGAACTTCTTGGTAGATCGAATGATTTAGTCACGGAAGAATTACTTGGTGTTCTAAGGTCAGCTGGTGTTAAGAATTTAGAAACCATTTACAGTAATGATTTAGACCATGGTGGTTATATATCTGACACACTTCGGATAGATCCAACGACTAATGCGAATGAAGCGAAGCTAGAAATCTATCGAATGATGAGGCCTGGAGAACCACCAACAAAGGAGGCGTCAGAACAATTATTTCGTAATTTATTTTTTAATATCGAGCGTTATGATCTTTCTTCTGTTGGTCGAATGAAGTTGAACCGTAGGTTGGGTCGAGTAAATGACGAAGGTCCAGGTATATTGAGCCAACAAGATATTGTAGACGTTATTCGTACTTTGGTTGAACTAAAAAATGGTAAAGGTAGTACAGACGATATTGATAACTTAGGTAATCGTCGTGTACGGTCTGTAGGGGAGTTAGTTGAAAATCAGTTTCGAGTTGGATTAGTTCGGGTGGAGAGAGCAGTGCGAGAACGGCTTTCTATGGCTGAGTCAGAAAATTTGACACCCCAGGATTTGATTAACGCTAAACCAGTATCAGCTGTTATAAAAGAATTTTTTGGTTCGAGTCAATTATCACAATTTATGGATCAGACCAATCCACTATCCGAGGTGACTCATAAAAGACGAGTTTCAGCGCTTGGTCCTGGAGGGTTAACTAGAGAACGCGCAGGTTTTGAGGTTCGGGATGTCCACCCAACACACTATGGCAGGCTATGCCCAATCGAGACCCCGGAAGGTCCTAATATTGGGTTAATTAATTCACTCGCTGTTTATGCAAGGACGAATGAGTATGGATTCCTTGAAACACCATACAGGCGAGTAGCGAATGGCAAGGTGACTGGAGAAATAGACTATCTATCGGCAATTGCGGAGTACGAACATATCATTGCGCAAGCAAATGCGCGTGTGAGTGCCAAGGGTATATTGGAGGATGATCTCGTGTCGTGTCGTTACCAGAATGAGTTTACTTTGTCGACGCCTGACAAAATTGACTATATAGATATTGCTCCATCACAAATCGTTTCGGTTGCTGCGTCTCTCATTCCTTTTCTTGAACACGATGATGCTAATAGGGCGTTAATGGGCTCGAATATGCAAAGACAAGCAGTGCCAACATTATTGAGCGAGAAACCACTAATCGGAACAGGAATGGAGCGCCGAGTTGCCACTGATTCTGGGGTTGTAGTAGTTGCTGAAAGAGGAGGGATCATTAATTCGGTCGACGCGTCTCGCATCGTGGTGAAAGTTGATGATGATGAGGTTGATACGGGAGATGTTGGTGTAGATATCTACAATCTTGTGAAATATACCAGATCGAACCAAAACACCACTATTAATCAACGACCTTTGGTTGGGATTGGTGATAGCATAAAGCGCGGCGATGTTCTTGCGGACGGTCCGTCCACGGATCTCGGTGAACTTGCGCTAGGTCGAAATGTTCTCGTAGCATTTATGCCATGGCATGGTTATAACTTTGAAGATTCAATTCTTATATCAGAGAGGTTGGTGCAAGAAGATGTTTATACTTCTATTCATATTGAGGAGCTTGCTTGTGTAGCTCGTGATACTAAACTAGGACCGGAGGACATAACGCCGGATATTTCTAACGTAGGAGAGTCAGCACTAAGTAAATTGGATGAAGCTGGAATTATTTATATTGGGGCTGAAGTCCAATCTGGAGATATTTTGGTAGGAAAAGTAACACCAAAAGGTGAAACCCAGTTGACTCCTGAAGAAAAGTTGCTTCGCGCTATCTTTGGAGAAAAAGCATCTGATGTTAAAGATACTTCGTTACGAATGCCGTCAGGAATGTCTGGCACAGTTATTGATGTTCAGGTTTTTACTCGTGATGGTTTAGACAAGGATTTAAGAGCGCTCGCAAATGAGTCTGAAGAATTAGATCGAATCCGAAAGGACATGCACGATCAACGGGGGATTGTCGAAGATGATGTATATGATCGCATAGCTAAACTAATTGTTAATAAAGTAGCGCAAGGTGGTCCAGAAGGATTAAAGACTGGCGATCGTGTCACTAATGAAATGCTTGAAAATATACCTCGTGAAAAATGGTTTGAAATTCGATTGCGTGATGAGGAGACAAATACTAATCTAGATACTATTCGGAAGCAGCTTGGGTCCCAGAGTAGTAGTTTTGACGATAGATTTGAGGAAAAGCGGAATAAATTAGAAGCGGGTGACGATCTGGCGCCAGGTGTATTAAAGATGGTTAAAGTGTTTGTTGCAGTGAAAAGGCGCCTACAGCCTGGCGATAAAATGGCTGGCCGGCATGGAAATAAAGGTGTTATTTCAAGAATCGTACCAGTGGAAGATATGCCACATATGGAAGATGGCACTACAGTTGATATTGTATTAAATCCTTTGGGTGTTCCTTCCCGCATGAATGTTGGCCAAGTTTTAGAGACGCATCTTGGATGGGCTGCCCATGAATTGGGACGCCAAATTCGGGATATGCTTGATCGACGGATAGAAGTTGATAAGATCCGAAAAGAGGTCTCTCGAATATATAATGGTGTAGGGCGTCAAGAAGATCTTGCATCATTGGAAGATGATGAAATTCTTGAGCTTGCTAAGAATCTTTCTACAGGCGTGCCTATTGCGACTCCGGTTTTTGATGGAGCGTCAGAAAGTGAAGTGAAAGAGATGCTTAAGCTTGCAAGACTACCTCTAAGCGGTCAAGCTAAATTATATGATGGACGTACGGGCGAGCTTTTTGATCGTCCTGTAACAGTTGGTTACATGTATATGTTGAAACTGAATCACCTTGTTGATGATAAGATGCACTCGCGTTCGACAGGACCTTATAGTCTGATTACGCAACAACCTCTCGGAGGGAAAGCTCAATTTGGTGGCCAACGATTCGGTGAAATGGAAGTGTGGGCACTTGAAGCGTATGGAGCATCCTACACTCTTCAGGAAATGTTGACCGTTAAATCTGATGATGTTGCTGGTCGTACGAGAATGTATGAAAACATCGTCAAAGGTGATTATAGAATGGAAGCTGAGCTTCCAGAGTCGTTTCGAGTGCTTGAAAAAGAGATTAGAGCACTTGGTCTTAATATAGAGACTAGAGAAGAGAGATAAGGGTCATGTTACATACTCACTCGCTCAGCCCATGGTGTAGAAATTCTTAGGAAAAATATATGAAAGATCTTTTTAGCATAGTACGTAAGATGGATCAAAACGAAGATTTTGATTCCATCCGAATAGGAATTGCATCTCCAGACAAGATTCGATCGTGGTCTTATGGAGAGGTTAAGAAACCAGAGACCATCAACTACCGAACTTTTAAGCCAGAACGAGATGGGTTATTTTGTGCAAAACTATTCGGCCCGACTAGTGACTATGAATGTCTATGCGGAAAATATAAACGACTTAAACACCGAGGAGTGATATGTGAAAAGTGTGGAGTAGAAGTAACGGTGTCTAAAGTGCGCCGTCAGAGAATGGGGCATATCGAGCTTGCTAGTCCTGTTGCGCATATTTGGTTCTTGAAATCTTTGCCGTCTCGTTTGGGGGTACTATTGGATATGACCGTTCGAGAAATTGAGCGCGTTTTGTATTTCGAAGCCTATGTTGTTACAGATCCGGGTATGACCCCACTTGAACGAGGTACGTTGCTTAGTGAAGACTCATACTATGAGGCAATTGAGCAGTATGGTGCAGATTTTGATGCGGGAATGGGCGCTGAAGCAGTCAAGGCTTTATTGCGCAATATGGAGTTGAAGTCAGAAGCAACAATGCTTCGTGAAGAATTAGCTATAAGCACATCTGAGACAAAGACAAAGAAATTAGCTAAGAGGCTAAAAGTCGCAGAAGCTTTCATTAAGTCTGGGAATAAGCCAGAGTGGATGGTAATGGAAGTTATCCCAGTCCTTCCTCCCGATCTTCGGCCATTAGTTCCACTTGATGGTGGGAGATTTGCCACATCAGATTTGAACGATTTGTATAGACGAGTAATTAACAGAAACAATAGGTTGCGTCGGTTATTAGATTTGAATGCCCCTGACATAATAGTCCGTAATGAAAAACGAATGCTGCAGGAATCTGTAGATGCTTTACTTGACAATGGACGACGCGGCAAAGCAGTTACTGGACCTAATCGACGACAGTTGAAATCTTTGGCCGATATGATTAAAGGCAAGCAGGGGCGTTTTCGTCAAAACCTGTTGGGTAAGAGAGTTGATTATTCAGGTCGGTCGGTAATTGTTGTTGGCCCTACGCTTAGACTTCATCAGTGTGGCTTGCCAAAAAAGATGGCCCTTGAATTATTTAAACCTTTTATTTTTAGCAAATTAGAATTTCGCGGTTTAGCTACTACGATAAAGCAAGCAAAAAAAATGGTAGAAGCAGAAGAGCCTGAGGTATGGGATATATTAGAGGAAGTAATTCGGGAGCATCCGGTTTTATTAAACAGAGCTCCAACATTACATCGGTTGGGAATACAAGCATTCGAGCCTATTTTAGTCGAGGGGAAAGCTATTCAATTACATCCACTTGTTTGCACCCCATATAATGCAGACTTTGATGGTGATCAGATGGCAGTTCATGTACCACTTTCGATTGAAGCGCAGTTGGAAGCAAGGTCATTAATGATGTCATCAAACAACATACTTTCTCCGGCGAGTGGTGAACCCATAATTGTGCCCTCGCAAGATATAGTGCTAGGACTTTACTATATGACCCGGGAAGAAGTGAATGTTGATGGAGAAGGGAGAGTATTTACCGATGTTGCGGAACTCAGACGTGCATATGAATCTGGCGCAGTTAAAATTCACGCTAGAATAAAAGTTAGACTCCCCAGATTAATGATTATTAATGAAGACGTTGGCGATAACTCATTAATACTGGTAGAAACTACAGTCGGTCGTGCTTTGTTATCCGAAATTTTGCCAAGCGGCTTGCCTTTTTCATCAATTGATCGAGCGATGAAAAAGCGCGCTATATCTGACATTATTAATCAATGTTATAGGCAGGTTGGCCTTAAAGAAACAGTTATTTTCTGTGACCAACTGATGTATACAGGTTTTGAAATGGCTACTCGTGCTGGGGTATCCATTGGTGTTGATGATATGGTTGTACCAGACGGCAAAAGCGCTGCGTTAGCGATTGCAGAAAAGGAAGTGAAAAGCATTCAGGATCAATATGATTCCGGACTACTTACCGATGGTGAGCGATATAACAAGGTAGTCGACATATGGACTCACACTAGCGAGACCGTCGCAGATGAAATGATGACTGAGTTAAAGTCAACCCATGTCGTTGATGCATCAGGAGAAGAGGTAGAGCAAGAATCTTTTAATTCCATCTATATGATGGCAGATTCTGGAGCGCGTGGCAGTGGTGCGCAAATACGGCAGCTTGCTGGAATGCGGGGCCTCATGGCAAAACCAGATGGTTCTATTATTGAAACTCCCATAACAGCTAATTTTCGTGAAGGCCTCAATGTTCTTCAGTATTTTATTTCAACACATGGTGCACGCAAGGGCTTGGCTGATACTGCCCTCAAAACGGCTAACTCTGGTTATCTGACTCGTAGATTAGTTGATGTTTGTCAAGATTTGGTAGTAACTGACGCAGATTGTGGTACTGATAAAGGTTTTCTCAGGGAAGCGATAGTACAGGGAGGTGAAATTGTAATTCCCCTCAGAGATCGTGTTCTAGGTCGTGTATTAGCAAAAGATTTAGTAAGCCCTGTTGATGGTACTGCACTTTTGTCAGCCGGCGATATGATAGACGAAGAAGCAATTGAGCTAATCGAGGCTCACAATATTAATCAAATAAAAGCCCGATCTCCGATTACATGTGAAACACGATATGGCGTCTGTGGGAAATGTTATGGTAGAGATCTTGGGCGTGGTCATATAGTTAACAGAGGTGAAGCAGTAGGTGTCATTGCAGCCCAAAGTATTGGCGAACCTGGAACCCAATTAACGATGCGTACGTTTCATATTGGTGGCGCAGCTACTGCGCAAGCTGCAGCAAGTAATATTGAGGTTAAGAATAATGGAACAGTGACATTTAATAGACTACGTGTCGTAAAAAGAAGTGACGGTCGCAATGTTGCAGTATCAAGGTCTGGAGAGTTGGTTATCAAGGATAACCATGGCGTAGATAGGGAGCGGTACAAGTTACCCTACGGAGCAGAATTAGGCATTAATGATGGTGATGAAATAGAGGGTGGTCAAATCATTGCCACTTGGGATCCACATACTCACCCGATAATCTCTGAAGTATCCGGAACGGTATCCTTTTCAGATATGATCGATGGAGTAACTGTCACCCAGCAGATTGATGATTTGACAGGATCGAGCACGTATCTAATTTTAAATTCCCAACAACGTCGAGGATCAGCGCGTGATATTCGTCCTTCGATTGATATTAAGGATGGCCGTGGTCGGGCTAAGACAATACCGGGAACTGATGATACCCCGGCTCGCTATCAGATGCGGGAAGGCGCTACCGTTTTAGTAGCTGATGGTTCTGAAGTTGAAAAAGGCCAAATTTTGGCTCGTGTTCCGAAAGAAGTATCTAAGACTCGAGACATTACTGGCGGGTTACCACGTGTTGCAGAACTATTCGAGGCAAGGAAAGCAAAAGATCCAGCTATACTCGCGTCACATACTGGAGTTGTTTCTTTTGGAAAGGAAATAAAAACAAAAATTCGACTCCTGATTACTGATGAGGCGGGAGTTGAACATGAAATGCTGATTCCGAAGCTGTCTCAAATAAATGTATTCGATGGTGAACATGTGGAGAAAGGCGATGAGATAGTTGACGGCCAACCTATAGCGAGCGATATACTTGATTTACTTGGTGTAGAGTCGCTAGCTAATTTTATTGTGAATGAAGTGCAAGAGGTTTATAGGCTCCAGGGGGTTAGGATAAACGATAAACATATTGAGGTAATAATTAGACAGATGCTTCGCAAAGTTAGAATTATTGACCCTGGCGATAGTAGCTTTCTCGAGGGAGACCAAGTCGAGCGATCAACTGCGCTAGAAGAGAATGAAATTTTATTGAATGATAAAGAGGAGAGGAAACCTGCTACTTTCGCTCCGGTTCTTCTTGGGATAACGAAGGCATCTTTAAGTACCGAGTCATTTATTTCAGCCGCATCCTTCCAAGAAACAACTCGTGTTTTGACCGATGCAGCGATGAACGGGAAAGTAGATCGGTTGCGTGGCCTTAAAGAGAATGTCATTGTTGGTCGATTAATTCCGGCAGGTACAGGACTGGCTTACCATGAAGAGCGTCGGCAAAAAAAGCAAGAGTCAAGCCTTGAACAAAAAGAAGAAACGGAAGATCTGGTCTTTGATGTTAACAAATCAGATCAGGAAAGCCCTCAGGAGTCTCTCGCTGAGGTTGTTGGGGTGTAGAATGTTTTTACTTCAGATCACAGCAGGAATGTTCGAAAAATGGCGATTTTGCTACTATTACTTGACAAAAATCGGCTTCCTGCCTAGAATTCTGGCCCCCTACTAGTGGTATTTCCAGTAGCTATCCTATTAGAGATAAAGATGAGGTTTTTTATTAAATGCCAACATTGAATCAGTTAGTTCGTAAGGCTAGGGCTCGACAGGTTAAAAAGTCGACAGTGCCTGCGCTGAGTGAGTCCCCTCAAAAAAGGGGTGTATGTACTCGTGTTTATACGACGACACCAAAAAAACCAAATTCTGCTCTGCGAAAGGTAGCAAGAGTCCGATTAACCAATGGTTTCGAGGTCACTAGCTACATCGGTGGTGAAGGACATAATCTCCAAGAGCATTCGGTAGTGTTGATTCGTGGAGGCCGTGTTAAAGATTTACCCGGAGTTCGCTATCATACCGTTAGAGGCGTGTTGGACACTTCTGGAGTTGGGGAAAGGAGACAGGGGCGCTCGAAATATGGCGCAAAGCGGCCCAAGTCGTAGACTAAATTTGATTGCGCTTCGAGAAAAAAAAAGGAATTTCTTCGAAGTTGAGAGAAACCGTAGAACGATCAGTTTATTGATCGCGGTGAAAAAAGATCTTGATACAAAGATCAGCATATGAGTCGCGAGGGTGATGATACGTCACTAGCGATAGGATGGCAGACTCACCGTAGACTGGTATTGAATTTGCTTAACTAGCAGACTGGGCTAGTTTTGCCAATTTATAATAAAGAAATCGTGTAAATAGGTACCCGTAAGTGATGAAAGTGAGTTGTCCATAAAGTATTAATATTCTATGTTTGGATATGTTTTTTGATTTAAAACCGATGCAACCTGAGTTTTTGAAGGAATAGAAAAAGAAATGCCCAGAAGACGAGAGGTTCCAAAACGTACTATTTTGCCGGATCCGAAGTTCGGAGACCAGACTGTGGCAAAGTTTGTCAATGTAATTATGCTTAATGGAAAAAAATCAATAGCAGAGAAAATCCTTTACGGGGCGTTGGATGTCATTAAAGAAAAAGGAACTGGGGAACCTTTGGAAGTTTTCTACCAGGCTTTAGAAAATATACGCCCTGTGGTTGAGGTGAAGAGTCGTCGAGTAGGCGGCGCTACCTATCAAGTGCCCGTGGAAGTGAGACCGAACAGACGTAATGCATTGGCTATGCGGTGGCTAGTGGATGCCGCACGAAATCGTAACGAAAAGTCCATGAAGCAAAGACTGGCTGGGGAATTAAGCGATGCTTCAGAGGGTCGTGGTGCAGCCTCAAGGAAGAAGGATGAAATTCGTCGCATGGCCGAAGCAAATAAAGCGTTTTCTCATTACCGATTTTAATTTCAAGATCAGCATTTTGGAGAACATCCTGTGGCCCGAAAAACACCTCTCGATCGATACAGAAATATTGGCATAATGGCCCATATTGATGCGGGCAAAACTACAACCACCGAGCGCATTCTTTTTTATACAGGAATATCTCATAAGATTGGTGAAGTCCACGATGGTAATGCTGCCATGGATTGGATGGAGCAAGAACAAGAACGTGGAATCACAATTACTTCTGCTGCTACGACTTGCTTTTGGAAAGGTATGGATCAGAATCAACCCGAACACCGAATTAACATCATCGATACACCTGGGCATGTAGATTTCACAATAGAAGTGGAAAGATCACTTCGTGTGCTTGATGGGGCAGTTGCTGTGTTTTGTGCAGTAGGCGGCGTAGAGCCGCAATCAGAAACAGTATGGCGTCAAGCTGATAAGTATGGAGTGCCTCGTATGGCGTTTATTAATAAGATGGATCGAACAGGGGCGGATTACCGAAGAGTGGTTGAGCAAATTGAGGATCGTCTCGGAGCTACACCGGTGCTTCTTCAAATGGCGATTGGAGCAGAGGACGAATTTGAAGGTGTAATAGATTTAGTTGGAATGAAGGCTATCCATTGGGATGAGGCAACTAGAGGCACCGCGTTTGAAGAGCGGGATATTCCAGATCAACTAAAAAGTGAGGCAGATGATTTACACGAACAGCTTTTGGAAGCAGCAGCAGAGGCAGATGATACGCTAATGGAGTTGTACTTGGAGTCAGGCACGCTATCTACAACTGAAATCAAAACAGGATTACGTAAAAGAACCTTGGCTAATGAAATTGTACCAGTTACTTGTGGGAGTGCGTTCAAAAATAAAGGCGTACAAGCAATGCTTGATGCGGTCATTGACTATATGCCAAATCCGACTGAGGTGCCAGCGATTCGAGGTGTAGTAGATGCCGAGAATCAAGACGTCGAGCGCGCTTCTAGCGATGATGAGCCGTTTGCAGCCTTGGGGTTTAAAATTATGACGGATCCATTTGTTGGTCAACTCGTATTTTTTCGTGTTTATTCTGGAGTACTTTCCGCTGGTGATACCGTCTATAACCCCATAAAAGATAAAAAGGAACGGATTGGCCGTATTCTACAGATGCATGCAAATTCGAGGGAAGATATAAAAGAGGTTAGGGCAGGAGATATAGCGGCAGCAGTGGGATTAAAGAACGTAACGACTGGTGACACACTATGTGACCCCGCTAACGCTATTCTTTTGGAGCGAATGGAATTTCCAGATCCCGTAATTTCTCAAGCAGTAGAGCCACGCACAAAAGCAGACCAAGAGAGACTTGGAATTGCCCTCGGTAAGCTTGCGCAGGAAGATCCATCATTTCGGGTTAGAACCGACGAGGAATCGGCGCAGACTATTATTTCTGGGATGGGTGAGTTGCATCTTGAGATCATCGTAGATCGTCTGCGTCGGGAATTCAGTGTAGATGCAAACATAGGCAAGCCCCAAGTGGCCTATCGTGAATCATTAAGTAAAACAGTTGAGCAAGAGCATAAATATGTAAAGCAGACAGGTGGCCGAGGCCAGTATGGACATGTATACATTAGAGTCGAACGCTTGGAAAGAGGCGCAGGATTTGAATTTGTCGATGCAATTAAAGGCGGCGTTATCCCCAGAGAATATATACCTGCTGTCCGAAAAGGCCTAGAGGAAGCAATGGAGTCAGGCGTCGTTGCCGGCTATCCGGTTATTGATGTAAAAGTCACACTATATGATGGCTCTTACCATGATGTCGATTCATCAGAACATGCTTTTAAGGCGGCAGGTATCCAGGCATTTAAAGAAGCAAGCCGTAGAGCCGACCCAACTTTGTTAGAACCGATAATGAGTGTTGAGGTCGTCACGCCGGAAGAATATTTAGGTGACGTAACAGGTGATATCAACTCCCGTCGCGGAATCATCTCGGATATGGAAATTGTTCCCGGTGGAAAGGTTGTAAGATCAATGGTGCCGTTATCAGAAATGTTTGGTTATGCAACTTCTTTGCGATCCGCAACCCAAGGTAGAGCGACTTATTCGATGGAGTTTAAACATTATCAAGCAGCGCCAGTAGGTGTTGCTGATGTGATTGTAAGAAAAGCTAGCTAATATTTTAGAGGAAATAAAAA
>TARA_B100000686_G_scaffold221312_1_pt1 | contig 13410 bp, 12 predicted proteins | sample TARA_B100000686 | Tara Oceans TARA_B100000686 (sample SAMEA2622733) | marine metagenome | biome: marine biome (ENVO:00000447); feature: marine epipelagic mixed layer (ENVO:xxxxxxxxx); material: "saline water (ENVO:00002010), including plankton (ENVO:xxxxxxxx)" | depth 150 m
AGTAATAGCCGTCTTTATCTCTTCTAGCTCCATCTCCTGTAGTGTAATACCCTGGATAAAGAGAATAATAGGTCTCTATACATCTTTTGTGGTCTCCAAAAACAGTTCTAATTTGAGAAGGCCAACTTCTCTTAATGACTAAATTCCCAGAACCCTCACCATTAATTTCTTTTCCATTTTCATCTAATAAAGCAGGCTCAACCCCAAAAAAAGGTTTAGTAGCGCTTCCAGGTTTTTGAGCAGTAAAACCTGCAAAAGGACTTATCATTATTGAACCTGTTTCAGTTTGCCACCAAGTATCAACTATAGGGCATCTCTCATTTCCAACAGACTTAAAGTACCATTCCCAGGCTTCTGGATTTATGGGTTCGCCGACAGTACCAAGAACCCTTATAGACTTTCTTGTAGTTGACTTTAAAGGATAATCACCTTGAGCCATCAGTGCTCTCAAGGCAGTAGGAGCTGTATAGAATATATTTACATTATGTTTATCAATAACTTCCCAGAATCTTGATGCAGTAGGGTAGGTAGGAATTCCTTCAAACATTAGTGTTGTAGCACCATTCGATAATGGTCCATAAACAATGTAGGAATGTCCTGTAACCCATCCAACGTCTGCCGTGCACCAAAAAATCTCATTTTCTTGATAGTCAAAAATTAGTTTATGGCTCATAGTGGTCTGCAGAAGGTAACCCCCTATAGTGTGCAAAACGCCTTTAGGCTTTCCAGTTGAACCTGATGTGTACAAAATGAAAAAAGGATCTTCAGAGTCCATTACTTCTGGATTACACTCGGTACTCATAGAATCAACTATTTCTTCATAAGATACATCTCTTCCTTCAACCCAATTTACTTTTGAGCCAGTTCGATTTACTACAAAAACTGTATGTACATTAGGGCATTGCTCTAAAGCCTCATCAACATTTTTCTTAAGGGGAATCTTTTTTGATCCTCTTAAACCTTCATCGGCTGTAATTATTGATTGACAATCTGAATCCAGAATTCTGTCTTTTAAAGACTCAGGAGAAAATCCACCAAATACTACTGAGTGAATTGCCCCTATTCTTGAACAGGCAAGCATTGCATAAGCAGCTTCAGGTATCATCGGCATGTAAATACAAACCCGATCACCTTTTTTAATTCCTCTCTTCTTAAGAGCATTAGAAAATTTACAAACAGATTCATGAAGCTCAGAATAAGTTATGTGCTTTGATTGAGCAGGATCATCCCCCTCCCAGATAATAGCTACTTTCTCAGCTTTGTCTTTTAGATGTCTATCAATACAATTTTGAGAAGCGTTAATTTTTCCATTTATAAACCAAGAAACTTTTCCATCAACAAGATTGCTTTTAGAAACTTTTTTCCATGGAGCTATCCAGTCTAAATATTTACTTGCCTGTTTAGACCAGAATTCTTCTGGATTCTCTATAGATTCTTTATAAAGTTTCTTATATTCATCTTCAGCCAGAAGTGCATTTTCTTTTATAGAATTAGAGACTTCATAAATCTTTTCTTCTGTCATATTCTTTAGTCTAAGCTAGTGAAGGGGATGGGTTAAAGTACATCATCCTCCCTTCAGGGTTATTAAAGTACTCTAATAGCTTTTCTAAAAGAAGGATATAGTCGTTTTGATTATGAGCTAAATCTAAGAATTCAGAATTAACTATTAAAATAGGAGATCTGTTGTAATCAAGGAAGAATTTTTTATAGGATTCATTGAGGAGATCTAGGTAATCAAAAGACATATTCTTTTCAATCTCCCTGCCTCTTTGTATTACTCTCTCAAATAGTGTTTTAGTTTCTGCTTGAAGGTAGATTACCAAATCAGGAGTTGGAAGATCTAGTGAAAGATAATCATATATCTGATTGTAAAGAGATAATTCATGTTCAGATAAAGTTACTTCAGCAAAGAGCTTATCCTTATCTAAAAGAAAGTCAGATACATGTACAGGTGTAAATATATCCCCCTGTTTTAACTCTTGAATTTGTTTAACTCTTTGGAAAAGGAAGAAAAGCTGAGTAGCTAAAGCTGACTGAGAAGGATTATTATAGAAATCACTAAGAAAGGGATTTTCAGAAGGTTTTTCTAGAAAGGTTTCGTAACCAAATGATTCAGCTAGTAGTTTTGTTAGAGTAGTTTTCCCCACTCCAATGGGACCCTCAACAGCTATAAACTTAGGGATTCTTTTATATTTTGAAAGGTCATATATTTTAGTTCCCATATCAGCACTTATTCTATTTGAGAGCTGATTATCTTACCTCTGTTTTTTTAGTTTTTCTGTATAAATAGAGTTTTAACTAGCCGTAATTTTGTTTTTCTGTAATTTCTTCTAGAGTTTTACAATCGATACATAGGCTGGCAGTAGGCCTTGCTTCTAATCTTCTTATTCCAATTTCAACACCACAATTTGGATTTAAGCAATAACCATAATTAGCTGCTTTAAGGTCATTGATTGATTGGGCTATTTTAGAGAGTAATCTTCTTTCCCTTTCTCTGGTTCTTATTTCAAGAGTAAATCCTTCTTCATGTGTTGCTCTGTCGGAGTCATCAGCAAAATGGTTGCTGTTATTTTGTATTTTATCTGCAGTTCTATCTTGCTCTAATTGGAGCATTTGTTTCCATCTTTCTAAAATCTTAATAAAGTGCTTTTTTTGTTTTGCACTCATATATTTCTCTTTCTTATTTAATTTATAAGGTTCTATTGAAGCCAAGAAAGCTTCTTCGCCCTGGTATCTTGTCGGAGAACCTTTTTTTGCAGTAGATAGTTTCCTTGTAGATTTTTTACTTGTGACTTTCTTTGCAACCTTTTTTTGAGGAGCCTTCCTCTTTACCTGATTTTTTTTTGAAGGAGTTTTTTTTGCTTTTGTTGTTTTTTTAACTGGCATAAGGTTTAGGTCTTTATTAGCTTCTATAAGAAGGCGGCGCAATTTATCAGATTTATATCTCTATTTCTAGAAGATTATGAAAATTCTTTTTTAATAATTTGATATTCTTTAGGAGTTAATCTCGGCCCAAACCTCTCTACTTGCTTAGAAGAGGCATAACAGCCAAATCTAGCAGCTTCACTTAAGTTCTCTCCTTCGCAAATTTTATTTAATACTGATCCGGCGAACATATCACCAGCCCCATTTGTATCAATCGCTTTAGCTTCATAACCAGAGATAATATCCTTTTTTACCCCATCCCAAATCATGCTTCCCTGTTTCCCTAAAGTTATTAAATTTTTATTAGAGAATTCTCTTAAGAGCACTTCAGCATCATTTACGTCTAATTTTTTTGTAAAAGCACAAGCCTCACTTTCATTACAAAACAGCATATCGCAACCTAAATTTAAAAGTGAACAAAGCTCATCCTTGAAGTTATTTACTATGGCTTCAGCAGAAAGGGATATTGCTATTTTGGTGCCGGAATCTTTTGCAATTTTAATTGCTTCTAGACAGGCATCTAAGGCAGATTCAGAAGTTACTAAATATCCTTCTAAAAATAAATATTTTGAGTTCTCTATAGAGTTTGCATCTATATCATTAGTTCCAAGAAGGGTGCTTATACCAAGATAAGTGCACATTGTTCTTTCAGCGTCAGGAGTTACTGAAATTACACATTGACCAGTGATTAAGCTTGACCTTGCTGGTTTATTGGTGTGAAAGACATTATTAGTAGTGAGGTCTTTTAAATAAAAATTACCCATATCATCATCTGCAACTTTACAGCTAAGATGACATTTCGAACCAAAATTTGAAGCAGCAACAATAGAGTTAGTTGCAGCACCACCACAGCTTAATTGAGGATTTCCATAATTTTGTTTAAGAAGTTCAATGAGATCAAGTTGATCCTGGGGATCGATTAATGTCATAGTTCCTTTTTCGATTGACTTTTCTTCCAACTTAGAAACAAAATCTTCTTCTATGCTAAATTGCACATCAACTATGGCATTACCGAGTGAGGAGATATCTAATTTCATTTTTTACTCCTTATTTTGAAATAATATTAAATAATTAAATTAAAAGAATGGTCCTTCGATGAAATTATCTTTAAAACTAATAAGTTCTTTAAGTTTTCTTATTTTACTAGTTATTTTCATTGCTTATATAGCAATACTTGATTCAAGAGTAGTTAATAAATTAGATGGAGTTTTGTGGACCGTGCCGGCAAAACTTTACGCAAGGCCTCTTGAATTGGCTGAAGGTGGAATTATAAACATGGATGCATTACGAAAAGAATTAGAGATATTGTCTTATGAAAGGTCAAGGGGTATGCCAGATGACCCAGGAAAGTTTTCATTAAATCGTAATTCAATAAACATTTATATAAGAGGTTTTGGAGAGCAAGAATCTGGGCTTTTCAAGTTGGAGATTAAATCAGGCAAAATTGTTTCTATAAAAAGGAAAGATAATATTTCTGTGGATCTAATAAAACTTGAACCCCTATCAATAGGAGGAATGTTTCCTTCTCATCTTCAAGACAGGATTTTGGTAGATTTTTCTCAGATTCCAGAAGACCTTAGAAGAATGTTACTAATTGTAGAAGATAGAAATTTTTATAATCATAAAGGTATTTCTGCTAAGTCCATACTAAGGGCCCTCTTAAGGAATACCAAAGCTCTAGGTATAGAAGAGGGGGGGAGTACAATAACTCAGCAACTAGCAAAGAGCTTATTTTTTTCCCCTGAGCAAACCATAAGGAGAAAACTTAAAGAAGCTATTGCTGCTATTTTAATAGAGATTCATTATTCAAAAGATGAAATTCTATTAGCTTATATAAATGATGTTTTTATTGCTCAATCCGGAAGGAGGGCTATTCATGGTTTTGGCTTAGCTGCTCAATTCTTTTTTGGTACTGATTTAAATAATCTTAGCCTAGATCAGAAAGCTCTTTTAGTCGGAATGCTAAAAGGACCCTCCCTTTATAGTCCTGTTAAAAACCCAGATAGGGCTAAAAGCAGAAGGGACTTGGTACTTTCTTTAATAAAAGATGATTTTCTTATTTCACAAAAAGAATTTATTAAGCTAAAAAATAGACCTATCAATGTCATATCGCCTACATTCAAAAGCTTATCAAAGTATCCTGCATACAATGACTTAGTTACTTTAGATTTAAAAAAGAACTTTAATGATAGTGATCTAAGGACAAAAGGTTTAAAAATTGTAACTAATTTAGACCCAGTAGCTCAGGATTATCTCGAAGAGAGCATTAAAGACACAAAAATTAAACTACAGAAAAAATATGGAAGCCAAATAGATGAACTAGAGGGAGCAGCTATAGTTATTGACTCATTTAGTGGGGAGGTCATTGCTGCAGTAGGAAGCACTAAACCAAATAGTTATGGGTTTAATAGGGCTATCAATGCTATTCGTCCTATAGGTTCTTTAATTAAACCATTTATTTATCTAGCGGCCTTAGAACAATTCAATAAATACAACCTTGCAACTACTTTAGATGACTCAAAGCTTTCTGTCTCACTGTCAAATGTTAATACTTGGGAACCTAATAACTTTGATAAAAAATTCCATGGAGAAGTTCCTTTATTTGTAGCCTTATCTGAATCTTATAATGTAGCAACAACTAGATTAGGATTAGATTTAGGGTATAAAAAGGTTCAAGCAACTTTTAATAAGCTCGGTATAGATAAACAAATTCCTAACTATCCTTCTATATTTGTGGGCTCATTTGAAATGAGCCCTTTAGAAGCTATAAGGGCTTATCAAACTATTGCTTCTGAGGGCTTCCACTCAAGCCTAAACTCAGTAAGAAAAGTAGAAAGTTCTGAGGATGTTCTCTCTTTATCTTATCCCTATCAATTAGAACAAAGATTTAGACCTGAACCAATATATCTATTGAAATTTGTTCTAAGACAATCCTTTATATCAGGCACAGCTAGAGGCTACTCTTCTAAAGTTATAGACAAGTGGAAAACTGGAGGGAAGACTGGAACATCAGATGATCAAAGAGACAGTTGGTTTGTTGGCTATGCTGGTAACTACTTAATGGTTGTCTGGTTAGGTTTTGATGATAATAGACAGTCTAATTTGACTGGTAGGAGTGGAGCTTTAGAGGTATGGAAAAATTTTATGAATAGACTTGATCCATTAGCCTATGAAGTCAGAAAACCATCAAGGGTGCAGTATGAATGGATTGATATGGAAGACGGTAAACTTAGCGGAAAAGCTTGCAATAACTCAGTATTGGTCCCTTTCATTAAAGGAACAGTCCCTAAAACAATCCCCAGAACTCGAAAGAAATGTAGAATTACTCAAGAATCTTATTCAACAAAAGTTATTAATAAGCTAAAGGAAGCTATAGAAGTAAATTGATCACAATAATTAAATTTCTTTTTATTACAATTGTCTTTACTGCTCTTTTTTTTGGATGCGCTTCTTTACCCAAACAAGAGATTGATTTCTATGATGTAGAGGTAGATAAATTTTCATCTTCAATAAAGCTATTAATTTCTGATATAGAGTTTCTCAAGAAAGAAGTTCTCAAAATTAATGCCAGAAAACCTTCAATACAGAGAATTTTAATTGAAGCAGACGAGAACTGGATAAAAGGAGACTTAAAAGAAACCAGCTCTGTCTTGGAAAGAGGGCTTAGGATTGCCAAAGACGAAAGTTCTCTTTACTTAAGGTTAGCTCATTTGAGACTAGAGCAAGAATTAATAATAGAATCTTCTGCTTTTGCTAAGCGTGGTCTTTTAAATAGTGAGGCTTCCTCTTGGGAAATTCTTCTTCTTAGAATCTATTCTGTTCAGTTGAAAGATTAGCTATCATTAAAGATTAAGAAAAGAAAAGTCTTCTTCAAGAAACAATCCGGATGACATGGCGATCATATCTACTCCCGAATCCTTAACTAATGAAATGTTTGTTGAATTTATTCCACCTATTGCAGCTATAGGTACATTTAATTTTTGAACATAAGAGATCAAATTATCTACTGAGCATTTGACAGTATCTTTTTTGCTTTTAGTCTGGAATAAGCTTCCAAAGGCTACATAATCTGCTCCTTCTGATTCTGCTTTTAAAGCTAATTCAAGATTATTTTGACAAGAAATCCCAATTATTAGATCTGAACCAAGTACACTTCTTGCTTCTTTGTATTTCATGTCTTCCTGGCCAAGATGCACTCCATCTGCTTCTATTTCTTTTGCTAACCCTACATCATCATTAACAATTAATAATGCATTAAACTTATTACAAATAGAACGAAGATTTTTAGCAATTAATAATTTTTTCTCTTTTTTTCTAACCTTATCTCTGTATTGAATAATTTTAATTCCACTTAGAAGAATCTGGTTTACTTTTTGAAGTAAATCTTCTTCATCAAGACTATCATGTGTTACAGCATATACTCCGCCTAAAAGATTTCTTTTCATTTAGGTCTTAAAATTCTATTACTATTTTTTGTTTTAAAAGAGCCTTCAATCCCATTCATCGTTTTTTGTAGTCCTAAATTAATTGCTTCTTCAATATTTTGTGATTGAGCTAAGAAACAAGAAATACAACTGGCTAAATAACAGCCAGTTCCATGAAAGTTGCCCTTCTCCTTAGTTACTGACCAGCTCCTTAACAAGTTTGTTTTAGAATAAAGATTATTAGTAATGGTGTCTTTGGAATAAGCAATATCTTTTATAAGTAGAAAGTTTGATGAAAGCATAAAGGGATCTTTGATTATTGAATCTAAATCCTTCTTGTTCGATAAGACTTCAGCTTCAGATAGATTTGGTGTAATCAGATAAGAATCAGGAAAAATAAGCTCTTTTATAGCTTCTAAGGTTGGATGGTTAGCCAACAAACCTCCTGATGAAGCTTCAATAACTGGATCAACAACTACTTTAATGCCTTCCAGGCTCTCTAGGATTTTTTTGGTTTCCTTTACTATTTCTACGCTGGCCAAAACACCAATTTTAATTAGGTCGATTTTGAAATCAGATAAAAGAGATTCAGCTTGATCTTTAAATAAATTAGGGTTAACTGATTCTAGTAATTTAAATTGATTGGTATTTTGACTAGTCAAGCAGCTTATTAAACTTATTGGATAGCATTCTAGTGAACTAATTGTTCTGATATCAGCTGATATACCCGCTCCTCCAGTAGGGTCATATCCCCCAATGGTAAGAATTACAGGCATGTCTTTGTTCATATAAATTTGTTAGGTACTATTAATCCATGGCTTTATAATGCGCGACCCCAATTATACTTGGCTAATAAAACTGTTGATTAAAGAAATGAAGAAAATAGGAGTGGGAGTAATCGGAGCATCCGGATATACAGGCGAGATATTGACAGGATTGTTATTAAACCACCCCCATATAGAGATTTTAGCTCTTAGTTCTAGGCAACTTGAAGGAGAGAAAGTCAGTCATGTTTTTACTGAATTAAATATAGAAACAGATCTTAAATTTATTTCTCCAGATGAAGAGATTTTTAATCAGTGCGATGCCATTTTTCTGTGTACTCCTCATGGAACCTCTATGAATTTAGTTAAAAACTTTATAATAAATGAAGTTAGAGTTATTGATTTATCTGCAGATTTTAGATTTAAAGACCCTCAGCTTTGGAAGGAATGGTATGGTTTAGAGCATAAAGACCCAATTCTTCTCAAAAATTCAGTTTATGGTCTGTCTAATTTCTATCAAAAAGATATTAGATTATCTAATTTAGTAGCTGTACCTGGCTGTTATCCCACAGTAAGTCTAATTTCAATTATTCCAAGCTTAGAAATAGATCAAAGAGTTGGAAGCATCATAATAGATGCCAAATCAGGTATTACTGGTGCAGGAAGATCTTCGGTAGAGAATGGATTGTCAGATGAAATGCAAGATAATTTTAAGGTGTATGGAGAATCCGGACATAGACATTACCCAGAAATAAAACAAATCATTAACTCTTTTACAACTGAGGAAGTGGAACTAACATTTACTGTCCAATTATTACCTACAATGAGAGGCATTTACTGTACCACTTACATTAACTTTGAAGGTCCTATTAACTTAGATATGAGTAAGATTTATAAAGACTATTATCTTCACTCTAAGAATATCAATGTAGTAGAAGAGGTCCCTGACTTAAACAGTGTTATAGGAAAAAATAACTGTAATTTATTTGTACAAAAAACTACTATTGAAAATCAAATACTAGTAATTAGCTGTTTAGATAACTTAATTAAAGGTGCATCTGGTCAAGCCCTTGAAAATTTTAATTTGATGTTTAATTTTGAACAGAATGCAGGATTAACTTAAAATCAATTTATGATAGACAGTTTTAATCCTTCTTCCCTTAATTTAACAGAAGGCGCAGTCAAGAAAATACACTCACTCTCTGACCAAGAAACAGGGGAAGAAATTCACCTTAGAGTTTATGTAACTGGGGGTGGATGTTCAGGATTTCAGTATGGTTTTTCTTTTGATCATGAAGTTGATGAGGAAGATACTCAAGTTACAAAAGATGGAGCAAATTTAGTTATTGATCCCTTAAGTCTCCAGTACCTAGCGGGCTCAACTATTGATTACAGTGAAGATCTTGCAGGTTCAAAATTTATAGTAAAGAACCCTAATGCAACTACTACTTGTGGTTGTGGAGAATCATTCTCTATTTAAAGAGGGTTCCCAGATCCTTCCAAGCAAGACCTTTTCTTTACTTCCTGTTATCTTTGAGAGATCAAAATATTTGTTACTCAATCTCTGTTTGGCTAACCAAGCAAAACAGCTAGCTTCCAAAAAATCTGAATCAATACCAATTGAAGAAGTAGAAGAAACGTTAGTTCCTATTAAGGCTTGTAATCTTTTTACTAAAAAGTTGTTATGTATTCCTCCTCCACAAAGATAAATATCTTCTTGTTCGGCCTTAAAATCTTTAATCTGTAAGAATATTAATTGAACAGTTAATTCTGTTAGGGTTGCTTGAATATCTTGAGCAGAAAGCTTTTTGTTTGAATTAGAAAGTTTTTCTTCTAACCACTTCACATTAAAATAATCTGTTCCGGTACTTTTTGGTGGAGGTTTAGTAAAAAAAGGATCTTTAAGCATGTCATTAAGAAGATCATGACTTATTTTTCCCGAAGCCGCCCAAGTTCCATTTTTATCATACTCACCTTTATTATTTATCCTATTCCATGAATCTAGAAGACAGTTTCCCGGTCCGCAATCAAAAGCAATTATTTTATTTCTAAATTCATTAAAATAAGTGAGGTTAGTTATACCTCCAATGTTTATTACGACCGCACTAGAAATATTATTCTTCTTAAGCATAAATCTATGAAAAAGTGGGGTGAGAGGGGCACCTTGGCCCCCTGCCTCTATATCCGCAGTTCTAAAATCAGCAACAGTTCTTATCTTAGTTATTTTAGCTATTGACTGAGGATTACCAATTTGAAGTGAGTATGGAATCTTAGCATCAGGCTTATGTTTTATGGTTTGACCATGACTACCAATTGCCACTACCTCTGAACTTGTTATTGAAGCTTTTTCTAACAATTTATTAGCTGCAAGACCAAAAGATCTTCCTACTTTAATATCTATATCATTAATTTCTTTTTTAGGGGTATCTTCATTTTTAACGGCCTCAAAAATTCTTTTTTTTAGTTCTTGCCCTATGGGATAAGAATTAGATTCAATGATCTTCAAATTATCTTCTTCAATAGTAACCAGTGCAGAATCAATACTGTCAACACTTGTACCCGACATAAGGCCGATAAAAAGATTTTCCATAAATTAGTTATATATCAAAACGTTAGTTTTTGATAATTCTTTAATTTTGAAATTATTTCTTTTGAATAAATTTCAAAACTCTTTTTTTCTTTTCCCTGAATGGGTGTTGCATTCGGAAGTTTAACGGTTAAGGGGTTGGTATGTTTTCCATTTACTCTAAATTCATAATGTAAATGATCACCTGTAGCTGTTCCAGTCCTCCCAACATAGCCAATAGTTTCAGATTGTTTGACCTTTTTACCTACTTTAATGCGCTGATGAAATTTATCTAAATGCGCATATCTAGTTGAATAATCTTCGGTATGTTTTATTTCAACTAAATTGCCATATCCACCTTTTTTATCAGCAAAAATAATTGTTCCATCCCCTGTAGCTCTAACCGGTGTGCCTCTAGTAGCAGCATAATCCACACCAGTATGTGCTCTAATTTTATGTAATATAGGATGTCTCCTCTTTAGATTATATCTAGAGCTTATATACGAAAATTTAACAGGCGATCTTAAAAAGGCTTTTTTGATATTCCTTCCTTCAGAGGAAAAATATTCTGATTTGTATCTTATTGCTTTATGCACTTTGCCTCGATTAATAAATTCAGCAATAAGAATATCGCCATTAAGTTTTTTCTCTCCATCAACAAAGATTTCTTCATAAATTAGGCTATAACTATCTCCTGGTCGAATATCATGAACAAAATCTATATCCCATCCGAAGATATAAACCAAATCCATAATTACACTGTCAGGTATATTTTGTTTTAAACCATCTGCATATAGAGAGTTCTTTATAACTACATTTCTAAAAACTTCAGATTTTTCAGTGTTAAGTTCATATTTTTTAACAATAAATTCTTCACTACTTCTTTCTGCTCTAACTCCAGACTTAAAATCTATAATGTAATTTAAAGATATAACTTCATTTAAATTACTTATTTCAACCTCCAAGATTTTCCCAATCTTTATTTGGGCTAATAAATTACCTTTATCAGATTTAACCAAGTCAATAATATTCTTGTCATCAACTTCAAGTCTCTTGAGAATAGAAAATAGAGAGTCATTTCTTTTAACTTCTACTCTTTTCATTACAGAAGTTTCTTCTGATATATTGGTACTCATTTTAGAGTCTAAGTTATCTAAAGAAATCTTACTCAACAGAGCATCTTTAGGGTCTTCTAAAGCTAATTCAATGTTTGAAAAAATAGTTAGTAAAAGCAAGAAAATGCTTCCGCCTATAAGCAGAATTAAATGTTTCTTTGGAAAAGTATTAAAAAAAACTTTTATCTGTTTTAAAGCTCTACCTATCATAAGATTAGACAAAACACATAATACTAACTAAAAAAGAATGTTTTCACCTAAGATTAATTTACCTAACTAAGTTTATAATATAGAAATAAGATGAAAGATTCTGACCTAGCGTTGTTATTAAGGGGTGTTGAAGAGATTATTCCCAAAGAGGAATTTCTTAAGAAACTAGATAAGAAAGAACCTCTTAGAATAAAATTAGGATTTGATCCTACTGCACCAGATTTACATCTAGGTCATACCGTAATTTTAAACAAACTTAAACTCTTCCAAGATCTTGGCCATCAAGTAATTTTCCTAATAGGAGATTTCACAGGATTAGTTGGAGACCCATCTGGTGTAAATGAAACCCGTCCAGTCTTGACTCAGAAGGAGATTAAAGAAAATGCAAAAACCTATGAAAGACAAGTTTTTAAGGTTCTTGATAAAAAGAAAACTGAAATAAGGTTTAATTCTGAATGGATGAGGGATTTCACACCTGAAGATTTTATTAAACTTTCTTCAGTACAGACAGTTGCCAGGATGTTAGAAAGAGATGATTTTAGTAAAAGATATTCTTCTCAAAAACCTATCTCAATTCATGAATTCCTTTACCCTTTGTTGCAAGGCTATGATTCTGTTGCCTTAGATGCTGATGTAGAACTTGGTGGAACAGATCAGAAGTTTAATCTTCTCCTAGGAAGAGAGGTCCAAAAATTTTATGGAAAAGAACCCCAGGTTGTATTTACTTTACCATTGCTAGAAGGCCTTGATGGAATAAAAAAGATGTCAAAATCAGTAGGTAATTTTATTGCTATAGAAGATAGTGAGGATGAAATGTTCGGTAAAATTATGTCAATTTCAGATGAGTTGATGTGGCGTTATTTTGAACTTTTAAGCTTTAAAGAAGAGAAGGAGATTAATAAGTTAAAGAGATTACAAAAAGAAGGAAAAAATCCAAGAGATATTAAGTTTTTGATAGCTGAAGAAATAGTAGATAGGTTTCATGGAGAAGGCTCCGGTGAAAAGGCTAAAGGAGAATTCAAATCAAGATTTCAGAAAGGTAATGATCCATCAGAAGTTAAAGAAATTAAAATAAATCTTAAAGACAAAGAAATAACTCTTCCTAGAGTTTTAAAAGAGGCTGGAATGGTAGCTAGTACCTCTGAAGGAATCAGGCTAATAAAACAAGGTGCAGTAAGAATAGAAGGAAAAAAAATTCAAGATTCTAAGTTTAAATTAGAAGAAAATTCTTCCCTTTTATATCAAGTAGGTAAAAGAAAATTTCTAAAGATCATAATAGCTAAAAAATAGATTTAAATAAGGCCTATTTGATGTATACTGCGCGTCCCTTTAACTGTAAAAGGGAGTTTTTTAAAATTTTTATAAGCAAGTAATTCGTGTGGGCGCCTGTTTTAGGCGCACTTACC
>TARA_B100000686_G_scaffold199716_2_pt1 | contig 13400 bp, 3 predicted proteins | sample TARA_B100000686 | Tara Oceans TARA_B100000686 (sample SAMEA2622733) | marine metagenome | biome: marine biome (ENVO:00000447); feature: marine epipelagic mixed layer (ENVO:xxxxxxxxx); material: "saline water (ENVO:00002010), including plankton (ENVO:xxxxxxxx)" | depth 150 m
AGTGCTTTGAGTGCCATGGACCAGATGAAAACGCCAGGCAGTCGGAACTGCGGCTGGACCTTGAAGCTGGCGTGAAGTCCGTAGCTAGACGGCGCGGCGGTAAATTGTGGCATCGGATTTCAACAAATGATCCGGCGGATAGGATGCCACCGGTAGATTTCAACAAGACACTGAATAGGAGCGAAATTGCTCTGATTCGAGATTGGTTGCAAGAAGGCGCCGAATGGGAAACACACTGGGCATTTGAGCCGATTAGATCACCGAAGCTGCCAATTCATGCCGACTGGGGAAATAATGAAATTGACGGCTTCATTTATGAAGCAATGAAAAAAAGGGACTTGCTTCCTTCTACTGAAACGGATCCACATACACTAATCAGGCGAGTCTCACTGGATTTGATAGGCATTCCCGCGACACCTGATGAAATCGGATTTTGGGTTCCGCGTGTTGGTGACGCGAATGGCGGAATAGATCAGGAAGGGTATGCGGAGCTAGTAGAGTCACTGATAAATCGCCCGGAATACGGTGAGCGATGGGCACGTCGCTGGTTGGATTTGGCGCGATATGCCGACACGAATGGTTACGAAAAAGATCGAGATCGACCAATGTGGCCTTATCGTGACTGGGTAATCAAGGCAATCAATAGTGGAATGTCGTTTAAACAATTCACTATTGAACAGATCGCTGGTGATATGTTGCCTAACGCCACTATTAATCAGCGTATTGCGACCGGCTTCCACCGAAATACAATGCTCAACGAAGAGGGCGGAATTGATCCGCTTGAGTTTCGGTTTTATGCGATGACTGATCGGGTCGCCACCACCGGCACAACGTGGCTTGGGCTGACGACTGGGTGTGCTCAATGCCATACCCACAAATACGATCCGATAACCCATCGCGAATACTATGAATTGATGGCGCTTTTAGACAACACAGACGAACCGGAAATAGATATTCAGGATGACGAATTAGAGCGGGATTATGAGAAAAGAGTGGCGGCTGCGAAGAAACTTTCCACAGAATTGGAGTCGAAGTGGCCTGGCAACGTCGAGGGAGCGAAAAAGCCGGAGATTGACGCACTTTTTGAAGCATGGCTGAAAGAACAACGGCAACGTGTTCACAAATGGACAACTCTAATACCGAAACGTATGCATACCAATTTGCCACTGCTCACACATGAAGGTGATGGAATCATTTTTGGTACAGGTGACAGCACGAAACACGACGTTTATGATCTGGACTTTGATGTGGAGGGGGAGGTAATTACAGGGATTCGCATTGAGGCTTTGCCAGATCCGCGTCTGCCCGCGTACGGCCCAGGGATGACCTATTACGAAGGAACCCATGGTAACTTTTTCCTTACTGAATTCGAGCTGACTGTTAATGGTGAACAGGCAAAATTTGATAAAGCGTCACACAGCTATGCGAAAAATCGTTTTGGCAATCAAGAGGCGGGTGCCTTGCAGATGATTGACGGTGATATCCAAACGGGTTGGTCTGTAAATGACAAGATTGGCGAGCGACACGTGTCAATTCTTTCCCTCGTGGCGCCAGCGTCGGCTGGTGATTGGCATATACGACTTCATTTCGGAAGGCATTACTCAAGTTCACTAGGGAAGTTCCGATTGTCAGTGTCGTCCGAAGCAAAAAGTTTCGATGCGCATGAATTGCCTCCATCCATTGAGAGACTGTTAAGCATAGAGGTAAGTGAGTTAACCGAGGAGGAAGCTGGGCTTCTGCGTCAGGAATTCTTGATGACCAGAGACGAAGTCAAACAGCCTACCTTAGAGATAACTGAATTGCGCAAACGACCCGCCTATCAGCGTGCTTTAGTTATGAAGGAGCGATCGACAAATCATCCTCGTGAGACGTTTATCCATCCCCGTGGGGAGTTTCGGCAGCAATCGGAATTGGTCACTGGTGGCGTACCTTCAGTATTGCCGCCGATAAAGGCATTAGGGTCACCAAGCCGGCGAGAGTTTGCTGAGTGGTTAGTTAGTGATGAGAATCCACTCACCGCTAGGGTAGTCGCGAACCGCGCCTGGTCAGTATTTTTTGGCCGGGGTATCGTCGAGACGTTAGACGACTTTGGTTTCCAAGGCAAACCACCCACACATCCGGCGTTACTTGAGTATCTAGCGAGTCAATTCAACCAAAGCGGATGGAATATGCGTTGGCTTCACAAACAGATCGTGCTAAGCGCGACGTATCAACAATCAGCTGTTCCGTCCTCGGAAGGCGTAGGGTCCGATCCGGAAAACATCTTCCTTTCCCATATGCCGAGAGTCAGGTTGGAAGCAGAAATCATTAGGGATTCTATACTTCTGGCCTCAGGGGTCTTATCGAAAAAGATGTATGGTCCGCCGGTAAAACCACCACAACCTGATGGGATATCAGATATAGCGTTTGGATCGCCAAAATGGAAAGCAAGTTCGGGCGAAGAACGGTATCGGCGAAGTATTTACACATATACAAAACGCACTACACCCTTTGCTATGTTTACAACGTTTGACGCACCAAGTGGTGAAAACTGTACAGCACAACGAGAACGATCGAATTCTGCGCTACAAGCTTTAACGCTTCTAAATGATGTTATGTTCGTCGATGCCGCTCGACAGCTTGGTAAGCGAATAGCCGAAGCCAACGGAGATGAACGAGATAAAGTTCAAGAGCTTTTTTTACGGGTGCTGGGTAGAGCTCCCGATAAGGTTGAAATGGCTGATACGGTGGCATTTTATCTTCAGCAGTTAATTGCGTTTCAACGGGATCTGGAATCAGCAAAGACCTTTGTAGGACCCGATCACAAAGACGTCAGCGAGGTTGCCGCATGGACTCTGGTTAGCCGAGCGATGTTTTCTCTTGATGAGACAATCAACAGGAATTGACGTGTATGAAAAGAGATACCTTACCTTCAGTTGAAAGCAGCCATGTCACCGATCGTGGATGCGCAATTGCACGCCGACAATTCTTTGGTGATTGCGGTGTTGGAATAGGAAAGATCGCGTTGGGTAGCCTACTTGCTGGTGAGGTTATGGGACGAGAGCCTAACAATAATCCGTTAGCAGCGAAATCACCGCATTTTAAACCCACCGTGAAGAGTGTCATTCATTTGTTTATGGCTGGTGCACCAAGCCAACTTGAGTTGTTCGATGAAAAGCCAACTTTGACGCGTCTGGAAGGGAAACCTTTGCCGGAATCCGTTATTGGTGACCAAAGGTATGCGTTTATACAACCTAACGCTGGCGTCCTTGGTCCTCAGACCAAATTCGGAAGCCATGGGAGCAGCGGACAGATAATATCCGAGGTCTTACCACACCTTCCGAAAATTGCGGATGAGATCTGCATCTTAAGGGGTGTACATACCGACCAGTTTAACCATGCTCCTGCCCAAATCTTCTTTAATAGCGGTTTTGGCCAGCCGGGACGTCCTAGTTTTGGTTCATGGGTGACGTATGGTCTGGGATCAATGACGAAGGAACTACCGTCTTTCGTCGTGATGAATACTGGTGGTGGCTTAAGTGGCGGAGCGGCACTTTGGTCTAGTGGGTTTCTGCCGACGGTTTACACCGGTGTGATGTTTCGCAAACAAGGTGCTCCGATCCTAAACGTGGAATCACCTGAAGGAGTAAGTGAGAAGGCGCAAAGAGAATCGATAGCTTTTATAAAGCGGCTTAATCAACGGAAATTGCAACAACTAAACGATCCTGAGATAGAAACGAGAATTGCTAGCTACGAGATGGCGGCGAGATTACAGCTGTCTGCTCCGGAATTGATGGACTTATCGACTGAAACAAAGGAGACGATAGCGCTTTACGGGTGCGAACCGGAGCAAGCGTCTTTTTCTCGAAGTTGCTTGTTGGCTCGACGTATGGTCGAACGGGGCGTTCGGTATATCAGTCTTTATCGGAGCGGTTGGGATGCGCATTCAAATGTTCTAGGAAACGTGAAAAGTGGCGCGGCAGACACTGACCAGGCCGTTACTGCTTTGATATTGGACTTAAAACGGCGTGATATGTTAGATGAGACTCTAGTCATCTGGGGAGGAGAATTCGGTAGAACACCAATGGTGGAAACAAATCCAACACTCAGCAGGACTAAGGGGCGGGACCATCATCCGCAGGCCTTTACGCTGTGGATGGCGGGCGGAGGCATCAAAAAAGGTCATAGTATCGGACAGACCGATGACTTTGGCTTCCATCCAGTCCAGGACGGTACGCATGTACACGATATTCAGGCGACGATCTTACAACAACTGGGATTAGATCATGAACGATTGACATACCATCATGCGGGGCGCGACTTTCGACTTACTGATGTAAGCGGCAGTGTAATAGAGAAGATTCTCGTCTAGTCCTCATCTTCTACTTGGGCTTGCTCTATCGACTGATGTTCAAGTAGCTCGGGCGCGCTTATTGCGTTCGGTGAAACTTCGATTGTCGGGATTTCAGCTATATCTTTTTTCCCTGTCGCGACCCCCAATTGATCAAATTTCCTCGCCGCGGTTAACACACGCGACTCAAGTGAACTAATCGCTTTGTTGTAGCTTGTAACGGCTCGGTCCAGGCCCTTGCCCATGTTCACAATATGTTCCGTTAATGTGGCTACGCGGGCATAGAGATCCTTTCCAAGGTTTTGTATTTCCTGTGCATTTTTAGCCAGAGTTTCTTGTTGCCATCCATACGCAATCGATTTAAGTAATGCGATCAACGTGGTTGGAGTAGCAATGATCACGCGTCCGGCAATGGAATCCGCGACGATATCGGGGTCCTGTTCAACAGCGGCGGCATACAGTGCATCACTTGGCATAAACATGACTACGAATTCGGGACTATTCGTAAACTGCTCGAAATAGGCCTTTCGAGTCAGGGTCTTAACGTGATTCCGTACACTCTGCGCATGCTTCTTTAACTGTTCCTTTTTTTCAATGTCGGTGTCCGCTTCAATAGCCTGAGCGAAATTGCTTGACGGACTCTTTGCATCGACGACCACGATCTTGTCGCCTGGTAGGTGGACGACCATATCCGGGCGCTGGGATTCACCGTCCGCAGTTTTAATCGTGTGTTGCGTATCGAAGTCACAACGCTCTGTGAGACCAGCTAATTCTACGACACGCTTTAGGTGTAATTCACCCCAGTCACCTTGTGCCTGCGGACGTTTAAGTGCACCGACGAGTTGACTCGTTTCACTTCTAAGATCATTCGAAGTTTTGATTACAAGCTCGAGCTCTTTATCTAGCTTGCCAAATGCCTCGGTGCGGTTCTTGTCATACTCGACCAGCTTATCGTTGACTTTAGTGAGTTGATCTTTGACGGGAGATACAAGATCATCAATCGCCTTTGTGCGTTTTTCAAGATCTTCTTCGGAACGCGCTTTGATTTGCTTAACTGTGGACTCCGCGAGCGTCTTTATTTCATCGCGTGATTTCTTCGCAACGTCGTTACTAATTAATTTGAACTGATCCTCTAGGTGTTTTTTGGTACTTTCGAGGAAGTCGAGTTTCTCTTCGGCACTTTTTTTATGTTCTTCATGTGTAGCCGTTAGTTTATTGAATTGTTCGCGAATCGATTGCAGTTCGATCGATTGGTTAGATGCCTCGCGCAATTGCTCGTTAGCGTACTCGAGTTGCTGGCCGGTCGTAGCGAGTTCCGTTTCAATTTCCGCTTTTGCATTTGCAATAATCAAGGGCAGTTGTTTAGACGACAATACTTTGGTGGTAATGACACCAACCAAAACACCGATTGCGAAAAGAGTAATCGCGATGAAGGGATCCATAGTGGTACCGGTTGGATATCTAGTGCATTTAAAAGGACATTGGAGGAAACACATACTTAACGCTGACGACCTAGTATATCGTGAACGTTAGTTTTCAACTCCAATAAGCGCCCCAATTTCTTTACGCATTCGTTGGTATAAAATCTCTAGGCAGTAATCCTTGATACCCACACGCGTCTTGCGAGCAGACACATCGAGATCATGTTGTTGCAAGCCGACCGAATATGCGTTAGCGGCCTTGGCAGCATCACCGCGCAAATGATGGTAGAACGCAAGCAGGAAATGGTCTGTTTGGTTAATGGCCGCAATCGTCTCCTGACCAGGCTGGAGGGCTAATAGCGTTTCGATCTTCTGGATTGTGTCAGCATCTTCCGAATGCAAGCGATACGTTAATAGTGCCCGAGGAAGTATTCGATATTTTGAAGCGTCGACGTAGATGTCAGTATCCGTGACACGCGACATTAATGCCTCTATGTGCTGTCGTTCATAGTCATCCAGTGGTTGTGCACACAAAGCGGTTACGAGGAATTCACTTCGACGACTATCAGGCGACTCAATTGTGTTCTCAATGAGTTTATGACGTTCTTCATTGGTTAGCCCGCTGTCATGATCGATATAAGCTAAAAGAATTGCCATGAACTGAAGTTCACCATCACCGGGATATTTGTCTAACCAACGGTGTAAAATCTCTGACAACGTGGCTGTTCTACCAGCTTCGACTAGGAAGTCGGTCAGCCTTCTGTATCGATTGCTATTGTTTGTCGCAATATGTGAATAAAAGGGAACCATTGCATCTGCGAGATCCTGATCGACACGCGCTAAAATGGGGGCATATTCCCATAACCAATTGCTACTTTTCTCGAGCAAGAGAAATGGATCATCAACAAGTGAAAGAGTTTGTTCGTTGTCTGCAAGGTCTGAATGCCCTCTCGTAATTGCCTGCCACAAGAGCTTTCCCGTCAGCACTTCGGGCGCAAGGTTTTCTTCGTCATGTTCTACATCTGCGTTAAAGCCGATCAGGCGCGTATGCCTTAAATATGACTGTCCGCCAACATCGCGTGTGTGAATGGAGATACCTAGTGTGTGCTTACCGCGAGAGAGGCTCACGGGGATTGCATATAAGGCGGGTGAGAATCGCCATGCCGTATTATCCTCGGCCAAACTAGAGAATCTAGGTCCGGTTGCAACGTTATATTGGTACACCTCTTTACCATCGATATAGACGACGAATCCGTTTTGACGACACGTCTCCAAGACAATCTGTTGAACATCTGTTTCAATTTCGAAGGTGGTGCGAATCAATGGAGATGACGCGTTTGTATTCGGGTTACCAAGAGGGTGCGTCGCATAGCCTGTCGTCGAAACTCCGTTCAGTAGTGCACCTGTGGACAAGGTCTCCCAATGTTCTGAATCAAATTCATTGTTTGAGAAGGTTTCGTAAAGCGAGCTGAGTTCTTCGACTGTATATTCGGTTTGACGTGGGTGATAAGCTTGCCATTGGCTGGTAACAGGAACGATGTCTACTGCGTTTTTAAACGTCAGATATTTTCCAAGAAGCATTGCATTTGTATTACTGGGCTGACTTTGATAAGCCGCCTGCGCATAAATCAGCGCCTTTTCAAAATGGCCAAACCGATATGCAAGTTTTGCGGCAGCCTGATTTATATCGCTGTTTGATGGCGATGCAATTAAATCATCTTCAAGGATCTTAAGCGCCTGTGGATAACGCCCCAAATCGTGTAAAACCCTACTCCGCGCGCCATTTTTGAGCCACGGTGAAATCTTCGGAGTATAAATCAGTTTGTTCAAAAGAGAATAGTTGTTCGAGGCGTACGCGTCCACAAATAGCGAGTCGAGCTCCCATTCCCAACTCATGTGCAACTCGGGGTTTGCCGTTTGGGAATAGACGTCGACTAGTATTTCGGTCGATGACGCCTGTAACTCGATAGGAATTACGTAATCCGCGGTATTCGCGGAGGATGGTATGGAAGTACTAAATAACAACTCATAGTTACTGTCTGAAGTTGTCCGATGCCACAAGAATAGTCGTTCTGTAGCTCCGCAGGTCAAGTATGCTGTTTGGGGCTTTTCCGATCCCACCGAAAATGTAACGAAATTATGTGTATTCTTGGTAATCGCGGCATTGATTGGTAGAGAAACTTGGCGGCTATTGGATCGCAAGGTGGTCCAAGGATTATCCGTGGAACTTTTGTGGTGGTTGGATTTGAACGAGTCTGAATTAACGTACGTAGTTAGAATCTTGTCGGCAGGGGCAACGTCGTTTTGCTCAGATGAAGCTTGAATAGTCGCGTGTATTTCTGAGTTGGAGATAGGGTCTTGCACTCTAAGTGGTGTGACCAAGTAGGGAGGCGTAGCTACTCCACCCTCTCGTAATTGCTGGGAAAGAGATAGTGCCTCCTCTATCTCACCATCAACGGCCATTAGCCGAGGCAATGTTGAAGCGATCCTTTCGGGCAGTGTGTTGGACTTGTTGATTAATCCTGAGATTAAACTTGGCGAATCTGCAATTGCGGCAGTTTTTAAACTATCGGCGATATCCCATGTTTGGCTATCTTTTTGAATGTTTTCCGCGATAAGCAAGCGATTATCGGGAGACCATTGAACCTTGTAGAGGCTCGACAATTGAGATTCCAGCGAAAGCATTTCCACACCGTCTACACGCCAAATTTTTGCTCTTCCACCAAATCCTGCCGTAGCAAGACGTTGTGACGACTGGCTCCAATCAATCCCATAGATAAGATCAGGCTGAATGGCAAATTCGGTAACAGCGTTGTTTTGCAAATCTACAACATTGATGACGCCTTTTGCATCTACACCAAAAACGCCGTCTCGTTGCGCATACGCTATTGCGAGATTCCGGCCGTTCGGAGAAAAGTTCAGATCTGCAACCTGATGAAAATTGGAGACCACGGGCTCTTTGACAATGGATGTCGGATTACCGTCAAAATTCTCCAAATCCCATAGAATTACTGGTGTACCTAAATTGCTACGTGACATTCCACCGGATGCCAAGATACTCTTGGTCGGATGCCACGCCACACTTGTTACCTGAGATTGATGGGCAGGCAAGGTGATGTGGACGGGGTTTTTCGCATCTGATAGGTCCCATAGCTCTATAGGGGTCGGTGCAACAATATTTCCAAAACGTAGATAGCCACTACTGGACGTGATGTATTTTTCATCATGTGACCACGCCAGTTGCAAAATAACCTCATTCGACTCTCTAACCCGTAGTTCGATGATAGGAACCGACGGTGTGTCAGCATTTGATATGGCGATGACATATTTTGAGGCAGTAGCAAGAAATTTGCCGGAAGGACTCCACGCATGAGCGGTAATTCGAGAATTGAAAGGGGTTTGCAGCGTACCCTCATCGAGATTGGTGAGTGGGTTTAATATCCGAAGTTTACCGTCCGTTTCATGAGCGACAGTCAGACGCGTTTGATCAGGCACCCACTGAGCGGTTGTCGTGAACTCGTTCGATCGCGGTACAGGGTCTGGTGCTTTTGACTGATATATGGGCTCACGTTCGTCGCCGATTCTGTATACCGCGATGTGATCGTTTACACGGGTGGCAACCAGAGTGTCCTCGTTGGGATGCCAATCAAGTTCTAGGCCGATGCCATCTAAATCATCGAAACGGTATAGCTCGCGTTTTGCCTCAAAATCCCAAACAATGATTGTGCCGTTCATTGAGCTGAAGGCAGCCCACGGCTTACGTGGATGAATGGCCGTACGAATAATGCGGCCGATTTGCAGGTCCCCCGGATTATGTTCCACGTGATTGGTTACCGGGTCCCAAATCACAAAGGAGCTTTCCTCGTAGTTTGCGAGTACCAGGTTTTTGCCCGGAAACCACTCATGACGCCAGCCGCGACTCGAAAAGCTATCTCTGACTAGAATCTTATTCAGCGCAGGATACTCATATAGACCAACGCTAGATAAACCAGCCCAAAGGAGCATGTCGCCCTTTTGATTCCAAACAATTTCGTTAACTGCGGACTCGTTTGTCCGGATTGTCTCAACGAGGTCACCCGTGTCGGTGTCGAATATTCCGACCTTGTTGTCATTCATAGCAAGTGCAAGGCGGTTAAGACGGGGATGCCACGCAGCCGGAGTAGAACCAGGGGTAATTAGGTTGATTTCCACCGTGCAGTAACCAGACTCGACGTCATATATGGAGGCTTGCGACCACCAGCCGAGTAGTGCAATTTGCTTAGAGTCTGGGCTCCAGCACATTCTGGGGTTGAAGACGGTCTGCCTTCTGGGAATGATTTGAATTAATTCATAGGTGGAGCCGTCGAGGATAAGCAAGTTTTTATGAGTCCCAGCAAGAGCAATTTTTGTCCCATCTGGTGACCATTGAATCGAGCTGTTTATTGCACTGCCAAAACGAAGGTAGTCGACGGGCACGGACGCGTGTGCTTGTTGAATTTGTGCGTTTAGATAGAACCATTCCCAATCACGCATTGACGGCGCGTCATCGGCACCGGTCGTTGAGCCTACGTCAGTCCATCGTTTAAGTAGGTTTTCCGCGACACGTTTACCTTGGTTAGCCTGTAGTTCGGTGTGCACTTGTCGCACTGACGTGGCGTAAAGCGCCATGTTTGCACGTACCGTTTCAGATTCAGCAACAGCTCGTTGTTGAGCCTCGGCCTCTTTTGCAGTTGCTTCGCTTTTGGCCAGATCATTAGCGCGATCCCTTTCCAGTTCTGCGGCGCCGCGCGCTTCTACAGCTTCTTTACGTTGTTGCGTGGCATCATTCCACAAAAAACCTACGAACACCGCCGCAACAATGGAGAGTAGTGTGATGATTTGACTGCGTTGGCGTGCCTTTTTTTGCGCAGCTGCTAGATCTCTGGCCTGTTGTAACTCTCGAAGACGTTGAGCTTCACGCTCCCGTTCTTCAGCATGCGCGACTGCAGCACTTTCTTCTAAAAACAAGATCGATTCCCGGAACCCATCATGATAACGATGGCCCCATGCAACAGTAGGATTATCCTCCTCCTGCCAGCTTAGTGCGATCTGCAGATCGGGGTCGCGGTAGTGCCCTGCCCTGTTGTCGTTAAAGAGTGCGGCGGTGTCGGCTAGTCTCTTGTAGATTCTAGCTGACTGTGATTCCTCCTCTACCCAACTGGTGAGCCGTTCCCATACGCGCATTAAACTTTCATGAGAAATATCAACCACTGTTGTGGGTTCGATACCCAATTCGTCTAGCGGCATCACAAAAGTTCTGCCGCGTTTTCGATAGGCATCAAGTACAGCCAGAACCTCTTCGTGTGTCCCGCCTACGATTTCACATAGCAAATCCATCCGCGTGGGACGTCTAATTCCACGTTCATCGTCACCACGCTCTGTTAGCGCCTTGAATATGCGCTCACACAAACTTCGTGAATGAGTCGAGTCGAGTGAATCGAATACTTCGTCAGCATGCTGAGAAAGGGCATGGTTTAGTCCGCCGACTTGTTCATAATGACGCAGATCTAATTTCGCGTCATCTTCATGGTCGGCTTCCCAGGCATCCCATACTCGCATCAAAGCGTGCTGCAACACCGGTAACTGGTCAACCTCGTCGCCAACTTCATTTAGTAATTGATTAACTAGGCGAGAACTTATTGAGCCTCCGCCTACCGCCACCGGACGTTCGATCGCATCCCTCCGCTGATCACGTGTTAACTTTGGTATAAGGTATTCCCCGCTGTTAACCGCTTCAGCTAAACCCGGGATTTGGGCGCACTCACCAAGGTAATCCGAGCGCATCGTCATCGTGATGTAGATCGGAATGTCAGAGGCGTTGGCTGCATTGAGCAGGAGGTGGACAAATTCAGTAGCCTGATCCTGATGGTCAAGGCTCGTTTGCCTAAAACGAAAAAGTTCTTCGAACTGATCTACAACGATCAAAAGGTTGTGCCCTTCAGGAAGATCGGACTGACGAATCGCCTCGACAAGACCTGTACGACTTCGTCGCAACGTTGCCATCACTCGTGGAATAGTCTCGGGGTCCTCAGAATCATAGAGGTCGCAATCGACCAATGATTCCGCGAGATTTCTTATTGGGTCACCACCCGGGCGAAACACTGTTACATCCCAGCGGGATCCTACGGAAACCATGGTGCCACCGAATAATGCGGGTAATAGTCCCGCGCGCACCAACGATGATTTACCGCTGCCGGAAGTACCGACAACTGCGATAAAGCGATGTGCTCGCAATAGTTCAAGCAACTCGGTAGTCTGATCTTCTCTCCCGAAAAAGAGATAATCTTCTTCCTGAGTGAAAGGGCGCAGGCCAGGAAATGGATTGAAGCGTGATTCGGTACTCATCTTAAAAAACCGTTACTCTTCCCTAGTCTTGTTCGCGAATGACGATAAGGCATCAGAATTTAATTCGGCGCCTTCTTGTCGATAAACGTCAGCGGTTAACGTCTTAAAACGCTCCTTGCGACGATCATGGGGTGGGGCAATATAGACGCATCGATGATCGATGCTACGTCCGTTGCGGTAGCCCGTAGCTTTAGTCAGCTCCCGCAGTTTTATGTCCACCCAGGACTTAACAGTGTCTCCGTAATAGATCAGTACGGAGTCACAATCCTGGAGGTTTTGTATGTGCACATTACTTACATCCGTTTCACTACCTTCGAATTCTGGCAAAATGACCTCGATCCCTTTGTCGTAAAAGAAGTCTTCCAAAGCTTCGATGGCCGTTTCGTCTGAGAGTTCATGGATGATGTAAATCCGGGTCACATCGTCAGATGCAGAAACGTTATCCGTACGGGAGGTATTAGCTGCCTCTTTTTCCCATCGCTCACTCAAGAGTTGCTTGAGGTTCTCAAATGAATCACGAATGACCTCTGCGCCACGCTGGGAATCAGGGTCGTTATTTAATGCTTCAATGAAGCTATCTTGCCGTTCATCAGTTGGTGCTAAATCACGTGGCATCCAAATCATGCGTTTTAAGTCATGCTCAGCGCTGTACGATGAAGCAATAATATTTTGCAGCACGACAACACTATCACTGGTATTCTCTGGTACCATGCCAAAACTATTCCCCACCATGTGTATGGAAAATGAGCACTGTGACAAATACGCCTGCACAACTGATTCTAGTTCTTCTTTGACCATCGGTAGACTTTGGTCAGGAAGCACGCGGTGGCCTTGTTCCAATAACTCCCGACGAAGCCGATCGCGATGCTGCCGAAGTTCGGACGTCGTTTCAGCCAAATAAACGGTCTTTGAAATATGGCTGGCAGATGATTGTGACCCAATTACGTGAGAATCTCTAAGGGCCTTTTGTTGCTGAAAACCCTGGCAAATCTCAAACGCTACATCATAAATACGCTCGTAGTAACGTTGAGCTGCTGAATCTCCGTATGAGTCATCAAACTCACGGATTCGCCCAGTCTCGGAGTCGACATCGAAAAACTCAAATCCCAACAATTGTCTAAATGTCTCGGCCACCTCTGGGCTAATGTCTGTTTCACCGACCGGCGTTTTAACGATTTTAAATAGTTTTGAGCGAATTGCAGCATTTCCCAAATCAGACGCGGAAACACTGTCCTTATAGTGCTGGATGCCGGCCTGACACCCACCGGATTTAAGAAAGGGGGGGG
>TARA_B100000686_G_scaffold40300_2_pt1 | contig 13388 bp, 9 predicted proteins | sample TARA_B100000686 | Tara Oceans TARA_B100000686 (sample SAMEA2622733) | marine metagenome | biome: marine biome (ENVO:00000447); feature: marine epipelagic mixed layer (ENVO:xxxxxxxxx); material: "saline water (ENVO:00002010), including plankton (ENVO:xxxxxxxx)" | depth 150 m
GCCATTTCGCACCCAGTCTTCTCTTAGGATGGTGTCGTCATCAGTGAACGCAATAATGCTTCCTTTAGCAAGATTAGCACCTATGTTCCTTTTTTGGCCCGCTGCGACAGGATTGTATTCTACAGTTACATCTATACCTTTCTCTTTTGCTACTTTGGAATTTTTCTCAATTAGCCTAGTAGTTTTGTCCCCTATAAGGATTAATTCAAATTTATCTTTTGGATAGTCTAGTTTTACGACACTTTCTACTAATCCTTTGATGAATTTCACTTCACCAGTGGTAGGTATAACAATTGAAACAAATGGTTCATTTTCCAAAATATTTCTCCCTTTATTTAGTCAGAGTTCATATCCTCATATAAAATACTACTCAATTCCTCTTTCATTTCATTGACAAGCTCATCATTCTTAGTAAAAACCACGATTTTTCCAGATTTATATATGTTAATTTTACATTTCTTTTCAACAGACAAAACGGTTCCCGTGTAAGCTCTTTTCTTGAACATTTTCCCTTCCAATTCATCGTTTAATTCTTCCAATTTGATTTCTAGCCTCTTCTTTGGAATCAGTACAAAAGAACTGCAGTTTTGGCAAGTTTTGGCTACACTGAACACATTTTTTATTCACCACAGGTGGTTAAAGTAAGTTGCTATTGATATTCCGTGCCCCAATCCAGTACTCAACACAGCCGCTTTGAGTCGTTGATGCGATTTAGGGTTCGAGAGGTACTTTTAGTCTCTAGTCCATATGATTATTTTACACTAGAAGAGGATGGAAGGATTAACGAGACAATCCTTCTGGAATACAAGCAACTGAGCCTTTCGTATGCGCCTCGTATAACACACGTTACTACTGCAGAAGAGGCCTTGATAGCACTCAGGGAGAGAAGCTATGATTTGGTAATTACAATGTCCAGAGTGGGAGAAATGTTAGTTCATGTTTTTGGAAATAAAGCTAAGGAAATTCAAAAGGACATACCTGTGGTTCTGTTGGCCTACAATACTCGTGAATTGGCATTGTTTAAGGCAAGTAAAGCCATTGATCTAGTCTTTGTTTGGTCCGGTAACTCCCAAATTTTCTTAGCAATAATCAAGATAATTGAAGATTCAAAGAATGTGGAGGACGACACAACTCTAGGGGACGTTCCAGTAATCTTGTTGGTAGAAGATTCTAGGCGTTTTTACTCTTTGTATTTACCATTGCTATATCAAGAATTGATGGAGCAGACTAATAGTTTGGCGGGAGAAGGATTGAGTTTACATCATCGTGTATTAAGGCGCCGGGCAAGAGCCAAAATTTTACTCGCAAAAGATATGGAAGAAGCTCAAAACTTCTACAAAAGATATTCCAAACATATTATTGGCCTGATAACCGATGCAGCTTACCCTTGGAGAGGGAAGCACACTTCAAATGCGGGTGCAGAGCTCATAAAGATTGTTCAAAAAGACGACTACGACATACCAATCATAATGCAATCTTCCTTACCTGAAAATAGGAAAGTTGCTGAAAAACTCAATACAGAGTTCTTGGACAAATCTGATTCCGGCCTTCTGAAAGGAATAAGGGCATTTATGCGTGAGAAAATGAGTTTTGGAGATTTTGTATTTCGAGATTCTGAAGGCGATGAAATTGGACGAGCAAAAGATATCGAAGAAATGATAGATGTTCTCCCTTATGTTGATTCCGAATCACTTAGATATCATGGAGAGCGCCATGATTTTTCACGCTGGTTTAGAGCACGTACTGAATTTGACTTAGCTCTTGCTTTAAGACCAAAGAAGGTTGGTGATTTTGTAGATATCGAAGAAGCCCGAATGCATCTTCTTAAGATGATGAAGGACTTCCAAAGAGTTAATCAGAAGGGAGAAGTCGCTGACTTCACAGTAAAAGTCCTCGATATTGGTCGTGATTTTTTGAGAATAGGTGGAGGGTCTCTCGGGGGCAAGGGTCGCAGTTTGGCTTTTTTCCACTCACTTTTAGCCTCCTCCCCCGTTTACTCTGATTTCCCTGATATTGATATACGTGTACCTCCATGTGCAGTTGTCGGGACAAGTGTTTTTGACGAATTCATGTCTAATGAAAGTATATCGTCTATAGCATATTCAGACACATCACAGATTGACGATAATGATATAGCCAAAGAATTCTTAAAAGTAGATTTACCATCGCATGCTTTCGAAGATATAAAATCGTTCTCTGATAGGATAGATTACCCTATAGCTATACGCTCATCGAGCTTGCTTGAGGATTCACAACATCAACCTTTTGCAGGCGTGTATGAGACCTATATGTTGTCGAACAACAATCCAGATCCGGAAGTTAGATTGAAGAATATTTGCGATTCCATAAAACTGGTCTATGCCTCGGCATTTTACAAGAATTCTAAGTCGTACATCGCGTCAACCCCAAATAGTATTGAAGAAGAGAAAATGGCAGTTGTAATCCAGCAGGTCGAGGGAGAAAAACATGGTCATTCATTCTATCCAACTTTTTCAGGTGTCGCTCGTTCTAGAAATTTCTATCCTTTGGGTGACTCACTACCTGAAGAGGGCGTCGTTGCTGTAGCATTAGGTTTAGGCAAGGCAGTTGTAGAGGGCGAGAAAGTATTCAGATTTTCTCCAAGTCATCCAGAGCAACAATTTCAATTTGCGACAACTGAGGATTATTTGCGCTCATCACAAAGAGAATTTTGGGCAATAGATATGTCTAAAACAGAAACTATGCTTGGTACGGAATCAGGAAACAATTTGTCGCATTTAGATTTATCCAAGGCTGAAATGGACAGACAATTACATTCAATTGGTTCAGTTTATTCCCCAGGAAACAACGCAATTTATGATGGATTATCAAGAAACGGTGTCAGACTTGTTACCTTTGCCGGAGTTACTAAGCATAATCAATTTCCTCTTTCGGAAATTATAAATTACTTTTTGAGAGTTGCCGAGGAAGGTTTTGGAGGCCCAGTTGAGATAGAGTTTGCCGTAACAATAAATCCTTTGTCTAAGTCGAAGCGTTTTTCGTTTTTACAAGCGCGTCCACTAGTATGGGAACCTGTTAATCTTGAAGTAGATATTGAAAATCAAGCAGGCAATCTGCTTTGTAGGTCAGACAGTGCATTAGGTAATGGCCTAATTGAAGATGTCAGAGATGTTCTTTACATTGATCCAAAGGATTTTGTTAGGGGAGAGACCGATGAGGTGGTGGAGAATCTTGAGAAATTAAACACCCAGTTGATAAGTTCAGGTAATCCATATTTGTTGATTGGCCCAGGCCGCTGGGGTTCTACCGATAAATGGTTAGGTATTCCTGTTCGTTGGGCCCAGATATCAGGTTCTTCAGCGATAGTTGAATGTGAAATGAGCGATTATCCAGTAGAGGCATCACAAGGCACGCATTTCTTCCAAAACATTGTTTCTTTTGGTGTTGGTTATTTGACCACCAGTTCTGATTCTATCAGTTGGGAAATTTTAGAACAACAGGAGACGAAAGGACATTATGGCCCTATCCGACATGTCCGTTTCAATGCGCCATTACGCATAATGTTAGATGGTCAAACCAGTAAGGCTGCCGTTATTGCAACAGAATAATTATTCCCAGTAGATTACTTCTATTCTAATTGTATATTCTGCGTTCCCTCTTTCATGGTCAACTACGAAGAACCAATCACCTAATTCATTAGCTTCGTCAAACCACGCTCTGTCAGTACTATTGTAGTAATCTAGTTCAATGGAGTTTACCTGATCAGTATTGTCAGTGTCATGTGTGTAATTCTTTGCGACACATCCGTTGCACTCCTCATCTTGATTGTTACCTTCGTCTTGGTCGGGATTTCTCTCTTGTGTGTAATTGTATAGATACAAATCTAAATCATCATCATGTAGGGAACTAGTTTCATATTCCAATGTTGCCCTGATATATCTAGCTGGCAAACCATACACCTGTGTAGCGTGTTCCTGTTGATCTGAGCTTATTGTTCTTGTGGTGGTGTATTCATAGTTAATGCGAAGTTCAACATCATCCGAATAACTAGCCTCATCGCTCTCCCCCTCCTCGTTGGTTATTCTGACTTTTACAGTGTATAATCCAGAATCAAATTCCCATGAGGCTTCAGGTTCTGTAGTTTCATCATCCGCGTAGAAACCCTCAGCAGAGTCATAGGAAAAATCCCATTCATATTTGACTATCGTACTTTCTGAAGTAGAATCAGTAGCTGAAAAGGTAAAAGTTGCTTTTTCATTACCTATTACTTTCGAGTCCGTGTCATCGTCGGTTGTTATTACGGCTCTCATCTCACTCTTTGTTTCTTCAATAGTAATCTTTACGGTCGCCGTATCAAATTTGTTCCCATCGGTTACAGTTAGAGTTACAGTATAGCTTCCTTCATTTTCATATGAATGTGTTATTCTGCCGTTATTTGCAATATTTCCAATTATATTTTCTTCCTTCCCGTCGTTTTTATCGAAATCCCAGAAATATTCTAACACATCCCCATCAGGATCACTACTTCCTTTTCCCGTGAAAACAATAACTTGGTTTGGTTCAAACTTAGTCCCGCCCTCTGCGCTAGCAGAAGCTTGTGGTGCACCATTTTCCACTTCCTCATCAAGAAAATCCAAGCATCCTGAAAAGAGGACCATTCCGGTAATCACCAAAGGTAACCATCTCATGCAGACTAATCCTAGTGTGCTATTATAAATCAGTTAGCTCTCGGCTTCAGCTGCCGCCTTTCTTGATTCTTTTATCTTCTCTGAGGCTTCCCGTCTTGCCATTCTTTCCTGACGTCTTGCTTCAACCCGTTCCATTATCAATTTCATGTACATAGCGTCATGTTCCATGAGTGGAGAATCAGAAATAGTTATAACGTTGTAGTCATTTTCAAGAATCACTTCTGCTAGATATTCAAATTTGATTTCCCCTTTTTTTATTGGTGAGTAGTGTCTTTCGTTTCCTTCAGTATCAAATTCTACTCCAGAAAAATGAGTGTAGAATTTTTTGAGACCCAAAGAATCCTCAAAGAAATCAAATACGCGCTTGAAACTGTCACGATCATTCAACCAACGATTTCCTCTTGCATGTAGGTGTGGCCAGTTGATTACAGGATGTACGCCCTTAACTTTACGACATATTTCAGCTATCTCCCTTGCGCTTCCAAACAATCCAGCCTTACCCGACAATTCTATTCCTATTTGTGGGCTGTAGTTATTCGCGTAGTAATGATTTCGCATTTCTTTGAATATAGGTATGAGTGTTTTGATTGCTTCTTCAGATGAGATTCCGTGATAGGGGCCAATGTGCGTCACGATGTTCCTAGCTCCTATCTTGTTCCCAACCTCTCCTGCAAATTCAAGGAATTTCTTTGACTTGTTACGCATATATCCGTTTCCCAGAAAATCCATGTAGTATGGTGCGTGAATAGCCATATGGATATCTAGTGACTGAGCTATTTCCCCCAGTTCCTCAAAGTCTTCTAATTCATCAACGTATTTTCCTCGAACTAGTTGAATCTCCATACAATGCAAACCTAGGGCATGAATATCCTCAATTCCATCTCTTATGGTTCTTCCTTTACAAGAAAGAGGTATTCCCGCCGGCCCAAACCTAATCATCGTTCATCGCGGATTGAACGGTCCTATAATTACTATTGCTCACTTTTGGCCTATTTTCTATTATTTTTTACAACCGCTTCCTCTTTTATCAATTTTTTAATGGTCCCTCTTCTCACATCCCGTGAACAATCAGAGATTGGAGAAGAAATGGCAGAAGAAATGGGAAGAGGCTCGGCTCTTTGAATCTGAACCTCGTGATGACCAAGAGAAATATTTTGTAAATTGCCCTTATCCTTACATGAATGGCTATCTCCATTTAGGTCACGCATTCACTTATCTCAGAGCAGACATGGTCTCCCGTTACAAGCGAATGAAGGACAAGAACGTTCTTTTTCCTTTCGCTTTTCACTGTACCGGAACTCCAATCGTAGCCGCAGCTCAAAGAGTCAAAGAAGAGGAAGAGAGCCAGATTAATGCACTAAAACAGATGGGATTGAGTAAAACTTTAATCAAAAAGTTCTCAAAACCAGAGGAATGGACAAAGCATTTCCCAGATAAAGCAATACAAGATTTGAAGAGTTTTGGAACCTCTATTGATTGGAGACGCAGTTTCATTACGACTAGTCTAAACCCACCTTATGACAAATTCATAAAATGGCAATTCAACAAATTGTTAGACGGCAATTATCTGATAAAAGGCAGTTTTCCAGTGGTTTGGTGTCCCAAGAGAGAAACTGTTGTAGGCGATCATGATCGTCTATCAGGCGAGGGAGAAACACCACAAGAATACACTTTACTGAAGTTTGAAGGTGCGAATCACTCACTAGTTGCAGCAACACTTCGTCCTGAGACCGTTTTTGGGCAGACCAATATCTGGGTTGATGGTCATGGAACATACATTAAGGCTAAAGTTGGTAATGAGATTTGGGTTATGTCTCAGAAAATGCCTTTCAAACTTAGATTACAAGGGCATGAAGTCGAAGAACTCGGAGAAGTCTCTGGTAGAGATTTAATAGGCAACAAATATTTGGCTCCACAGATAGAAAAAGAGATTATAGTTCTCCCATCCAAATTCTGTGATGCTTCAATCGGTTCAGGTATTGTGACTTCTGTCCCAAGCGATTCACCAGATGATTATCAAGGCCTAGTGGACCTTCAGAATTCTCCATCTGACTGCGATGCCTGGAGTCTCGACCATGAGTATATAAAATCAATTAAGCCTTTAGCCATTCTTGATTCAGGTGAGATGGGTACTCTTCCAGCTCCAGATTTATGTAAGAAATTAGGGATAAAGAATCAAACGCAGAGAGCTAAGTTAGAGAAAGCCAAACAAGACTTGTACATGCACAGTTTCAATCATGGCGTTATGCTAGAGTCAACAGGATTTGTCGCAGGTAAGCCAGTTGAAGAGGCGCGCGATATAGTGAAGAATAAATTAGTCGATGAAGGCAAAGCTACGATTTACTACGAGTTAACAGGACCGGTACAATCACGCTGGCTTGCAGACTGTGTTGTAAAGATAGTTGATAATCAATGGTTCTTAGGATATGGTGATGAAGAATGGACAGTTACTACGGAAAAAGCTTTATCAAAAATGGAATTGTATCCTGCAAAATCCCGTAATCAGTTCGAATATGTTCTTCGATGGCTGAAAAACTGGGCTTGTGTTCGGGAGAAAGGCCTTGGAACTAAACTACCATGGGATGATGATTGGGTTATTGAATCTCTAAGTGATTCAACAATTTACATGGCCTATTACACTGTAGCACACTATCTTAAGGATTTGAAGGAAGAACAAATGAAAGAGTCCTTGTTCGAGGCCATATTTGGAGAAGGTAACACGAAATTAGCAGCAGAAGAATGTGGAATAAAGCAAGCCGATGTCATAAAATGGCGTAATGAGTTCAATTATTGGTATCCTTATGATCTTAGGATAAGTGGAAAGGACCTTATCCAGAATCACCTTTCATTCAGTTTATTCAATCATACTGCGATGTTCAGTGAGGAAAAATGGCCTAAGGGGTTCGCAGTGAACGGTTGGGTCCTTGTAGAAGGTGAGAAGATGTCCAAATCTAAAGGCAATTTCTTCACGCTTAAAGAGCTGACAGCAAAGTATGGTGCTGATGTTGTTCGTTTCACATTATGTAATGCAGGCGAAGGTTTGGACGATCCAAATTGGGAGATATCATTTGCCGAGACTGCAGGTAAGAAGTTGAATAATTGGATTTCATTCATCAAGGAAAATAGAGGGAAAGGTCGCACTACAGATCATCCAGTTGATGCATGGTTCCGAGAAGTTATGGCTGACATTGCCAATCAAGCTCATACGGCAGCAGAAAGACTAAAATTCAGAACATCCACTCGTCTTATTTTCTTCGAGCTCCCACAATATTTCAAATGGTACGTTCAGAGAGTTGGGGAACCGCATGCAGACATTGTGAAAGAATACATTTCTATGGTGACTAGAGGTATTGCACCTATTGTGCCACATACTGCAGAGGAGGCTTGGTCCCTATCTGGTGAAGAAGACTTTGTTCTAAACCAACCATTTCCTGAGGGATATCCTCCTAATCAGGAATTGATTATTGGAGAGAATCTAATCAAGCAGACTCTAGAAGACACACGCGCTATTCTAAATATTGCTGACATAGACAAACCAGAAGAGATAGTCTTCATCATCGCACCAGATTGGAAGTGGAGTGCAGTTCGTACTGCGGGTGAATTGGCAGACGGCCGTGGTCAGGTCAAGTTGAATGATTTAATCTCCAGTGTCATGCCAGACCTTCCCTCAGAATCAAAGAAGCTGGGCGCTGAGTTCCTAAAAAAGTGGGTGTTGAAAGATATACCATCACTAGGCCCTGGTTGGCAGAAGAAGTATTCCCAAGAAGTAAATGAGTTTGAAATTTTATCCGCAGCGATAGAATTCTTTGAGAATAGGTTCGATTGTAAAATCTCTGTTGTAGAAGCCGATAAAGCAAGGTCAAGACTAGTTTCAAAGGCCAATCAAAGTTCTCCTCTGCGACCTGCCATTTTTGTTTCTTAAATGGCATTTTATCCTCGATAAAACCCTTTTGTAATGACCTAGTTTCGACTTACCAATCTTTATAAATGCCGCCCTTGTCCGGCGGTTCCCGTGTGAGAGTTTATTCTCTGGGAGTGACAAAAATGACTAAACAGCGTCAATCACGAATAGCCTTGCTAACCGTAGCCATGCTTCTTTGTGGAGTAATGCTAGGGTTCGTTATAACAGACGATGTGTCTGCAGACGGAGCACATAACATAGATGGTTTTGTACAACCAAATCTTGCAAGTGTTACAGTTACAATTCTAAATAGCGAAACAGGGAATTCAGAGACAACTACAACTGAAGCGGATGGTTACTACTCTTTTAGTGACGTCAGTTCAGGAGATTACTTAGTCAGATTCTCTAAATCTGGTTACCTTTCTCAATTGCAATCATGGGATATTAGTGAGGGCGGAAGTATGGCCGATGTCACTATGACCGAAGCTCCATCTGGTAGCGGAGAATTGAGCGGTACTGTCACCAATTCAAGCGGTGATGTTTCCGGAGCTGTTGTTTCGATTTACTCTACAACTCTCGAGAATTCATGGTGGTCTGGAACAGACGTTGGATATGCATGGACGACAACTACAGATGAAAGCGGAGCGTATTCATTTTCGGGTTTACCTGGCGAAACTTTCTCAGTTAGAATCACATCTGATAATCACTACACTTTCGTAGCAGCCGATGCATCTGCAGGTGATTTCAGTATCACAGAAGTAGTCTCATCCAATGATCAGAATATTAGGGTAAAGGACACTTCAGGAAATACTATAAGTGATGCTACAGTTTTCATGTATGATACAGCAACATCAACATGGACGGAATCAACTAAGTTAGGAGGAGCCACATACGTTCTCAGCCCAGACAGTGGTTCTGAGATTTATGTTTATGCTTATCATGAGAATCATAGCCCTTCAGTCATGAAGATTGCTTCAGTTTCAAGCTCTGGAACATTTGATATGGTTGTTGGAGAAAATGATGCAGCAGATGATATGGTGGTCTATATTTCTGCTTCACCTTCAAACGGTGCTCAATCAAGCATACCTAAGATGGGTGAAAGAATAATCAAGCTAAGTCCTTCACCTTCGGCATCAATCGCAGTAACAAGTGATTATACAGACGTTGGTGGCCTTCATGTTGTAGCAGATGGTGAACAAGTGAACTTCAGTGGTTTATCTTCTTCATCTCCTGTTGGAATTGCCCAATACGATTGGAGCTTTGCAACGAGTGGGGCTGAGACATCACACACCTTCTCTACAGGCTCCACAGAAGTTATTTTGACTGTAACAGATACATTTGGTGGATTATCCACAGCAAATGTCACCATTATGGCTGACGGCACTAATCCTACACCAGCTGTTGATGTAACTGTCAAAACAGGTGTTTCTGATGAGGGAGTGGCATATAACGATACAAATGTCAATGAGGATCAAAACGTAGTTGTTTTCAATGCTTCAAGCTCAACAGATGACTCAGGTATTGTATCATTTGAATGGGACTTTGGCGATGAGACTACTGACACTGGTGATGTAGTTAGCCATGTATTTGCTGATCCAGGCAGTTTTGATGTAGTTCTAACTGTGACTGACGCAGCTGGAAATACCGCATCAAGTACGACAGCTATAGCAGTTCATGACATAGAACCACCTAGAGCAGCTTTCACTTGGTCATACACTAATGAGACTGGTGGAAATGTCCCTAGTGGTGCAATGGAAGGTGAACCAGTTCACTTTAACGCAAGTGGTTCTGAAGATAATTCAGGTGGTGCTTTAACCTATCTTTGGGATTTTGGTGACGGAACAAGCAATGTAACTGGTGAGAAGGTAGATCATACTTTCACTGAGACTTCTGAAGAAGGTTTCAATGTCATTCTAGAAGTAACAGACGCATCAGGTAACAAAGATCAGATAAGCTACAAAATTAAACCTGCCCAAAAAGACAGACCAGATCTCTATGTATCTTCACTTTCATTTAGTGATGATAATCCTTCCGAAGGAGATGCAGTTACAATCAATGCTACCATAAAGCTATTGAAGATGAACGTTACAGATGCTTTCTCAGTAACCTTCTACTTAGATGAAATCAGTAACACTACTGTTATCGATACGATTGAGGTAAATGAAACTGCCTTGGCATGGGGTATCGAGAATGGCTTTGATGTCGAGACCACATGGACTGCAACTTCAGGAACACACACAATCTATGTGGATGTTGACACAACAGACGCTATAGATGAAAGTGAAGAGAAGAATTCACTCTCAAAGGTTATCACTGTAAAATCAACAGATGATTCAAGAGATTGGACTTCCATTGGCTTGATAGTGGTTGTGGTTCTTCTTGCCTTCGGTGCAGTTGGATACATCTACAGAGATTCTCTATTCAAGTAGGTTCTCTTTAGGTAAAATTTAGCTAATGCCCTCGTGAGGCCATCTTGGTCTCTAGAAGAGCTTCTTCAAGACCAGACATGGCCTTGCCTAGGCCTTTTGAGACGTTTCCAACAAGTTCAGGATCGTCAAAGTGAGCGGTTGCCTCAACAACAGCTTTGGCCATAGTTTCAGGTTCATCAGACTTGAATATACCTGAACCAACAAAGATTCCATCCATTCCGAATTGCATCATGAGTGCTGCATCAGCTGGTGTAGCTATTCCACCAGCAGTGAATGTTACTACTGGTAAACGGCCTAGTCTCTTAACATCTTCTAGAATCTCAAGGACTTCGGCTTCTATCTGTGCTCTATCCTTGCCGAATGCATTGTAACCTGCTGATTCCCCTAGGTTCTGCTTGACTTCATCATCTAGGAAAAAGAATTTCTCAACAATTTTAGTTGCCATAGGTGGCAGATTATCCGAAGCTTTTACCGCCGCTATTTCAGCTTGTAAAAGTCTAGCATGCCTCATTGCTGCGACAACGTTTCCTGTTCCAGCTTCTCCTTTTGTTCGTATCATCGCAGCACCTTCCCAGATTCTCCTTATAGCTTCACCAAGTGACGTTGCACCGCAAACAAACGGTACTGTGAACCCATCTTTCACTACATGGTAGTAGGGATCGGCTGGAGTTAGCACCTCGGATTCATCAATCATATCAACACCTAGTGCCTCTAGTACTCTGGCTTCTGCAGAATGTCCTATTCTGCACTTTGCCATTACTGGGATTGTAGTGAAGTCAATAATTTCCTTAATCATATTAGGGTCAGACATTCTTGCAACGCCACCATCAGCCCTTATGTCAGCAGGCACTCTCTCCAGAGCCATAACTGACACTGCTCCTGCGTTCTCAGCTATGGATGCTTGTTCAGCATTTACAACATCCATTATCACTCCACCCTTTTGCATTCTAGCAAATCCTCTTTTGACCAATTCTTTTCCGTGTCTTAAGGATTCAAGGTCTAAATCAAGTGACATTTCTCCTCCTTTGGTGGACCGGGCGGGATTTGAACCCGCGGCCTCCGCCTTGCGAAGGCGGCGATCTTCCAGACTGAGCTACCGGCCCTCCGGTTGAGTTACCAGTCAATGAAAAATTACAAAGCACCGCTAGACTCCAAGTGTATAGCTGCGGCTTCACTCAGATCCTCGTATAATTGTTCATCATCAATACCAGAGTAGGAAATTTTACCACCTCTACCGCGTTTTATTTTCATTATTTCGAATTCAGAAATGATACTGTCAGCGTATGACATTATTGCATATTCATCACCCTCAACCTCCAGAGCTCCATGTATTTTCATTTTAATCTCATTACCATCTCCATCTTCAAAAATCTCAAATTCCGTAGTATCCTCTTTCACTTCCGTTTTCTTTGAGCCAAATGACGGCAGCCCCCAGCCCTTGGTTTTGGTTTCCTCAGGAGTTATCTCACGTCCCATGGCTTGAGACCAAGCGTTAATCACATCCTCCTGATTCATTCCGCTTGCTAATTCTACCTTATTCCAATTGTTCATAACCCAAGGAGGATTGTCAAATTTTGTAGACAGTGCCTGAACAAACATTCTGAGGTCATTTGGATTCTGACATCCCAGTTTGAGTTCTATGTACGCGTTACGTGGTGTGCCAAAGAATCCTTTGTACTTCTGTGATGTAATTCTTGCTTTGAAACCAGCAAAGCGGAATGAGACACTCCAGTCCATCTCATCAAAACCGCTGGATCTGAGTCTCAGCTTTGCATTGTCATCAATACTCTGACAAGCCTCCCAGAATTTTTCACCAAAGTCAGTAAACCAGAGCAATCCAAATGTTCCTCTGTTTTTCGTCTCTATTCTGCCAGATTTGAGAGCCCTCTTCTTGACTAGAGGGTGCTTATCACGTGGCTGAGCCAGAAGCGTTACAGAATGCACTAGTTCTGCACAAATAGGCATGCATAAAACATCACCGCTAACTTTAATAACGCCACACCAACACCAAAGTCGGCCTTTGGGCCATTGACGGTAATCAATTCACATTCAAGCCTTCTCGGTAATAATCTGGAGGTTTAGAGTTTAGGAGTTAGTCCGCCCTTGGTTCAAGGTTAATCGCAAGAGGTGGTATTATGAATATAGATCCAACAAGTAGCAAGTATGTCATTCGTGCTTCAATAAGAGCGAATGGCGTGGTTAACAAGTCTGATGTAGTTGGGGCCGTTTTTGGTCAAACAGAAGGACTTTTAGGAGATGAATTAGATCTTCGAGATCTTCAGAAAAGCGGACGAATGGGCCGTGTTGAAGTAGATGTTAAGAGTGACAAAGGCAAGTCAACGGGAGAAATTGTTATTTCTTCAAGTATGGACCAGGTGGAAACATCTGTTT
>TARA_B100000686_G_scaffold63618_1_pt1 | contig 13387 bp, 25 predicted proteins | sample TARA_B100000686 | Tara Oceans TARA_B100000686 (sample SAMEA2622733) | marine metagenome | biome: marine biome (ENVO:00000447); feature: marine epipelagic mixed layer (ENVO:xxxxxxxxx); material: "saline water (ENVO:00002010), including plankton (ENVO:xxxxxxxx)" | depth 150 m
GCAGGTAGAAGAAGCAAGTGCTCCTGCTGAGGAAGTGGCTGAAGAGCAGATAGAAGAAAAAAGAAATGCAACAAATAATTATTTACTTGCATACAAAGTTGGGATGACTCAAATCTTTTCACCAGATGGTGGAACTATACCAGTAACAGTTCTTAGGGCCGGACCATGTACGATTATCCAAAAAAAGACGGTCGATAAGGAAGGTTATGATTCTTTGCAATTAGGGTTTGTTCCCAAAAAAGAGAAAGGTTTCACAAAAGCAGAAATTTCTCATTTCTCAAGTAAAGGATTGCAACCATTTCGTTATTTAAAAGAAGTTCCCTCTCCCTCAGATAAAGATGATTTGTCTGAAGGAAAGATTCTTGATGTTACAGTATTTGATAGAGGTAGTTATGTAGATGTGAGTGGAATTTCTAAAGGAAAAGGTTTTGCTGGAGGAATGAAAAGACATGGTTTTGGTGGTGGTCCAGCTACACATGGCGGTATGTTTGACCGTGGATTAGGTTCTGTAGGTCAGGCAGCATGGCCATCAAAAATTTTCAAGGGAAAGAAAATGCCTGGCCAAATGGGAAATAAGAAAAGTACGATAGAGGGACTATTAGTTGTAGATGTTATACCAGAAAAAAATGTATTGATTGTTCGTGGTTCTATCCCAGGTGGAACTAATTCGTTGTTGGTAGTAAGAGATTCTTTAAAAGGCAAGAAAAAAGATGAGGGTGTAAAACAAGAAAATACAAGAAGCCTAAATCCATTAAAGGCTTCTAAACGTATGGCTAGAGGTGGTTGAGGTTTTTATGGCAAAAATTGAAATGTTAAATATAAAAGATTTATCTAAAGATGAAATAGAGTTTTCAGATTCCCTGTTTGATGGGGAAGTGAGATTACATCTTGTTCATCAGGTTATTAAATCTCAACTTTCTAATAGAAGATTAGGCACACATTCTACGCTGACTAGGAGTGAAGTTCATGGAACTAGTGCGAAGCCTTGGAATCAAAAAGGTGGTGGTAGAGCACGTGCAGGTGATGTCAAGTCTCCGATTTGGCGTCATGGTGGAACAACTTTTGGTCCAAAACCTAGAAAATATACACAGAAAATTAATAAAAAAGTTGCTTTGAAAGCCTTAAAGAGTGTGTTGAATTTAAAATTTTCTGAAAAGAAACTTAGGTTGGTTGATGAATTAAATTTAGAAACTTCAAAAACTTCTGATTTTTTGAATATTCTAAATAAAATGGATATTTCGGGGAAAATATTGTTTGTTTACGAAGAGCATAATGAAAATTTTGGACTTTCTTTAAGGAATTTAAAAAAAGTAAATAAGATTTCTGTGAAAGGTATTAATCCTTATGATGTTATAAAACATGACTTCTTAGTAATAGATAAAGTTGCTCTGAATAAATTAGAGCAACGGTTGGCGGGATAAATTATGGATTCTACTTCGATTATAGTAAGACCTTGTGTTACGGAGAAAAGTATATCCATAAGTGAGGAATCAAATAAAATTGTTTTAGAAGTTAAAAATACTGCTAACAAGATTCAAATTAAGAACGCGGTTGAAGAATTGTTTAATGTGACTGTTCTAAATGTTAATACAATAAAAATGCCAGAGAAAAAGGTTCGAATGGGCAGACACCTTGGTGTAAAGTCTTCATGGAAAAAAGCAATTGTTACGCTTAAAGAAGGCGATAATGTTGAATTCTTTGAAACAACGTAATTGAAAAGGGAAACCGATGCCAGTTAAAAGATATAAGCCAACGTCTCCAGGTAGACGTTTTCAAAGTATTTTAACTAGGGATGATCTTTCGAAGAATCCTCCAGAAAAGACTCTAACTAAAGGTTTGTCAAAAAGTGGGGGGAGGAATAATCTAGGTAGAATAACAGCATATCATAGAGGTGGTGGACACAAACGCCGCTATAGAGTTGTAGATTTTAAAAGAGAAAAAATAGGAATTCCGGCAAAAGTTAGTTCAATAGAATATGATCCAAATCGTTCTGCACGTCTTGCATTGTTAGTATATAAAGATGGAGAAAAGAGATATATAATTGCGCCGGATGGATTGAAAGTTGGCGAGATTTTGGTATCTGGCCCTGATTCTGGAATTCGAGTTGGAAATGCTCTTCCAATATCAAAGATTCCTATGGGAACTCTATGTCATAATATTGAAATGAAACCAGGAGGTGGTGGAAAGATAGCAAGAAGTGCTGGTGCGAGTGCTCAGTTAATGGCTAAGGAAGATGGCTATGCTCAGTTCAGATTATCTTCAGGTGAGATAAGAATGGTTAGTTTGTCTTGTTCAGCGACTATTGGAGAAGTTGGTAATTCTGAGCATTCTAATATCAGTTTAGGAAAAGCAGGTAGGAATAGATGGTTGGGAAAAAAACCTCATGTTAGAGGAGTTGCGATGAATCCTGTCGATCATCCTCTAGGTGGTGGAGAAGGTAAAAGTTCAGGTGGACGTCATCCTGTTACTCCATGGGGAAAACCAACCAAGGGCTATAAAACAAGGAATGTTAATAAAAGTTCATCTAAATTTATTGTTAGAAGAAGAAAAGTTAAATAAAAGGAAATAGACTAAAATGCCTAGATCTTTACATAAAGGACCTTTTGTTGATGATCATCTTATGAAAAAAGTAAGAGCAATGGAAGAAAGTGGTGAAAAGAAGATGATTCAAACATGGTCTAGACGTTCAACAATAGTACCTGAATTTATTGGATTTACTTTTTCAGTACATAATGGAAAGAAATTTATTCCTGTTTATGTTCATGAGAATATGGTTGGTTTTAAATTAGGCGATTTTTCACCAACAAGGACTTTTCGTTCTCATTCTGGTGTTACAAAAAGAACAGTAACTTTGAAATAGTTTCTTGAATGGAGAATTAGATGTCAGAAGCAAAATTGAAATATTATAGGGCTAAACCTCTAAAAACTAGACAATTGGCTAAGGCTATTGCTGGAAAGAGGGTTTCTGAAGCTTTATCTTTTTTAAGGCTTTCACCAAGAGCGTCTGCAAAAGTACTTGAGAAAGTTGTCTTATCTGCTCTTTCTAACGCTACTGATAAAGGAGAGAATGATGATCCAAATTCTCTTTTTGTTGAAAGTGCAATGGTTGATCAAGGCCCAGTGCTTAAGAGGCATCGAGCTAGAGCCAGAGGACGTATGGGAAGAGTAATACATAAGTTGTGTCACGTTAAAATTGTTTTAGGCGAATAGAAATAGGAGAATATAATGGGACAAAAAGTAAATCCAGTTGGTTTTAGAGTTGGTGTGACCAGAGATTGGGAATCTACATGGTTTGCTGGTAAAAATTATCCTAACTTTATTCATGACGATATAAAAATCAGAAAATTTGTGAAGAGTCGTTTGCAAAATGCAGGTGTTAGTAGGGTGAATATTGAGAGAGCAAGTCAAAATTGCAGGATTAATATTTGGTCTGCAAGACCAGGAATCATTATTGGGAAAAGAGGTTCTGAAGTAGATAGACTTAAATCAGACTTAGAGAAGATAACCGGGCAACAAATTCATGTGAATATCAAGGAAATCAGAAGAGCAGAAATAGACGCTCAATTAGTTTCTGAAAATATTGCATTGCAACTTGAGAGAAGAATTGCTTTCAGGAGAGCTATGAAGAAGGCTGTGACATCGGCACTTAGATTTGGCGCTAAGGGAATAAAAATACAATGTGCAGGTCGTTTGGGTGGTGCTGAGATTGCGAGGACTGAGTGGTATCGAGAAGGAAGAGTTCCTTTACAGACCTTAAGAGCAGATATAGATTATGGATTTGCAGAATCGCACACAACATACGGTGTTATTGGGGTTAAAACTTGGATTTTTCGAGGTGAGATTATAAGAAAAACCCAAAAAGATTTTTCAGAAACAGTCAAGGAAAATTAGACCGGAGTAAAAAATTTAATGCTACAACCAAAGAAAACGAAGTTTAGGAAAATGCAAAAAGGTCGTCTTGGGAAAAAGACTGATAAAGGGGCTAGGCTAAATTTTGGGTCCTATGGTTTACAGTCAGTAGAATCAGTTTATTTAACAGCTCGTCAAATTGAGGCAGCAAGAATTGCAATGACGCGTCATATAAAAAGGGGTGGAAGAATTTGGATACGACTTTTTCCTGACAAGCCTATTACTAGGAAACCTGCTGAAGTTAGAATGGGTAAAGGTAAGGGCGCTCCTGAGGCGTGGCATGCTGCAATTCGAGCAGGAAGGATTCTTTACGAAATGGATGGTGTGCCAGATTCGGTTGCTAGAGAGGCACTTCGTTTAGCTGCTAGAAAGTTGCCATGCAAAACTAGAATAGTTTCCGTTTAGTGGAGTTTTAATTGAAATTTAAAGAAATAAAAGACTTAACAGAAGATGAGTTAGAAACTAAACAAAATGAGATCCGTTTGGAACTATTTAATCTTAAGTTTAGAAAATCCTCTGGTCAGTTAGACAATACTTCTCGGATATCAATTTTAAAAAAAGATCTTGCGAGAATTCTAACTTACAGAAATCAAATTAAAAATACGCAGGAACAATCTGTTTAGCGCATAGGAGTTTTCGGAATGTTGAAAGGTGGAAGAAGAAAAGTTAGAGAAGGCAGAGTAGTAAGTTCAAGTATGGACAAAACTGCTAGCGTTCAGGTAGCTCGCACATATATGCATAAAACCTTTAAAAGAGTTATTAGAAGAAGTAAAAATTATTTAATTCACGACGATCAAAATGAATTAAATGTAGGGGATCGCGTAAAAATAATAGAGACAAGACCAATCAGTAGAAATAAGAATTGGCGTTTATTAGAAATTATAGAGAAATCAAAATAGTTTTAGGAATATAAAAATGATTCAGGTTCAAACAATTTGCGGTGTAGCAGACAATTCAGGTGCTAAGCGTGCGCAGTGTATTAAAGTTCTTGGTGGTTCAAAGAGAAAGTACGCAAGTATAGGTGATGTTATAGTTGTTGCGATTAAAGAAGCCGTTCCTAACAGTAATGTTAAGAAGGGAGAAGTAAGGAGAGCAGTAGTCGTAAGGACTGCCAAAGAAATTGGAAGAGATGATGGTACTTGCATAAAATTTGATGATAATGCTGTTGTGATTATTAATGAGGTTAGAGAACCTGTTGGGACACGTATTTTTGGTCCCGTTGCTAGAGAATTAAGAAGAAAGCGTTTTATGAGAATAGTTTCTTTAGCTCCAGAGGTTCTGTGAGGGAGAGTATGAGAAAGAATCATGTAAAAAAAGGGGATATTGTTGAAGTAATATCCGGTAAAGAGAGAGGGAAACGTGGCAAGGTACTGCAGGTATTAACGGAGGAAAAAAAAGTCCTTGTTGAAAAACTAAATATGATTAAGAGGCATACAAAGCCAAGTCAGGTAAATCAACAGGGAGGTATCCTTGAGCGTGAAGGAAAAATACATATAAGTAATGTATTGCCTGTTGATCCAAAAACAAGTAAACCCTCCCGAGTAAGTAGGAAAAAACTGGAGGATGGAAGTTCTGTAAGGGTTACGAAGAAAAGTGGTGAGATTTTAGATACTATTTAATTATTTTTGAGAGGTATTTTGTAAAGTGAGTGATACACCTCGTTTGCTTGATAGGTATAGAGACCAGATAGTTAGTGATTTGAAGAGTAAATTTGGATATAAAAATATAATGCAGGTACCTACTCTTTCAAAAATCACTTTGAATATGGGGTTAGGAGAGGCATCCCAGAATGCTAGTGTTCTTGATAAGGGAATTGAAGAATTGACTGCTATTTCAGGGCAAAAACCCGTAGTTACAAAAGCTAAAAAATCTGTAGCTAATTTTAAGTTGCGAGAAGGAACTCCCATAGGGGTAATGGTTACACTTAGACGAAAAAATATGTGGTATTTTTTTGATCGGCTTTTAAGTATCGCACTACCTCGTGTTAGAGATTTTCGTGGTTTAAATGAAAGGTCTTTTGATGGAAAGGGAAACTATAGCTTAGGTATTAGAGAGCAGGTTATTTTTCCCGAAATAAGTTTTGATAGTGTAGATAAAGCAAGAGGCCTAGGTGTAGTTATAGAAACAACTGCTAAGAGTGACGAAGAAGGCAAGGCACTTTTAGAGTCGATGGGTTTTCCTTTTAGAAAAAGATAAAGAGGTGTCTTGTGGCAAAACAAAGTTTAATTGCAAAACAAATGAAGACTCCAAAATTTGGAGTGCGTTCATACAATAGATGTCAAAAGTGTGGCAGACCAAGAGGTTATTATAGAAAATTTAAGTTGTGCAGAATTTGTTTCCGAGAAATGGCTTTGGCTGGACAAATTCCTGGAGTCACAAAATCAAGTTGGTAAAGGAGATTTTTTTTAATGAGTATGACAGATCCTATTGCAGATTTATTAACAAGAATTCGAAATGCTGTTAGGGCAGGCCATCTGAGTTTGGTTGTTCCTGGAAGCCGAACTAAATCGAATATTGTTGGTATTCTACGAGCACAAGGGTATATAGCTAGTTATGAGATAAAAGACGGTAGTACCGGACAAACTGAAATTTCAATCCAGTTACTAGAAAAGATTGAGGGAAAACTTGTCCTTAATGATCTTAAGCGAGTTAGTAAACCTGGAAGAAGGGTTTATGTTAATAAGGGAACAATTCCTAAGGTATTAAATGGAATGGGTATTGCAATTTTGTCGACTTCACGAGGCGTCGTTACTGATGATGAAGCCAGAAATCTAGGTGTGGGCGGCGAAGTTTTATGTGAAGTTTGGTAAAAGGAGATTCTGTTGTCACGTATAGGCTTGAAACCAATTAATGTTCCAGATAATGTTGAGGTCACTTTAGAGGGCAAACTTATAACTGTTAAGGGTCCGAAAGGTGTGTTGACAAGAGAACTTCATGAAAGACCTAAGGTTGAACTTAATGAAAACGTTATAAATGTTAGCAGGACATCCGATTCTCAGACTGACAAGTCCCTTCACGGACTCACTCGTTCGTTAATCTTTAATATGGTAGAGGGTGTATCAAACGGTTTTGAGAAAACCTTAGAGGTTATAGGTCTTGGTTACAGAGTTGAGTTGAAAGGAAAAAATTTAGTTATGAATATTGGATTTTCTCATCCGGTAAATATTGATCCTATAGATGGAATAGATTTTGAAGTAGAAAGTGATCGGGAAAAAAGTACTATTAAAGTTAAGGGAATTGATAAAGAAATAGTTGGTTGGGTGGCTTCAGAAATCCGACGTGTTAAACCACCTGAGCCTTATAAAGGCAAAGGAATTAGATATGCAGATGAATATGTCAGAAGAAAAGTTGGAAAAACAGCAGTTTAAAAATCTTTGAGGATTATAAAATTGGGTGCTAGCAATAGATATAAATCTTGGATAAGAAGAAAAGATAGAATTCGTAAGAAGGTTTTTGGAAAAACTGACAGACCGAGATTAACGGTTTTTAGGAGTTCTAAGCATATTTATTGTCAACTAATAGATGATAACGAAAATAAGACTGTTTTGTCTGCTTCATCTTCTGAAAATATATTTGCAGAAAAAAGTGAGGGAATAAAGGATTCAAAAATAAAGCCAAGCAATATTAAGGGAGCTGAGTTAGTTGGAGAAATTTTAGGCTCTAGGGCGCAAGAAAAAGGAATAGAATCAATTGTATATGATAGAAATGGGTATAGTTATCATGGCAGAGTACGTGCTCTTGCTGATGGTATAAGAAAAATGGGGGTAAAATTCTAATGGCTCGTATGGATAGAAATGCCGCAAAGAAAGAAGATATTAATGATAAAGAATTTATCGATAGAGTCATACATATAAACCGAGTAGCAAAGGTTGTTAAGGGTGGGCGTCGTTTTAGTTTTAGTGCTTTAGTAACTGTTGGTGATAGGAAAGGTCAAGTAGGAATTGGTATGGGAAAAGCTAATGAAGTCCCAGAAGCGATACAAAAGGCTCTTGAAAAAGCGAGAAAGTCTATGGTTCGTGTTTCTCTAGAAGGGGAAACAATTCCGCATGAGGCAATGGGAAAATATGGTGCTGGTAGAGTTTTTCTTAAACCAGCAGGAAGAGGAACTGGAGTAATAGCTGGTGGTCCTGTCAGGGCTGTTCTTGATGTTGCAGGGGTAAGAGATATACTTACCAAGTGTATTGGTACTAATAATCCCCATAATTCAGCTAAGGCGACTATAAACGGACTTATGTCATTAAGGACTCGTGCTGAAGTAATTGCCTTAAGAGGCTTAGAGGAGGCATCTTCATAATTTTGGATTGTGAGGGTTAAATACTGATGTCAGAAGAAGAAAAGATAGAAGAAAAGAAGGCTCCAAAAAAGCCTAAGGCAAAAAATCCTGAGGTTGAGTTAACTCTCCTTAGAAGTGTTTCTTCTGCAAATTTTAAACAAAAGTTGGTATTACGTGGACTAGGACTAAAGAAAATCAATCAGTCTATTACACTAACCGACACTCCAGAATTGCGAGGAATGACTTTTAAAGTAAAACATATGATTAGAGTAAAGGGAAAGGCTTGAAAGTCTTTTTAGGTGAGTAAATTGTCAAAATCAACAAAAGAAAAATTGCAAGAAAATGAAGCTGTTTCTCTAAATACTTTGAAGGGTAAGTTTGGGTCAACTTCAAAAAGGAAAAGAGTAGGTAGAGGCGCAGGTTCAGGAACAGGGAAGACATCCGGTAGAGGAATGAAAGGACAACAGTCACGTTCGGGGTATAGTAGAAAAGTTGGTTTTGAAGGTGGGCAGATGCCACTTCAGAGGCGTCTACCTAAAAGAGGTTTTAATAATCGATTTAGAAAAAATTATTCTGAAATAAATGTTGGAACCCTTGATAATTTAGAAGATGGGATTACTTTAGATTTTCAAAACTTTTTGAAAATGGGTCTTGCATCTAAAAAATCAAAAGACGGAATAAAACTTTTGGGTTTTGGGGATATCAAGAAAAAGTTCCATTTAAAAATACAGAAATGTAGTAAATCAGCTAGACAGAAAATAGAAGATGCAGGTGGAACTATAGAAATTGTAGGTGTAAATGTAACTTTGGAGGATTCTAATTAATGAGAGAGTCTAGAGTTCCAAGTATCCTTCAAATTCCTGAACTTAAAAGTAGGATTTTGTTTACATTGGGTTTATTGGCGGTTTTCAGAATAGGTGCGCATATACCCACTCCAGGAATTGATACTGTTGCCCTTTCCGCTTTTTTTGCCGAACTCACAAGAAGTGGCGGTACAATTATGCAGTTCTTTGATCTTTTTACCGGTGGAGCTTTAAGTCAACTTACAATATTTGCTCTCGGTATAATGCCATATATAAGTGCCTCTATTATTTTAGAATTATTGACTGTGGTAGTGCCACATTTAGAACGTTTAAAGAAAGAAGGAGAATCAGGAAGAAAAAAAATCAGTCAATACACAAGATATGGAACTGTATTTCTTTCAACAATTCAAGGTTTTGGTATAGCTGTAGGGATAGAACAGATGACCTCACCTACTGGTGCGGCAATTGTTCCAGAACCTGGATGGAGTTTTAGGTTGATGACAGTTCTAACTTTAGTTGCTGGCACTTCATTTATTATGTGGTTAGGAGAACAGATAACTGAGCGAGGTATAGGCAATGGAATATCCCTTGTTATTTTTGCTGGGATAGTTGTTGGATTGCCTGGAGCTATTATGAATACTTTCCGTCTTCTAAGCACTGGGGAAATACAGCCTTTTGTAATGATAATCATTACAATACTAATGATTGCAGTAGTTGCTCTGGTGGTATGGTTTGAAGCCGGGCAGCGGCGAATAAGAATACAGTATCCTAAGAGAGTTGTTGGAAGAAAAATGGCTGGAGGTCAAGACTCTCATTTGCCCCTTAAGGTTAATACATCTGGAGTTATTCCTCCCATTTTTGCTAGTTCAATGATTCTATTTCCAGCGACTATAGCTCAATTTTCAAGTGTTGGGTGGTTGAAAGATCTTAGTGCAATGTTGACTCCACCAAATCCTTTCTATGTTCTACTAACAATAATTTTAATTTTTTTCTTTGCATATTTTTATACTGCCATTATTTTCAATCCTATGGATGTTGCTGAAAATTTGAGGAAATATGGTGGTTTTGTGCCAGGGCGTAGACCTGGGAAACCAACAGCCGATTTTATAGATAGGACCTTGAGTAGGCTAACATTTCTTGGTGCTATTTATTTAAGCGCAATAGTTATTTTGCCGACTTATCTTGTTCAGTGGTTTAATGTACCTTTTTATTTTGGTGGTACTGCACTGCTTATTGTTGTAGGTGTTGCAGTTGATACACAAAGACAAATTGAGAGCCATCTTGTAATGAGAAATTATGAAGGGTTTCTTAAACGTGGAAGGATTCGTGGGAGATAGATCTTGAAAATCATCCTTTTAGGAGCCCCTGGTTCTGGTAAAGGAACTCAAGGTGCCATAATTAGTGAAAAGAAAAAAATTCCCCGTATTTCCACAGGTGATATGTTAAGAGAATCTGTAAAAGAACAATCATCACTAGGTATGAGAGTAGAAAAAGTTATGAATGAAGGTAAATTAGTTTCTGATGACTTAATTATTGAACTAATGCAAGAAAGATTAACTGAGGATGATTGTGAGAACGGTTATATTTTAGATGGTTTTCCTAGGAATCTTCCTCAGGGACAGTCTTTAGATAGACAGATTTCTGGCAGCGTTGATATTGCTTTATTCTTAGACGTTCCTAAAGAAGAGGTAGTTAGGCGGCTTTCAGGACGATTAACTTGTAAAGATTGTGGTGCAGTTTTTCCAAACACTGTTGAAATATCTATATGTAGTAAATGTAAAAGCGAAAATTTATATATAAGAGAAGATGATATGGAAAAGACGGTTTTAAAACGCTTAGAAGTTTACGAAGAAAGCACATCCCCTTTGATTGGTTTTTATGAGGGTATGGGAAAACTTGTTAAGGTTCATGGGATTGGGGAATCTGAAGAAATTTCTAAGAGAGTATTTGAAGCATTAAATGAAGTTCGCATTTAATGGCGATTGTACTTCGTTCTTCTGATGAGATTGAAAAAATAAGAGATAGCAACAGAATTGTTCTTTTGGCAATGGATGAAGTTAGTAGGAATATATCTCCAGGAGTATCGACTTTAGAACTTGATACTTTAGTAGAGACTATATTATTAGAGAATGGTGCTTTGCCAGCTTTTAAGGGATATAGAGGATATGAACATACGATTTGTGCTTCAATAAATGAGCAAGTCGTTCATGGTGTTCCTTCTGAGAGAAAACTTCTCGAAGGTGATATAGTAAGTATTGATATTGGTGCTAATTTGAATGGTTATTATGGTGATCACGCAATAACTTTTGAAGTTGGTCTAGTTGAAAGCAGTGCAAAGAAACTTTTAAGTTGTTGTCATGAATCGTTAATGTTGGGTATAAAGGAAGCGATCCCTGGCAAAAAATTACATGATATTTCTAGTGCTATACAGGTAAATGCAGAAAAAAACGGATATGGAGTAGTAAGAAATTTTGTTGGGCATGGAGTGGGCACTCAGTTGCATGAAGAGCCGCAAGTCCCTAATTTCGGAATGGCTGGCACGGGTGTTGAACTTAAGGTCGGAATGGTTCTGGCAATTGAACCTATGCTGAATCAGGGTACTGAGAATGTGAAAATACTAGGAGATAAGTGGACGGTTGTTACAGAAGATTTAAAACTGTCTTCACATTTTGAACATTCAATAGCAATTACCGAGGAGGGACCTGACATTTTGAGTATTTTAAATGCCTAGACAATCAGGAAGAAGAAAGAAAAAGAAGAAAAGAGAAGATGACGAGGTACAAGAACGTAAACCTAAAGAAGATGTAATTGAAGTTTCAGGTGTTGTCCTTGAACCATTGCCAAATGCAATGTTCAGAGTTGAGTTAGAAAATGATCATAAGGTTTTGGCACATATTTCTGGGAAGATGAGAATGCATTTTATTAGGATTCTTCCTGGGGACAAAGTATTAGTAGAACTTTCTCCATATGATCTTACAAGGGGTCGTATAACGAGTAGGTATAAGTAGATAAAAGGGAATGTTATGAAAGTAAGAAGTTCCGTTAAAAGGATGTGTGATAAGTGCAAAATTATTAGAAGAAAAGGTGTTGTTCGTGTAATTTGTGTTCAGCCTAAGCATAAGCAGAGACAGGGATAAAGATTTCTAATAAGGAGATTAAATTTTATGGCACGTGTAGCTGGAGTCGATATACCAAATGAAAAAAATGTAAATATTGCTTTAACAAGTATTTTTGGGATTGGAAGAAGTACTGCGGATAAAATTGTGAAGGCTGTTAAAATAGAATCTCTTTCAAAAGTTAAAGATCTAACAGAGGATCAGTTGCAAGACCTTAGAGATATTATCGAAAGGGAATTTGTAGTTGAGGGTGAATTAAGAACAACTATTTCTTCAAATATAAAAAGATTAATGGATTTAGGAACATACAGAGGTCTTCGTCATAGACGAGGTTTACCTGTGAGAGGGCAAAGAACGCACACTAACGCTCGAACTAGAAAAGGTCCTAGAAAGACTGTTGGAGCGAAGACAAAAGAGTAGTGTGATTTTAGACTTTAAAACTGGTAAGGAGAATTCTTTTGGCACAAGGTCCTAAGGGAAAAAGATTTGGAAGAAGGAGAAGAGAAAGAAGATCTGTTGGTGCAGGTCAAGCGCATATTAATGCTAGTTTTAACAATACTATAATTTCAATTTCCGATAATGCTGGTAATGTTGTGTGCTGGTCTACTGCTGGTGGCCAAGGTTTTAAAGGTTCTAGAAAAAGTACACCTTTTGCTGCTCAAATGGCTGCAGCTGAAGTTGCAAAAAAAGCACTTGATCTTGGAGTAACATCAGTAGAGGTGTATGTTAGTGGTCCTGGTGCAGGTAGAGAGGCAGCCATAAGATCTTTGGTAGCTACTGGTTTAGAGGTTAGTATGATTAGTGATGTCACACCCATTCCGCATAATGGATGTCGTCCTAGAAAATGCAGAAGAGTATGATTTTATAAAGTTTTTTTATTCTATTGAATTCAATAGACGGACGGAGGTACTAAATGAATTTTCTTGCGAATTTAGTTAAGCCGGATTCTCTTAATTTTGACAGAGATTCTTTGACAAGTGAGTACGGTCGTTTTACAGCAGAGCCTTTGGAACGAGGATTTGGTCTGACTCTTGGAAATGCAATAAGAAGAATTATGCTTTCATCAATTAAAGGTGCTGCTATAACTGCAGTTAGAATTGAAGGCGTGTATCATGAGTTTTCGACTGTTCCAGGAGTTGTGGAAGACGTCACAAATATAATCTTGAATTTAAAGGGAGTTGTTATTAAAGCTGAAAGTACAGATTTTCCTTTACGTCTTTCTTATAGGAGTGATGGTTCTAGTGGAGATTTTAAGGCGGGGGATATACAGACTATACAAGGGGTTT
>TARA_B100000686_G_scaffold354957_1_pt1 | contig 13382 bp, 9 predicted proteins | sample TARA_B100000686 | Tara Oceans TARA_B100000686 (sample SAMEA2622733) | marine metagenome | biome: marine biome (ENVO:00000447); feature: marine epipelagic mixed layer (ENVO:xxxxxxxxx); material: "saline water (ENVO:00002010), including plankton (ENVO:xxxxxxxx)" | depth 150 m
GGGGTACCCATACATTGATCAGATAAATCAATTTGGATGGCGGACCCATTTACCACGGGTGATTTATCTTTAATAATAGGTATTATCTCGGTGCTTCCTTCATCAGTGGCATTGGAAATCAATACAATTAATTGTCCATTTTTTATGAGCAGACTAATACTTTCTGAAATGCCTTTTAGTTCTTCCTCGGAAAAATTTTTCATATAATATCCTCCTATTTTTATCGTTTCAATAAGGCCTTTATTGGTTTAATTTACCCTTTTTGGGAGAAAACTATTAGATATTTGTTGTTTATTAGCGATTTAACTATTTGGTCCAAAATGATGAAAGAATAAAAGGTGGAAAAGACTATTAAATAAAGCTCGAAAAAAAATTTTTATGAAGATGGATTATTTTACAATAAATTAATTCCTGGTTTCTTCATTAAAGTTACGCTCGATAGATTTTAGTGGGCATAAAAAATATTAAAATATTTGACAAATCAATAGTTTAGAAGGATAATGATAATCAAAATAATACTGATAATTTTTTTAGATTCGAAGTTATACCATTATTTAAGAAAATCGAATAATAAAGCCAAATATTCCCGAGCAATATTAAGCTTATTTATTAGGGGAGCTTTCTGTTTGGGGGGTTGTAATGAAATTGGCGCAGTTTGGTTTATTAGCTGTTAGTATATTTTTGATTTTTTTACTTTCTTTGGAATACTTACTGCCAGACAATGATTCTGAAATAGAATCATATAAGAATCAGTTCATAATTAGGGAGCTGAAGGCATTAATGCAACATGCTGATGAAGGTGATCCGGAATCGCAAAACAAAATTGGGTGGATGTATGACCAGGGAATAGGATTTAAAGAAGATAACAAAAAAGCTTTCAAGTGGTATATGAAATCCGCAAATCAAGGTTATCAAAAAGCTAGAACTAATGTTGGAGTTATGTATGAGCTTGGTAAGGGTGTTCCTAAAAATTTAGAAGAGGCAGAGAAGTGGTATTTAAATATAAAGTGAATGAAATATTGGAATTATTCACCATAAGAATTTTAAAGTAAGTTAGCGAATCCTTGGTGAGAAAGGATATGACAAACGATTTCTTGGGTTTGTGCATGTTTGTAAGAGAAAAAATAAATTAATAGAAGGGAAAGCTCCCTCTCACCATCTAACCGGTTAAGACTTGAGTTATCGAAAATAGATGGTATCGCAATTACGCAGCCTATCTAGTAACGCTATCCTATGGACATACCCTCCCTTTTCATTTGAAGGATAGGGGGATCCTAGGACCTCAGTTTAGTCAAAAAGAGTTTCAAAGGCTAGATACAGATAGATATTCCTAGTCATAAAATCACCCTTCCTGATTGTTGACTCTATGAAATTATTATTGGTTTTGGATTTTTGGATGCCATGTTGTAGATATTGATTATATTTAGCTAATAAAATACATTTTTGAATAAACGAAAATAACCGGTCCAATATCAAAAACTAATATTCATTAAAAAATAAGTAGTTCGCTTTATTTATAGAATATTTTATAGAAGGCGGACTAAAGAAGTGAAAAAAATAAAAATAGGATTGTCGATATTTTATTAGAATAATAATAAAAATGTATTCGAAACCGGATTCGGTAACCGCTTTAATATATTCTAACCTTGATAGACATTAGCCATAACGAAAGTCTTAGTCACTTTGTTGCTAAAAAGATCAAAATGACACGAATAAATATAATCTCAGTAGAAGAATTAATGGATCAACATTTAATAGCAGAATATCGTGAAATAACAATGATTCCAGCAAGTCTATTAAGAACACTTTCCTCAAAGAAAGGGCTAGACTATAACAAGATTCCAAAAGAATTTACATTAAATAGAGGTCATGTGTATTTTTTTTATGATAAAGGTTTGTATTTATCGAAGAGATATAATCTTTTAAAAAATGAAATGATTAAAAGAGGATTCAGGCCTGACAAAAGCAGAAGATTTCCCAAAGATATTTTTAAAGATAACGGTTTATATAATGATTGGGAACCTAAAGCAAACGAATACATTATTATTAAAAAAAGAATAAAAGAAAAAATAAATTTAAAGCCGCAATGGTATAAGAAGACATCTACTAAATAAGGTTAAGCTCAGAGGAAATGAGTTGTTGAGTAATAAGTATATTAAACTGAAAGCTTCAAGCCGAATCGATATATTTATTTAAATTCAAGAAGTTGCTAGCTAATCTTCCCTTAACTTACTGAAAGTATCGGTTTCATTTAAAAAGCCCACCGGAATAAAAGTAACCTATAAATATATTTATTTAAAGTGCATAAGGCAAAAATGAAAAAGTATTGCCATGCGTAATGTGTTTTATATTGCTAACTTATTACTAGCATGGTTAACAACTTAAAGGAAAGGATGGATATCAAACACGTGTTGATGATATGCATTTGAATTGAGGAAAAAATATAAGAATAATTCGAATAAAATCTCTCGGTTTAGATTTCATTAGGAATGATAACGCTATTGATAAAGCCATTGTTTTTTCTGGTTATTGAGTCTGATCATTTGGTTTCCTTAGCAGGAAGTAATTCCATAAAGAAATTTATTTTGTCTAGAGATTTTGAGGTTTCGGATAATATTAAATTACGAAAAGATAATTTTCTGTTGTAATTAAGTTGGGAAAATCTTTTTCCAAATCGAATAAATGAGTGCTGTCGGAATTTCAATACAATGATTTCCGCTACTTTTTTTAATTAAATAGGTGGGTGGTTATTTGTCTTGTGACCGTTAATAAATAATTGAGTTTGAGAGTTGTGAGAAAAAATAAAATAAACTTAGAAACTTAATTTACCTCATATTAAATATGAATATATATTTATTTCGGATAAACTATAAAAATTCCGGAATAAATAACCAAATGGGCGAATAAATTTTTGTTAAAATAATTAAATCTTTTTATAATAAAATTCATGTTTATTCGTTTAAATGAACTGATATTAATTCTGTTCGTTTTGAGCTTGGATTCATTTGCATATGCGCATGGAATGTCCGAAGCCGAAAAGCAAACTATTATGGGAGGGGATTATCTACAGTTTTTAAAAGCTGGAGTAACCCACATGATAACAGGCTATGATCATCTCTTATTTCTATTTGGTATAGTATTATATTATAATAGGTTTTTTGATGTTATTAAATATGTTACCGCGTTTACAGTTGGACACAGTATAACCCTCATAACTGCGACACTAGCAAAAATCATTTTAAACTTTTACCTAATTGATGCTTTGATTGCCTTGAGTGTGTGTTATATAGGGTATGACAATATTGTCGGGTTTCGAAAAATATTTAATAAGCCAACTAATTTAATTATTGTTGTGTTTTTATTTGGATTGATTCATGGTTTTGGGCTATCCACAATACTTCAACAGTTTCCCTTAGGGGAATCTACAATTGTATTTAAAATAATTTATTTCAATTTGGGAGTTGAACTAGGACAAATTGTAGCATTGTTTATTATGGTTAGTTTTCTAATTAAATTGAGAAATACTGATACTTTTCCGCAAATAAGAATCACTGCAAATTATATTCTTATATTTTTTGGTTTTATGCTATTTATAATGCATATGCATGGGTATTTGCATAATACTTACCCGGATGATTTCATGCTTTCAGAAGATAATCATTTTCATGTTCATGAAAAAATGTCCCCGAATATTAAAATTCCTGAAAATGAATATATGGTTTTACCAGAAGATAATAGTTAGTTATATCAGGGGAAATCTATTTGTTTGGGTTTTGAGGTTAGATAGCGAAACCAATAAAAATCATAATATGAAGGGCGTGGTAATTGTATTTCAGATTTTATGTTAATTGGGCTACCTTTAAATATATCCGAATAACAACGTATCAGGCCAACAGGTAATCGTTCTTTTAGCGGTGGCTAGGTATTTCTTAAAAAAGATTCTCTGACTTGCTTTTCCCTAGTCTAAATATTTAATCAATTTTATGGTGGAAACCGAGAATTTTATTTGAGTATCAACTTTTAATAGTTATAAAATTAAGTCAAAGTATTTATCACCCGACTTAGTCAAGTGGTTAGGTTATCGAGTATTTGTTTTGTTTAAAAGATTGGTTGGATTGACGGTGTTCTAAGGGCATCATACACTTCTTCAAATAGGAAAGCACTTTCAATCAATTTTTTATCTGAAAATTTCCGATCTGAATCAATTAATGATTTTCTCACCAGTTCAAATCCATAATCCATTTCCAATCGGCCAAAGTCGTTTCGCCAGGCTTTGGAATTTAAACTTTCACTTAAAAGAAATTCCAGTATTTCGGTATTGGGCCAAAACTGATTTTGTTGGGTTAATGGTTCTCGTCCTATTAATTTCATATCAGGGGCGCAAACTAATTCAATGGTTCTTACCATTTCAGGTGGAAGTTTTTTCCGCCAACGGTCGATACGATGAACGCTGATTCCCCGAGTTGTTTCTTCGTAATTACTATTACCCCGCCATGTTGTGCCGGTTGAATAATCGATATAAGTGTCGGTGTCAAGCATTGAAGGTTTGAATTCTATTTCCAAAAAATCGCAAAGTTCCCTGGATTTTTCTTCAGGATGAGTTACGAATTGTTCGAATGTGACGATATGCAGTCTTTTATCTATCTCGGGATGATTTTTATAATGGGTAGCAAAGGCTAGATGTTTTCTCCAACTCTTAGCGAAGGATAAAACATGCGCAATCATTTTTGGGTTTTGTACAAGTTGATTTGAGCTAATTGATGCTCTTGGGTCGCGGATAATGACTATAAACTTAGCGTCCGGAAAAGTCCTTGCTAATGGAAGAAATAATTCGATAATCCACGAATCCTTGATGCCCACCCATTTGATTTTTGTTTTATCGAGTTTTCGTGCTGCGGCGATATTTTCTATTTGTTTGAGAAAACATTCTCGATAGTTATCTGCTTTCGAATGTGAGTAAACAGGGATCATATCGCGGTTTTCTATCTTTGCCCTTTTTACTAATGGAATTAACATTCTTTCCCATTCGTTTTCTTTCAAGGGTATGTCGATCGATGGGCAGGCTTGGACACAGCGCATGATTTTCTGATGTTCAGGAGAAAAAAAATAATCGAAGAAAGGTGATTGTTCCAGAGGACGAGATGTCAATTCTGGTTCGCTAGCATATTTCACGATTGAATTTCGTAGTGATCGGAATAGATCTAAGTGGGCTTCAGCAACAATGTTCGCCTCATTTCCTGAAGTCAACATCCTTGCAATTAGGCCGCTTCCACATCTGGCCGTGTTAGTTACAAACAAAGGCTTAAGCATGGTTTGATCGGTTTAGGTTAGAAGGAATTGAAGTTAACCAGAACTATTTTTCAAAAACGTTAGCGCGTTTTTTAATAGAATTTCTGAGCAAACTTCAACGTTTTCGACTCCGGTGTGAAGGGTTAACTCAGGATTGGCCGAAAACTCATACGGGTTGGTTACGCCGATAAAAGTATCGTACAATCCTTGATAAGCTTTATTGTAATTATTTTTGTAATCGCGTTGAGCGCAAACCTCAACAGGACAGTCTAAGTAAACTTCAAGCATGTTTCCAATTAGCATACGCATTTTTTCGCGGGCATCTTTGCATGGAGCGATGGCACACACAATAGCATTACGCCCTTGATCGTTGCATTCCTTAGCCATATGGGCAATTTCGATCGTGTGGTTGTAGCGGTCTTGCATAGAATAACCAAAATGAATTCCCTTTTTCTCAAAAATTAGACGAGTCTCTTCTCCGTCCAACAATGTTAAGTTGTCAACGTTGCTGTTCTTCAGGTCTTGGAAAAGCCGCCGACCAAGAGTTGTCTTACCTGCAGCGGAAATACCCGTAATTAAAATAGTTCCAATTTTCAAAGTCTGATTGGTCAACCCAGAGTCCTTTTATCGAGAGGCAAATTCATTTTTGTCCAACGACGATTACGTTCATGGTTCGAATTATACACTCGCCTTTTATTACTCTCATATCGTAAACGTCTTTAATCTTTTTGTCGGATTTCACGTGAATATCATAAATCTTTTTTTGAATTTTTTTATTCAAACCGGAGTTTTTCAACCAGTTGTTGACGTTGAAATTTTCCATGACGTGAACGTGGGTCTTCACGTTTCGAAAGCCATTTTTCTTTAAAAAACGCTGAATGTCGCCTGATCTAAAGGTCCGGCGTTCTTCTTTATAGCGGAACATTTCCGTATACCAGTCGACAATCTCGTCTTCGTCGGTTGGCGGAATTCCTTCCGCTACGACTATTTTTCCTTTAGGTTTCAAAACATCATAACAACGGAGTACGGCTCGATCAATGTTGTCCATAATATGGTGGAAAACCATTCGAGCCAGGACACGGTCAAATATTCCGTCTACGAAAAGAGCCTCTCCGATATCCCATTTGATAACGGAGGTTCCTTCCCATTCTCCTTTATTCAGCATGGAATGGGAAATATCCATTGCAACGACGTGTTTGACTGCTTTTTTAACCTCCTTTGCTACGGCTCCGGTTCCCGAACCGACGTCTAGCACGACATGACTTTTATTGAGTCCACTCAGTTCGATAATAGAATCCAAGTAACTTTTATCCTTAACCCAAAATAGCTTGTCATAATGAGTTGAACGAATATGCCAAAAACGATTTTGACCGTCTTCTTTAAACATAGATATCCTTGAATTAGACTGAAGGTGAGCGGGAAAGATATACACGCAGGATTATAGAATACTGAATAAACGCTAAAAAAATCTTGCTTAAGCTGACCAACACCGCTTATAAAAACTGAGGTCAAAAAACTCCATAGGCCTAGTGGCAATGGACGATATGATTGAATGATAGGTGGGATAATAGGAGTTTGTCAATAGCAGGCGGTTGAAAATTTCCCAAAAAAAAGAATTTGTTTGGTATAACAAGCTGATATTTTCCAATTGACGAATCCTTACTTTCCTAACACCTCATTAATGAAAAACGTAATTTTTTGAGTGGTCTGTATATTTCAAAAAAAATCTACAATAAAAAACTATTTCTTTCGACACCACCAGACTTAAAACGACTAACGATTAATATATTGAATGGAGCGACCTTGGGACCGAAAAGGTTATTCTAGATTTATGAACTGCAATTTAGAAAACCTTGGAAACCAAAATACGTCAAAAAAGCGACAATTTGACCAACTCTATTTAAGCGAATTATGATATCGAAAAGGGGTATTGATCTCCTCTTCTAGACGTGAAAGGAAAACCTTAAAATATTATAACTATAAATAAAACAAATACTTAAATATGTTGACTCTTTTAAGTCTTGGAACAATTTGGTAATTGTTACCTTAATTTTAACATGAACCAAGCGAAATTAAAAACGATGTTTTGTGTGAAGATACACCCGGTGGAATTTAGAGAGAGTTTATAGAAGAATATGGCATTTAACCGAACGAACCTTGGACCTGCCAAAATGCTCTGCGGAGGGGTGGTCATTATGAGTTCTATTCCAAGAGAGTTTCGGAAGCGAGGGATCCGAAAAGGTAAGACAAACCTTTCCATAGCGAAGGAACGAATTAATAGATATCAATCCTTATAATAAATATCTATCCAGTAATTATTAATGATATACAAAAATCAATGAATCTCTTCATTTTGACATTTTTACCATTCAGCCGACGAACTAAATGATTTGGGTATTAGGGTAATACTTTTAAAGCATTCACACGAAACCTAACATGTTTTCCGTAGGGATAATACGTCACCCTCTGGTAATCCAAATGCCCAACCAAAATGCCAGAGATAACAAGCGTCCTGATTCTGACGTTTAGTTATTTAAATGATGTTGATTTCTTTGAATTAAATATCCAATCTTATTTCAAAAAACGAAACTCGCTTGACGAGATGGAATATTATCTTAGTAACTAACCATTTTTTGTCATTGTATCTAGAATTTCTATTAGTTGGTCGTCAGCACCAGCAACTTCTAATTGGCAAGTTCCGGCACCCTTGTGTCCACCACCTCCATATTTACTCATAAGTTCACCTACATTAGTTTTACAAGTTCGGTTAAAAATATTATGTCCTACTGCACATACAACGTTTTGTTTTTTAAATCCCCAGAAAACCCGCATTGATACATTACATGATGGAAATAATGCATAAATTAAAAATCGATTCCCAGTTGGTATTTCTTCGAATGCTCTTTGATCAGTCATAATGACATTCTTATCTTGTTTGGAGCATTCTTCTAAATGGTAACTGAACTCAGCATTTTGCTTGAAGTAAATTTCTGTACGTTCTTTTACATCCTCAAATGCTAATATTTCTTCTACATCATATTTTCCAATCCATTCGGTCATTTTCATCATAAGTTGATAATTACTTATTTTGAAATGGCTATATCTCCCTAGACCTGTCCTGGAATCTAACATAAAACCAAGTAAAATCCAGCCTTTCGGTTTGTTAACATCTTCCATTGTTAAATTAGCACTATCTATTGCATCCACATCATTTAAAATCTTGTCAAATTTCCCCAGTTTTTCTTTTCCTCCATAATAGTTATATATTACACGCGCGGCACTAGGTTCGTCTTCAATTGCCCCTTTAAAATCTTTCATATCCTTGTTCCTAGTTGCCTCACTGCTATGATGGTCAAACCACATTCCGCAACGAGGGTCATAAGGAATATTTGTAAGAATATCATTTTTGGTTATTTCAATTTTGCCATCTTGAATGTCTTTTGGATGTACAAAGCTTATTTCATCAATACTCTCGACTTCTTTTAGTAGTACGGCACAAGCCAAACCATCTAGATCTGAACGCGTTACCACACGCATAAAAACCTCCTTGCCAGAAATATTTGAAAACTAATGAATCTTTTCATTATTAAAGGTTAATGATAGTCTTCTTTTAAGAAGCCTGCAATAGAGACTTTACAATTATATGAAAAAGAATAACTGCTTAATAGAAAACTTATATATAGACTATTTAATTGTGCCGGAGATAGAGGTGATTTGGAGAAAGGATGCTTATTACGGGATTAATTCACCTTGACTTTAAAGATCTCATTACTCTCCAACTCGCTTGTGTCATTTATTCTGACCTCGAACTCATGTTTTCCCTCTGGGAAATTAATCTTGCTAGCATCAATACAGGTTTCTTTGACATAACGAAGTATTCGGTCGGTCATCTATTTAGTTGCGCTATCCCGAAAATAAATTCGAAGAATGGTAGCGAATCCATGGTAGCCAAAGTGGGTATTGTGCTAATGCCAAAACAAGCCAAGATAACGCCACAAAATAAACCAGAGGCAATGTTCCAGACTGATCCAAGGAAAATAATTATCGTCTGTCTCAAGAGAGGGTAGCTTAAAGCCTTTTGAGAAGACGGGGATCGCTGAGCCGCTCGTATTAACTGAGGATCATTCTTATTAAAAATAACCAGAGGCGAAAATATAAAAAGCAACCTATATAATAATATATATATTTTTTATATAATTTCCAAGTTTATTCACTGTAATATTTAAGTAAAATTGTGAAATAAAAGCTAAAATTTTCTTAGTGAAAATTTCGAGGGCAGATTACCTATATAAAATGGCACCTAAATATCCAATACAAAAAAAATAATGGCCATCTATATTAATTGTAAAGATAGTAAGGGGACAATAACTTTATTTGTAATTCTTTTTTGTTATTTAATTTTTGGCCTTTATATTCGGCTTGAGACTCTCGAGATATGGCGGTTTAACGAATGGTTAACCCGGGATTTTGATCGAGCTTTCAATTTAGTGGATGGTAGTTACATTCCTTTGGCGGGACCGGAAACCTCAGGTGGAGGAAGACTTCCAGGGCCCTTTTTGTATTTTTTACTAGCGATTCCATTGCTTATTAACTATTCCTACGAATCCATATATATTTTTAATTTAATACTCAATGTGGCATTTAGCTTCATATTCTATTGGATAATTAAAAAGTATTTTGGTTTGGGCACTGCAGTTCTTGCGGCCATTCTTATTTCGATCAATTTATTACATGTTGACATGGTAGCCTTCCCCATTAATCCAGTATTTATGTTTCCTCTTACTGTGATTTTTCTTGGGCTTTTGCTGGAGTTTGCCGAGAATCAAAATAGACTAACTTTTCCTCTGATGTTTTTAGTTGTGACATTGGCTATTCAGACTCATTATTCTGCAGCAACGTATTACTTTGTGCCTATATTTGTCGCCATTCTTTTAAGAATAAGTATTTCGCTAAGAATTATTTTAACAACAGCAACCCTCATTGCGATTTGTTTTCTTCCGTATATATTTTATAAATTAAATACCCTGGGGCCAGACATAGAAATAAAAAGAAATTTATTTTATAACAATATTCAGGCGTCATCTGAAGTCTTAAAGATTCCCCTGGTTCAGAACACCATTAATCGTATAACATTTAGAGGGGTTGCTGAGCCTATGTTTACGTCGCCCCCTTTTTATACAACTATTAATTATATGTTTTTAAGTTTATCGTTTTATGGGTTTGTATTTCTTGTAACGTTCAATACGCTTAAGGGAAGATTTAAATATTATCGGAAAGAGTTCGCCCTTATTTTGTTCTTTTATATTCCAGCATTGACTTATGAAATAACTATTCCCATTAAAAGTCACACTTGGTATACCTATATATTTTTGGGGTCTACTATCACTATTTCTTCAGTTTTTTTAGTGTCTTTGTATAAAATTGCAAATGCAAAAGCAACTATTTTGGGTATTTTCCCGGCTTTAATTATAGTTGGCTTTTTGGGGTACCAAACCCTCAGTAGTTTCAATTTATTTACGGCGGTGAAGAAAAATATTAAAAGGCATCTAGACCTTGGAAACCCAGGACTTGAGTATAAAAACTTAAGAGCCTATAAAGAATTTATTAGATATATATTAAGAGAGTTGCGATTGAGTCCGGAGGAATATTTTAAACGTGTTTACTTTGAGGGATTCTCTCCCTACTCTTTAAGACTTTTAAAGTTTTCTTCTAAAAAAAATAATATCTTCCAGAATGCGAATTATAAGAATAATGTCAACTGTTACTATTTTCCCAAGAATCCTTTAATTGATTTCTCTAAAAAAAGAAGTGGTTTAATGAATAACCAGAAGTTGAAAGATTTTATGAACGATGAAAGTATAGACATTGATTATTCAAAGACTCGTGTTCTGGCCTACAAGAAAGAACAGATTGTAAAAGTTTTTAAGATTTTTGAATACAAACCGACGACCAAACAATCTTGTTATCAAAATTCGTCCAATATTTTTGCTACTTTCAAGAGGACAAGAGATCTTTTGGTTGATGGTTATGGGTTGAAAGTAAATGAACAGAATGTGACGGCTAAAAATCTTTCCATTCAGCATAAGTACAATAGTTATTTAGAGCTAGAATTATTAGAAGGAAATTATTTAATATATGACCAAAAACTTCAAACACCAATTAATATAAAATTAAGTATCAATAAAAGAGGTGATAGCTATCACCTCAGGGCGGATGTAGAGTTATATTCTTATGTTGGGAGTCAACAAAACTTGTTTAATTTGAAAAAGTTGGAAATAGTTGTTATTCCGGATCGGATTCTCAAACAATCACCTGATCAAACCGTCAGATTCCAGGTCATTCCACCTAAATCTTGGATAAGTAAGCATACGCCTCGGAGCACCTATACTAATAAATTAACTTGGTATAGAGAAGGAATATTGCCTGCTGAGCTGCTGCTCAGGAAAAATAGATTTGGTATAAATATATCTTGGAAAGCCGAATTCCCTTTTGCTGAGGCTCCCTGTTGCTATTCCAATAAAATGAATTTATATTTAAAAGAATTAAATAATAAAACATTTTAATCCAATGCTGAAGATATTCATTAGTTTCAATACCAACTTAATAAATGTTTACTAGTTCCAAATACAATAAAGTTAGTTATAGGTATCAAGAGTTATCACCCCTTGTCATACCCTTTATTCTTATTAGTATTGGGGCTTGTTTAAGGTTTTATTTAGTAGATCGGACTTTAGGTGATAGGGATGAAAATGAGATCTTGATGCTTTATGTTTATTTTCCAATAAAACATATTGTCACTACATTTGGCCATGAAAATACAGGCGGTCATCATGTATTTCATACCATTATTCTTCACGCCATTACTTCTATTTTTGGAGAAGATAATGCGTTCGGGATTAGAGCCCCAGCATTTTTTTCTGGGGTCATGTGCCTTTGGTTAATTAGAAAGGTTTCTCTTATTATTTTTAAATCAGAAAAAGTGGCAAATACAGCTTTATTTTTAACCGTAATTTCTCCTATTCATATTTATTATTCACAAACGGCAAGAGGTTATAGTCTTAGTATTTTAGTTTCTCTTTTGATGATTTATGCTTCGATCAAACTCCTTGAAAATTATAAGAGTTTATTTTGGGCTTCTATTCTTGTGATTTCGGGATTTTTGACGATTTACACTATATTAATTTGTGTTGTAATGGTTATTAGTCTGGGGATTTGGATGTTATTCATATCCACGGCTCCATCATTTCGAAAAGAATTTAATTTTCAAAAACACAGATATCCCATAATTTATATTATAAGCCTATTTATGTTGGTAGGCGTATTATCCCTTGCTGCCTACAGTCCTCTATTAGACCAAATCATATCAAACGCTGAAAACCGATACTTAGAAATGTTGCCTTATCAATCAAGAACAGATATTGCCTTTAATTTTATACCGAATTTAATATCAAAATTTTTTCCTGAATCACTTAAGATTTTTACAATTTTTATTTTAATTGGAGTTTTATTTTCAAATCCGTTACTTTTTTCCTTACGACTATTACCCGTTTTTATTATTATGGGAACTTATCTGGTATCCATAGTTTCTGGTGTGGCTTGGTTTCCGCGGAGTTATCTGTACTGTCTGCCTATTTTAATAATATTCCTTTCGGCGGGAATTGTTTGGGTAGGGGAGTTTTTTTCCAAAATCTCCAGGAATAAATTGAAGCTTTATCCTTCAATTTCTCTTGTTCTTTCTGTCTATATTATTTTTACTATTAATGTTCCATTATCTAAATTTTATCCTTTAGGGCGTATTACAGCTGGTAAGGAATACCAGAAAAGTATTGACAATGGCACAAGTTTGAACGACTTAATTTTGATTTTAGACCCACGAAACTTTTTATACGTTAGAAAAATTTATAAAAAAAATTTCCATAAAATTCTTGAGACTAACTCATTAACTGGAATTAAAGTGATTAGTGAGAATAGGTCAACTGTTGCTAAAAAAAATATTTTAGGCGCGGCAGGGTGGTTCAAGCCTTTCCCGAAGGATGAAATAAATAATAAACTGGCCGAAGTTCCTGTCGAAAAAAAAATAAAATTAATTACTT
>TARA_B100000686_G_scaffold19709_1_pt1 | contig 13348 bp, 11 predicted proteins | sample TARA_B100000686 | Tara Oceans TARA_B100000686 (sample SAMEA2622733) | marine metagenome | biome: marine biome (ENVO:00000447); feature: marine epipelagic mixed layer (ENVO:xxxxxxxxx); material: "saline water (ENVO:00002010), including plankton (ENVO:xxxxxxxx)" | depth 150 m
CCTCTCGCCTGATCATGGAAGGGAAGAACCCGGTCATGATGCGTGAGAGCGGTTTCGGCTTCGGGTTGTAAGGATGTCGACCATGAAACTCCTACTTGGTTTCGCCGTTACTCTCGTAATTACTTTCGGGTCCGTTCCTCAGACGGCGGCCCAGTCCACTGTCGACTTCGCCGTCTCAGGAAACTCCACGATCCGGGGATGGACCTGTGAAGTAACTGGCACTGCCGAACTAACCACTGGCGGTGGTGACGCAGCACCCGGGTTCGCAACTGGCGTACAAGGAGTCGTGCTGACAGTACCGGTGGCTGAGTTCACCTGTCCAAACGAAGAAATGACCGAGCATTTGATGGAAACGATGCGTCCAGACGAACACGCCGAGATCACCTTCGAAATGACGAGCTACGACGTCACGGGCCAAGGCGCTCAGGCTTCCGGATCATTGACCATCCTGGATACCACCGAGACGGTGACCGTATCACTCGAGCTCACCCCAACCGGGGCCGGTGCCGATATAGAAGGCGAGGTACGACTCGATATGACGGACTACGGCGTGGAGCCACCCACGGTTATGCTCGGCATGCTCAGGGTTCGCCCACAAATCACCATCGAGTTCTCTGGCTCGGTTTCTCCCTAAGTCGGCAGAAGAGCCATAAGACTGAAGTTCTACTTCCTTCACAAGGAGGCTGACGCTGGACTCTCTCATCGCCTGGGAACGGCGAACACGGTTCTGGGCGCTCGCACTGTCCGGAATCGCGTTACTCATATCTCTACTTCTAGCACTGGTACTTGTGCAGGCAGGTCGTCCTGTAGCTGTGACGTACGGACTCGCTCTATTTCCTCCTGTCGCTGTTTATCGCTGGCGAACCGGAACCATTCGTCGCCGTCGCACCATCCTCAGTGAACCGTTTCCCGCAGAATGGGAAGCCGTTCTGCAACGAGATGTTCTCTTCTTTCGAGTGCTGGAACCGGCTGCTCAGCTCAAATTTCGACAACAGGTCCAGCTCTTTCTTGGCGAGAAACGTGTCACCGGCATTCGTCTCAAACTCGACACAACAACCCGCGTTCTAACTGCTGCAAGCGCCATCATTCCCATTTTCGGATTCCCAGACTGGGAGTGGGACCAGATTAATGAAGTTCTTATCTACCCGAACCGATTTGACGAACACTTTCGTTTTGGCGATCAGGCCGGACAGAGCATTTTGGGGATGGTGGGAACGGGCAGTCTTAATCGGCTAATGATTTTGTCCAAACCCGACCTGGTCCAGGGATTCCGAAATGCGGCAGATAAACGCAACGTCGGTGTTCATGAGTTTGCCCATCTTGTCGACAAGTCTGACGGCATAATCGACGGGGTGCCGAGTGTGGGACTCGACCGGCAGTCTCTAGGGCCGTGGATTGACCTCGTGCGCCGCAAGATGGCTGAGATCGAAGGAGGTCGTTCTGACATCGATCGGTACGCCCTCACCAATGAAGCAGAGTTCTTCGCAGTCGCCTCCGAATACTTCTTCGAACGCCCTGGAATGATGCAGCGCAAACATCCACATCTCTACGAAATGCTCGAGCAGGTCTTCAATCAGAACTTATTCAACCGTGCAGCTCAATTCAAGCGTGAGTTGACGCGCCCACAAATCCGATTTGGCCGAAACTCACCTTGTCCATGCGGAAGCGGTCGCAAGTTCAAGAAATGTTGCCTGAGCTGAGGGACAGCCTCAGACACTGGGTCAGAACAACTTATGGCTCCTTGTCTGACCCGCCCAATAATTCCATGTCAAGAACCCAGCCATCAGTCATATAGCCCACTGACTCAAAACGAAACAGACCACCCACTTTTATATATTGATCGTGATAGCTCCATCCAAGACGAGTCAGCGTCACGGGCACATCAACCACTGCATCAAATACTTCAACAGGCTGATCGGAAATATACGACGGACCCGGACCACTGAGTGGCAACCCAACTGTACCGGACCCCTTCATCAAACTACGCGGCCCCACGGACTGCACCGTCGCAACAAATACGTCGTCTCCCCTCTCTTCTTCTACTTCTAGAATGTGCATCACCTGCCTCTGGGCATTTTGGTCGCCGGCAAGTGCGCTGTTCCATGTCTCTTCCGCTGCCACTCGAGCATCCCCACTTCGACCGACAGATAATCCACTTGCAATACCACCCTCAACTAAGACCTCAAGCACATGGGCTACAGTTTCTGTCGGTAACAACTCTATGAATGACTGCAGTCTCTCCGTATCCACGGAGTCGATGGCTAATAAAGGTGCAAAGTCACGAGTATCGCCAGCGGCAAGGGCAAGCGTATCGGTATCACCAGGCTGCATCGACAGCTGCACCTCTGGGCGCGTGACAAACCGTATTGTCAACCGAGCTAATCTCTGCGTGGCAACACGTAGTGCTTCCGGGTCCGGTAATACCGTAAGAAGACCCTGAACGCGAGCCAGTTCTCGAGGCTCACCACCGAAACGGTGCTCCGCTGGTAAAACCAGAACAAGCGTATAGGTCCCTGGACGTAGATCCGGTAATAGAATGCGTGCCCTTTGTAAATTAATTGAATCGTCCGAACTTCCCTCAGTAAAAATCGGCTCAGGCGACTCATAAACTTCTGAGTAAGGTTCTGACAAATAAGGTTCAAAATGTGGCCATATCAAAGGCGCAAAATACTCACCCGTGATGTAGAGATACTTATTTTGACCTTCAATCATACGAGCCCCTCCGATGCACGGAATCCCTTCGCATCTCTCCGGCGACGTAATCGTGGGTGGCGGCGTTACTGTAAAGAGTTTGGCGGCGCTTACTTGCCGCACATCTTCAGCATCATATAAAACCAACTCGTAGTCCCCGACAGGAAGTTGGGGAAGCCTTATCTCAGCAGCCGTTGCACTTTCTAACAAAAAAGCCGGCGCTTCGATCATTGCTCCATCGTCGTTAGGTATAAACCTTGCAGATAAATATGGTTCAAATCGCTTGCCCTGAATCCGAAGATTTCCAGGTTCTCCCGTCAATGCGTAGGCAGGCTTGAAAGAACTAATCGTCATTGCAGGTGCCGACTCAACCGTCACTGCATCCACTAATCGGGCCACCTCGACCTCTTCATCAAGCAAAATGACGTCATATGTTCCTGCTGACAAATCAGGCAAGCTGAACTCAGCTAACGTCTGACTCTCCACTAAAAAAGATTCTACGCGGCTGCCGCCAATGACCACGCGCAAACTGGGACGAAAATGCATCCCCGTGACTCGCAGCCTCTCAACTGAATCTGCGGTCACACGATTGGGCTCGATCGACTGGATCGAGACGTCAGGTGTTTGAAAGAGTACAAATGTACTGTAAGCAATCGGAATTATGCCGAGAAGCACGATGACTACGAGAACATCAACCAGGTTGAACTTCCCGAAAATTCGTCCTTCCTCATCAATTAGCTGCACAACAATTTCTTCCCTCTACTCTCAAATAGTCACCTAGGTAAGGTCAATCTAACGATGAACTGTAAATAAAAAAAGACATATTAAACTGTTAGTAACTAAGTCCTAGTCCGAATGTACCTAGAATTTCTAATACTCGACAGATTACCGCAGCGTCGGTGTTCATGTTCCCAACAAGTCTGTCGGCTTAATCGACGGGGTGATGAATATAGAAATGGCCGGACTGGGGATTAACTTTTTTCATTAAAAGTAGCAGAAATCGAAGGAGACTGCCTTTTTCCCGGTCGCAAGTTCAACAAACGCTTTCTGAATTAACACGGGATAGGACTCATCTGGTGTATACAGATGTGTACAGAAACTATCGTGGCCAACTAAAATAATAAAAACTTAGGCTCAAACGCCTACCGCCGGATCTCATCCATAATGAGACCGATAAGCAGTGGAGAACTTTCCTTGATTCACTCATTGATATCCAGAATCGGACCTCTCAGCTTTCTTTTTGTTTCTTTAGCTCTATCTCTAGCTCTAACCGCCTGTGCGTCTGTGCCGGTCGCGTGGATAGATGTACCGCTAGCGGATCATGTCTACTATGAAACCCCTCCTGCTTACCAGACGGACCAGATAGAAATTCCAGTTCCTGCCAACTCGGACCTCGAATACATGCTAGAGATGAAACAAGGGCACTCGGTGTCTTATGAGTGGCGATCGACAGATCTCTCAAATCCTGAATTGCTTCTTGCCGAATTTCATGGCCACACGATCAGAGATTCTGAAGAACCTGGAAATGTCATGTTTTTCAAGCAAAGCCGCGGCGAGACAGCAAATGGCTATCTGGTCGCACCTTTTGACGGCATACATGGATGGTATTTTTCGAACGAAACAGATCGTGATATCACCATCACGCTTTCACTGTCCGGTTTCTATGTAATCCCATAACGATCTAAACATGGACCATCTGCCCATCGACCGGAGTATTTCTCTGGGCGAACTGGTCGATTTATCTACTGTTCCGTCAGCATAGACTGAAATCTAGCTTCGGCACTCGCCACCATCTCCATCCATCCCTCGGCGTCGAGGCAGCTGGCGCAATTTGGATTGACGGGAAGGTCCGGGTTCAACCCGGAGGATGTCTCCCGCGCGTGATTGTGTAAAAAAAGATCGGGGGGCGAGAGATCCTTGAGCCGGCGAAGGGTTCGTTGCGTGTCTTCCACGACGGTTGGGTGCCTCGGATTGTCGACAAGTGGCGCTCCGTCGTTCGGAATCTCCCCGCCACGGAAGGCAACGTCAAATGTCTCGCCGTTCTCCTCGACAGTTGTCATCCACATCGTGGCTCCTTGTGTGTGCCCCCCCGTCCACAGGGCGCGCAACGTCATTCCACCCAGGTTGACTGTGTCACCGTCTTCGACCACGCGGTCCACTGTAACAGGCTCCCAGCCTCTGGCCCCGAGAGCCGAATTGTCTTGACCTGACTGAAGTGCCACAGCGTCACCACCGAGGGCGACAACCTGTGCTCCTGTGACTCGCTTCATCGCCGCATGTCCTTCAATGTGATCCCAATGCGCATGGCTCGAGATCATGACCCGGATGTCCTGGACGTTAAACCCGAGTTTCTCAACGTTCGCGATGATGAGCTCATGCATATCGACAGTCCCCGTGTCGTGGAGAATGTGTCCTTCCGGCGTGGTGATGAGGTAGGAGCCATATTGGCCGCCGACATAGTAGATATTACCTATGACGCGAAATGGCTCCATTGCTTCGCTCACTGCCTGACTTCGCTCCGCTCGTTCGGCTCCACCAGTCGGCGACAGGGCTATCATCGCGACACTCAGTACTACCAATGCCCATATCAGACGCATACGGCCTCCTTACGCGGGATTTCCGAGAGTCACCATTCTACCTTCTGGTTATCATGAGCCATGAAACTACGAATTAGGCGTCTCAAGCCCGACGCCATCATCCCAGCGTACGCGCATCCCGGCGACGCTGGTCTAGACCTTCACGCCTGTGAAGACATCGCCCTCGACCCTGGCGTGGCCTGCCTAGTGTCAACAGGAGTAGCTATTGAGCTCCCGGAAGCGACTGAAGCACAAGTTCGCCCGAGAAGCGGGTTGGCCTTGAAGCACGCAGTCACCGTACTCAATACACCCGGGACAATTGACGAAGGTTACCGAGGTGAGGTTGGTGTCGTGCTTATCAACCACGGGCCTACGACTTTCCATATCACTCGCGGGATGCGTATTGCCCAGCTCGTGGTCCAGAAACGTTGGACGGTAGAGGTCGTGGAGGTCGACGGCTTAACCGACACTAACCGTGGAACTGGCGGTTTTGGTTCGACGGGATCCTAAAATCTGCTCACTCCCTTATCGTTTCCAGAAACCTGGTTGAAAACGAACACACTCTCAGTACCCGACAGTCGTAGTGTGCCGATCGCGTTTCACAAACTTGTAACCGCTGTATCACGGCAATGGGAATTACACAGATTTAGCATGTACCACTCTTCCGTTCCTATCGGAGCTTAAAGGTGGCACAATGTTGCCCAGACGGAGGAGACGATGAGACGTAAACACACGCTTGGACTAGTCTTGGCCGCGGTCGCTATTGTGTGTGTGCTTTTCGCAGAAAATCTAGAGGGGCAACTCGCCAATCAGGATCGAGGTTACCCGAAAGAGGATTGGCCGTTCGTCGGAGGTAATTGGGCTGGCACACGGTACTCGGCTCTTGACGAGATTACGGCAGAAACCATCGATCGGCTCGGTGCAGCGTGGGTCACACAGTTGCCAGGTGGTGCGGCGTCCCGAGCTACGCCAGTTATTCAAGACGGTGTGATCTATCTCACCGGTGGAGCGAACGTGTTCGCAATTTCTGCGGAAACAGGCGCTCTCGTTTGGCGGTGGCAACCCGGCGATTCCGCCAACGAACTTCGACGGGTGCCATCCTGGCAAGGAGTTGCTTTAGGGGACGGCCTCGTGTTTGTCGGTCTACGGAGTGCCGAGGTGGCTGCTCTTCGTCAAGATACGGGTGAATTGGTCTGGGTACGTCCTGTTGGAACTATGCCGTATCAGCGTGGAGAATCGGTAACGACCGCACCAATGTATGCACACGGCACCGTCTATGTGGGGCTTGCAAATGGGGATACGGGAGGCCAAGGAAGAATTATTGCCCTTGATGCTACGACTGGCGACCAACGGTGGACTTTTTTCGTCGTGCCGCGACCAGGTGAATTTGGCCACAACACGTGGCCACAGGATTCTGACTCGTGGGAGCTCGGCGGCGGTGGTGTCTGGCTGGTGGGAACCGTCGATCCAGATTTGGGGCTGGTGTATTTTTCAACCGGGAACCCGGTACCCATGTTTGGAGGTGAAATTCGAGCAGGCGACAATCTGTTTACAGCCTCTGTGCTGGCGCTCGACATAGAAACCGGCGAAAGACGGTGGCACTACCAGGTTGTGCGTCACGATGTGTGGGATGCGGACATCGCGACCCCGTTGCTGCTTTATGAGACTGAGATCGACGGTATTAGACGCAAAGCTCTCGCGGCAATGCGCGCAGACGGTTTACTGTTTTTGTTCGACCGAGAAACGGGAACACCCCTTACTGAAATAGAAGAACGCCCCGTGCCACAAGACCCTTACCAACGGACAGCATCAACGCAACCATTTCCCACTGGCATCGAGAGTATCTTGCCAGGTTGTTCGTTCTGGCGTGATCGCGTGCCTCCACCATTCGAACTTAATTGCAGTAGTTTCACTCCTCCTTCGATCAATCAGCATACGGTCGTCGCGCCGGGGGTGCCGATCCCAAGAGTGCGCGTTACGCCGATGTCCTTCAGTCCGCAGACCGGTTACATCTATGCCCAGGGACGGGCGATGGTTGGACGCGCCCGCCGTTTTGAAGATCCATGGTGGTGGCGTCTTGATGACAACGAACTTACGCTGCCTGACCCCGTCGGCATTATTGCTGCTGTCGACACCCAGACCGGGAAGGTTGTCTGGAAAAATGAGGTACCTGCTGAATTTCTCGGCACGAGTGGACCATTAACAACAGCCGGGGGACTCATGTTTCGTGGGTCAGCTAGCGGCCAGGTCGAAGCATTTTCCGCAAGAACTGGAAGTCGGATGTGGACCTTTCGGACGAGTCAGAGAGGCGGCCGTGTTCGACCGGGCCCCTCGGCCTCGTACGAACTCTCCGGGCGTCAGTTCGTTACGATTTCCATGGGCAGTGAGGTCTGGAGCTTTACGCTAGATGGCGCTATTCCGGCGCGGGGTGAAGCCGTTCTCGACCCCTGGGATAATTACGACCGGCCCAGTCCAGCACCGCGGGCCACCACCGTAATTGAAACGGCTACGAATATTCAAAGCCCCACACCAAATTTGGCGTTAGACGTCCAGTCGTTTGGCATGGATGAACATCGATTTAATCCAGTTCGTGCCCTGGTTGCTGAGAGTACGAGCGTGCGCTTTATGAACAATGGCAGTCTTGCCCACACGCTTGCAGCGCGAGACGGCAGCTGGACCACAGAGAGGATCGAACCCGGCATAGAAGTGACGATCGCCTTCGACAGTGTTGGTACCTTCCTGTACCACTGCACGGATCACCCGTGGGCGATTGGGGAGATTACGGTAGAACCGTAATGTAGTCCCGAACATAAAATGATCGATGCAGCGATAGCGACTGCGTAACACACGCCTTGTGCGCTTGAATTTCACAAAGCGTGGTGCGATAAGACAACAACCGATGCGACAACTACTCATCGTAACGGCGGCAATGCTGTTCATATTCGGCACGAATCCGATGACAGCCGATATTTCGGCCCAAACTCCGCCCCAGACCAGACCACCAAACATCATCATCATCACAGCGGACGACCTCGGCTACGCCGATCTCAGCAGTTATGGACACCCAACGATCCGAACCCCGATGCTTGACGAACTGGCCGCAGAAGGCCAACGATGGACTAGCTTCTACGCACAAGCGCCCGTCTGTTCACCTAGCCGCGCAGCACTGCTCACGGGTCGCCTCCATCTGCGAAGCGGTATGTTTGGCCGTCAGACCGGAGTCTTCTTCCCTGACTCGCAGGCTGGTCTACCTCATGACGAAGTGACGCTCGCTGAAGCACTCGGCGACATGGGCTACACGACGGGCATCATCGGAAAATGGCATCTTGGACATTTGCCGCAGTATCTGCCCACGCGCCACGGTTTCGACTACTGGTTTGGACTCCCGTACTCGAACGACATGGACTGGAATCTCCCAGAGGGGCTCGATAATCGGTCAGCCTACTTCACCCCGAACGTCGATTACTGGCAAGTCCCCCTCATACGGAACGAAACAGTGATCGAGCGTCCGGCACAACAGTCAACCATCACGCGACGTTATACCGAAGAAGCCGTAGGCTTCATCCGCGACCACCAGGATGAAGCGTTCTTTCTCTACGTTCCGCATTCAATGCCCCACACACCGCTGTTTGTCTCCGATGCGTATCGCGGCCGCAGTGCAGCAGGGATTTATGGCGACGTGATAGAAGAACTTGACTGGAGCGTGCAACAGATCGTTGAAACGCTCAAGACCACGGGCCTTGAAGATAATACGCTTGTAATCTTTACCAGCGACAACGGACCTTGGATCCGCTTTGAAACCCACGGCGGATCGGCAGGACTCCTACGAGACGGAAAAGGGACGACATACGAAGGCGGCATGCGCGTTCCTGGAATCTTCTGGTGGCCAGGAAGAATAGCCCCTGCTGTCGTCCAGGACATCGGGTCAAGCATGGACCTCTTCAGCACAGTCATAACGATCGCCGGCGGAACTGTGCCGACCGACCGACCAATCGACGGCGTGGATCTGAGTCCGGTTCTATTCGGTAGCGGGCCAAGCCCGCGCCGTACCATGGCCTACTACCGAATGGGCGAACTTTTTGCGTTTCGTCTCGATGGATACAAGGCGCACTTCGTAACCGAAGGACGCTACACGCTCGGACCTCCTCGGACAGAACACAACCCGCCACTCCTGTTTAATCTCAATGTAGACCCTGGCGAGCGGTATAACATCGCCGCGGTTCAACCGGATGTTCTAGCAGAGGTACTCGCGGCCGTAGCCCAACACCGTTCAACGATGACGATCGCGGAGCCGCTTTTTGACCTTCGTGGTCCGCCATAACCGACGAACCCGTTTCCATCACATTGTTTCTAACGAGGGTCTGCACTCAACACGGGTTCAACCAACACATTGCTGACCTCAGACAGTCGATCTTCACCGTCATAAATTGTTGGCTTGCCACCATCCCACCAGTTGTTTGCTGCAGCAATCCGACTCTGAGGCACCCGGAGCGCACCTTTTCCATTCCCGGCAAAGCGGTTTCTACCACGACTGCCGAGGACACCACCTCCCAGATCGACTACAACTGAATGACCGCCCTTCCCGCCACGATCGTTGAATGTAAACCCGTAGCCCGTCGTCGCAATAACATCACTGTCCTCCACCAACAGTGTCGTACGTCCGCCACTCGCCGGGACACTCTGGAGGTTCAGCGAGATGCCACCGTCTCCCTGCTGCGGGTTTCCGCCAAGAATTCTTGTGTTTCTAATTTCATACGACAGGTCGGAGTTTCTACCTGAATTTGAGAACTGAATGGGGTCCGTGACTGCATTCTCAATGACGCTATCGAATATCTTGAGCGTTAGCGTGCAGCCAGTGCACCAGTTCGCCTCGTCTGGACGAGGTTCGCCAAAAATATAGGCCTCAATTCCCGTATTCGATCGATTTCCTTCCTGTTTAGTATTTTGAAACCGATAGTTCCGAATGAGCATAATCTGCTCAGACTCACCCATTAAGTAGGGAATAATACTGTCGGAATTTCTCTCACCTCGGCCAATATTGTCGGCTGTCGAGTCCAAAATAACAGTCTCAACGTAACTACGGTCCTGAGTACGCACGAAATAGGGACGCCCGCCGAGATCAGAAAAGTCATTCCGTTGAAACCGATAATGCCCGCGACTATCCCCGGAGTGAAATACTCTAATCGCCCCCAAATCCTCACCGTCATAGAAACGGCTATCTTCGATTCTGATGTCCTCGAGAGACCCCGATGTGGCTTCAAGACTGATCGCGTACACGAGTCCTTTGCCTTCGGTGCTGAGGTAATCGTCTTCGACGTGCGTCTCCGCGTTACCTGAGAACGTCGTGTGGTGAATGTAGGCTCCAGAATAGTTCGTCCCTGAGCCAGAAATAGCGGCATTACCCATATTCATGAAGTGGATTCCCGCTACCTCATTCTGCTCAGACAACTGGACCATAACACCGCCGGGAAGGTCAGCTGTATTCGTCAACTTTACTCGGATCGGTGTGTTCTCAGGGGGTTGCCCGTCCGCGCCAAGACCAATCAGTCGTTGCCTCGCCTTGAGAACGATACCACCATCGAGAACCTTCCCACGCTCACTCGACAGCAAGTAAATCGTGTCGCCAGCGACCGATACCGATTCCGCCTGTGACAGCAAAAGAAATGGCTGCTGGCGACTTCCATCGCCATTCGGCCCGGCATCAGCTCACACGTAATACGCTTTGCCTACTGAGTTACTCGACTCCTGGCCAAGGACAGGTGACGGCACAATCAGCAACAACCAGAGACCGAAAAGACACCTTCGGTTCTCGACGAAACGAAACAGCCGCGCCATCACTACCCTTAAAGTGAAAAGCCTCGCTCATTATGCAAGGTAATATCAAGCCCGTCAGATTCCTCTTCTGGTGACACACGCAGCCCCATCGTGGCGTCCAGGATCTTCACAATCACAAATGTCACGACGCCGCTGTAGACAATCGTCACCACGGCACCATAAAGTTGTAAGCCCAATTGCGTGCCAATTCCGTTGTCGAGCCCTGATCCACCAAACATTTCGGCAGTGAAGAGGCCGGTCAGGATGGCCCCGACAAAGCCACCAACGCCGTGTACGCCAAACACATCCAAGGAATCGTCATACCCTAATGATCGTTTCAGGGCACCGGCAGCAAAATAACAGCAGACCGCTGATGCCAACCCAATACCTAGCGCACCGATGGGGCCAACAGTACCCGAAGCCGGGGTAATGGCAACAAGACCTGCAACAGCACCAGTCGCAATCCCGAGCGCACTCGGTTTGCCGCGGCCCATCCACTCCATCATCATCCAGGTAAAACCCGCCGTTGCCGTCGCAATGTGCGTAACGGCCATTGCCATTCCGGCCACACCATCGGCAGCCAACTCGCTGCCGGCGTTAAAACCAAACCAGCCAACCCAGAGCATCGAGGCACCAACCACCGTCAGTACCAAACTATTGGGGGGCATCGGCGTCGACGGGTATCCGGTTCGCTTACCCAAAACAATACACAGGACCAGCGCGGCAATACCGGCATTAATATGAACGACGGTCCCTCCAGCAAAATCGAGAACACCGTCCGCTCCGAGAAAACCACCACCCCACACCCAATGAGCCACCGGCGCGTACACAACCGTAAACCAAAGCGCCATAAACACCATCATCGTTGAGAACTTCATACGTTCCGCAAAGGCCCCAACCATTAACGCTGGCGTGATCACGGCAAAAGTCAATTGAAACATTTGGAAGACCGATTCCGGAATACTCCCGGACACGGTATCGACACCAACGCCAGAGAGAAAGAAATACCCGGAACCCACAAAGGCATTCAAGGCACCACCATCGCCAAACGCCAATCCGTAGCCATAAACGGTCCAGAGAATTGAGATCATGCACGTGATCGCAAAACATTGCATCATCACCGATATAACATTCTTGGCACGAACGAGCCCGGCATAAAAGAGTGACAACCCGGGAATCGTCATAAAGAGCACAAGTACACTCGATGTCAGCATCCAGGCGGTATCCCCGCTGTTGAGAGTGTCATCTTGGGCCCACGCCAGACGAGGCGCTAAGGTCATAGCCAGCACCGTTCCGACCATCAGTACATGTGACATCCGAAGTTTCATGACTGCGTTCTCCTCAATAACTTCATCAAATACGTATACACGCTACAGCGCCTCACTACCTGTCTCACCCGTTCGAATCCGAACGGCCTGCTCCACACCGGTCACGAAGATCTTTCCATCGCCAATTTCTCCGGACCGAGCCGAAGTCGTAATCCCATCGACGACCGCGTCCACTTGTTCGTCATCAATCACAACATCAATACGAACCTTCGGTACGAAATCGATGGAATACTCCGCGCCACGGTAGACCTCCGTATGCCCTTTCTGTCGACCGAAACCCTTAACTTCAGTGGCGGTCAGGCCTGTAACACCAAGTCCAGAAAGCGTATCTCTGACTTCGTCTAATTTGTGAGGTTTAATGACTGCAGTAACCAGTTTCATTGGACAACTCCTTCCAGTGGCAACGTTCCGTACTCGCACCCGACAAATCCAGAACGGCTGCACCGCGGCAATGTGGCTATTGTAGAAGAAAACATTTCGCCGCTAAAGCGATAATTGTTGGGTTTTTTTAACGTCAAAAAATCTCATATATCTCTTTAACCGAGTTTCGATCGAGCGTCCTGCAACATCGCAATCAGAGCACCTCTCACTTCCTCAGGTGTGCTGACCTCGCTAGGAAATGCCAGTCGGACAGGTCGCGGCCCGTCTGTCGTAACCGCCGACATTTCAAAACCATACCGGTCTACCCCCGTCATAGTGGCAGCTGTAATCTCCGTCGCCTTTGAGAAGGCTTTGCAATACAGCACCATCGCTTCAGCATGATCTTCGTTCATGTGCGTGACGACGTCAGAAGCGGTAGTTGCAAGTGGGTCCGGCGAGGCAGCGTACCAGTCGGCAGCGTCAACCCACGACATCCGTCCATATCCACCGATGTAGCGAATTGTTTCTACATCTAACCGCCAGAACGAAAAATCTTTGAAGTCAGCATAGTACGCAGCG
>TARA_B100000686_G_scaffold354129_1_pt1 | contig 13347 bp, 14 predicted proteins | sample TARA_B100000686 | Tara Oceans TARA_B100000686 (sample SAMEA2622733) | marine metagenome | biome: marine biome (ENVO:00000447); feature: marine epipelagic mixed layer (ENVO:xxxxxxxxx); material: "saline water (ENVO:00002010), including plankton (ENVO:xxxxxxxx)" | depth 150 m
AGAAAGACCTACAGCAATACCTTCAGCTCCTTGAGCTAGAAGCATAGGAAACTTAACAGGAAGATATACAGGCTCCTTTTTTCTTCCATCATAAGAAAGTTGCCATTCTGTTACTTTTGGACTAAAAACTACTTCTAATGCAAATTTCGAAAGGCGAGCTTCTATATACCTTGAAGCTGCTGCTCTATCACCAGTTAAAATGTTTCCCCAATTCCCTTGCATATCTATTAATAGTTCCTTTTGACCTATTTGAACCATAGCATCAGAAATGCTGGCATCTCCATGAGGATGATATTGCATGGTGTGACCTACAATATTTGCAACTTTATTATACCTACCATCATCCAGGTCTTTCATAGAATGAAGAATTCTTCTTTGTACAGGCTTAAATCCGTCTTCAATAGCAGGAACAGCTCTTTCAAGAATAACATATGAGGCATAATCTAAAAACCAATCCTTATACATACCAGTTACTTTAACTAGTGTGTCAGCATTGTTTTCAGGCTCTAAAAAGCTTTCATTATTATCTTCTATCATAAATCAATCTAACTTACTGGGTCTAATTCAACTTTAAGGTTTTCAATAATAAACCTTTGTCTTTCTTGGGTATTCTTTCCCATATAAAACTCTAATAGCTCTTCTGTTGTAGTGGATCTGTCTAACATAACTGGATCAAGACGGATATCTTCTCCAATGAAAAACTTAAATTCGTCCGGTGAAATTTCTCCTAATCCTTTAAATCTAGTTATCTCAGGGCTACCACCAAGTTGTTCCATAGCATCTAACTTCTCTTGTTCAGAATAACAATAAAATGTCTTCTTTTTGTTTCTAACTCTAAATAATGGAGTTTGTAAAATATATAAATGTCCCTCTTTTATTAGTTCAGGAAAAAACTGCAAGAAAAATGTAATTAACAACAGTCTAATATGCATACCATCAACATCCGCATCAGTAGCTATAACAATATTGTTATATCTTAATTCCTCAAGATTATCCTCTATATTTAAAGCTGCTTGTAATAAATTAAACTCCTCATTTTGATAGACTATTTTCTTGTTCATACCAAAAGTATTTAAAGGCTTTCCTCTTAGACTGAATACAGCTTGAGTATCAACATCTCTAGATTTTGTTATTGATCCACTGGCAGAGTCTCCCTCAGTTATAAATATTGTTGATTCTAAACGTCTATCTTTCTTTAAATCACCTAAATGTATCCTACAATCTCTCAATTTTTTATTGTGTAAACTAGCTTTTTTAGCACTTTCTCTAGCTAATTTTCTTATTCCAGATAATTCTTTACGCTCTTTTTCAGCTTGCATTATTTTTCGCTGTAAGGCCTCAGCAATTGCTGAGTTCTTATGAAGATAATTATCTAATTGAGTCTTCAAAAAATCATTTATATATGTTCTTACCGTAGGAAAGCCTCCACCCATTTCAGTTGAACCAAGTTTTGTTTTAGTTTGTGACTCAAAAACTGGCTCCATAACCTTTATGCTAATTGCAGAAATAATTGATTTTCTAATATCTGAAGCATCATAATTTTTTCCAAAAAATTCCCTGACTGTTTTAACAATAGCCTCTCTAAAAGCAGATTGATGTGTGCCTCCTTGAGTTGTGTTTTGACCATTTACAAAAGAATGATATTGCTCGCTGTATTGTGTTTTACTGTGTGTAATGGCAACCTCTATATCCTCGCCCTTTAAATGAATTATAGGATATAGAATATCTGTCTCATTAGATTGATCCTTTAATAAATCTTTTAATCCATTCTCTGAGTAAAACTTCTGTCCATTTAATGTTATGGTTAATCCTGTGTTTAAATAAACATAATTATTGAGCATTCGTTCTACATATTCCAATCTATATTTGAAGTTTTTAAATATTGAAGAATCAGGTATAAATTCAACTAAAGTTCCCTTACGCTTTGAAGATTGTTCTTGAGATGGGTCCTCTGTCAGCTCCCCTTGCTCAAAAGAAGCTGATTTTATATTATCATCCCTATAAGAACTTACTTTAAAAAAAGATGATAAGGCATTTACTGCCTTTGTTCCTACTCCATTTAGTCCAACTGATTTTTTAAATGCTCTTGAATCATATTTCCCTCCAGTGTTCATTTTACTTACAACATCTACAACCTTTCCAAGGGGTATCCCCCTTCCATAGTCACGAACCTTTACTTTGTTATCTTGAATTAATACATCAATAGTTTTACCAGCACCCATAACATATTCATCAATACTGTTATCTAAAACTTCCTTAAGCAAAATGTATATTCCATCATCAGGAGACGAACCATCACCTAGTTTTCCAACATACATTCCAGGTCGTAATCTAATATGCTCCTTCCAGTCTAGGGAGCGAATATTTTCTTCAGTATATTTTGTGCTTGTAACCATTTAAAGCCCTAAAGATAAGCGTTAGATAGCCTATTTTACTGGTTATTCAACCTAAAAGTATTAACAATTAAAGGCTAAAGTTTGTTGAAAAAGTAAATATGGATATATGAATTATTACAATTATTAATCCTAAAAGTTATACTATACATTAAAGCGAAAATGCATTACATCTCCATCTCTTACCTGATATTCTTTTCCTTCTATACGGATTTTTCCTGCTTCTCTAACTTTGAGTTCACTTCCATAATTTATTAAATCATTATAAGAAATTACTTCAGCTCTAATAAATCCTTTTTCAAAATCACTATGAATTACACCTGCTGCCTGTGGAGCAAGAGCGCCAATAGAGACTGTCCAAGCCTTAACTTCTTTTGGACCTGCTGTAAAGAAGGTGTGGAGATTCAAAAGCTTATAAGTCTTTCTAATTAATTTTGATGCTCCAGGTTCATCTAGCCCAATATCATCTAAAAACATTTTTCGTTCTTCAAATGATTCCAATTCATTTATATCTGCTTCGGTATTAACAGCTAAAAATAGAATTTCTGCATTTTCATTAGAAATTAAACCTTTAACTTTCTCAACATATTCATTTCCTTTAATTGCTTCATTCTCAGAAACATTACATACATATAACACGGGTTTATCTGTGATTAATTGTAATTGATTAATAAATGAGATTCTTTCATCATCGGTAAAACTCATACCACGCACATTTACTGATTTTTCAAGACCATCTTTAACTTTTTTAAGAACAACTAGTTCCTTTTGAGCATCTTTACTTCCAGTTCTAACAATTCTAGAGACTTTATCAATCTTTTTATCAATAGCATCCAAATCTTTTAATTGCAATTCAACATCAATTGTTTCCTTATCTCTAATTGGATCTACAGATCCATCAACATGTACAACATTTTGATCGTCAAAACATCTAAGTAGATGAATAATAGCATCGGTTTCTCTAATATTTGCCAAAAATTGATTTCCCAAACCCTCTCCTTTACTTGCACCCTTTACCAGACCTGCAATATCAACTATTTCTACAGTTGCAGGAACTACTTGATTAGGGTTAATAAGTCTGGATAAATTATTTAATCTATCATCTGGGACATTTACAATACCAATATTTGGTTCAATTGTACAAAATGGAAAGTTAGCACTTTGGGCTTTTGCGTTAGATAAACAATTAAATAATGTAGATTTTCCTACATTAGGTAACCCTACTATCCCTGCTTTCATAAATTTTCTTTGTGTAAAAACTTTTGTTTTGCTAATAGTTCATCTTCACTTTCAACATTATCTTCATCAGGCACACAACAATCAACAGGACATACGGCAGCGCATTGAGGTTCTTCATGAAACCCTTTGCACTCAGTACATTTATTTGGCACTATATAATAAACCTCATCTGAAATTGGCTTTTGAGGGCTTTCAGAATCAGATTGATGACCATTGGGTAGAATAAATTTACCTTCTAATGAAGTCCCATCTTTAAATCTCCATTCATCAGCGCCCTCATAAATGGCAGTATTAGGACATTCTGGCTCACATGCACCACAATTTATGCAATCATCTGTAATTATAATTGCCATAGTAATTTTGTTTTTACATTTGCAAAAATACATTGTATATATATATTGAACAAACTAATGGATCTAAGACAAAAAAAAATAAACTCTATTGAAAATCTTGGATATTGGTTATCTGGTTCATCTGAAAGTAAATTATTTAGTAATCTGCAGATTAAATCTGAGCAAAAAAATGGATGGTTTACTCAGTGGAATGTTAATACTGCAATGTCTAATTGGGTAAACTCTCTGAATAAAGGGGATATCAACAAATGGCTTGAAGGCTATTCACCTGTAACTAATCCTAAAACAGTTGGACTAATTCTAGCAGGAAATATTCCATTTGTTGGACTCCATGATCTTCTTTGTGTCTGGCTCTCAGGTCATAAAGCATTAGTTAAATTATCACAAAAAGATTTATATTTTCTTCCATCAGTTGTTTCCTTTTTGGAAAAGGAATGCCCAGAAGCAAAATATCAAATCACCTTTACAGATAAAAAATTTGAACACTTTGACGCTGTCATTGCTACTGGAAGTGATAATTCAGCAAGATATTTTGATTATTATTTTTCTAAAGTTCCAAATATAATTAGAAAGAATAGAACAAGTGTAGCCGTGTTAGATGGAAATGAAACAGTTGAAGAATTAGAAGCCCTTGGATTTGATATTCTAGCTCATTATGGTTTAGGTTGCAGAAATGTTTCAAAAATATTTATTCCAAAAGGATATGACTTGAATAATATTTTTGGTGGCATTTATAAATACTCTAATGTGATGGAAAACATTAAATATGCCAACAACTATGATTATAACAAGGCAATATTTTTAATGAGTGAATTTAAATTTCTTGATAATGGTTTTTTTCTATTAAAGAATGACTCTAGTTATCATTCGCCTCTTGCATGTGCATTTTACTCAGAATATGAAAATATGAATATAATTGAAAATAAATTAAAGAACGATGCAGATCAAATTCAATGTATTGTTTCTAAGAAATCTATTAATAATTCCTTTTTACTTGGTCAAGCTCAAATACCTTCTCTAAATGATTACGCGGATGGGATTAATACTTTAGAATTTCTTTCAAAACTTTAAAAAAAATTTGTTTACTAACAATTTTGTAAAATTGTGTTTAAAAAATAAAGTTTTTGCATTGATAATATGCAAGTATCTTTTGATATTTGCACTTTCAAATAAATAATGAAAAAACATAATTTTAATGCTGGACCATCAATCCTTCCAAATGAGGTTATCAAGGATTCTTCAAAAGCGATATTAGAATTGGACAATATAGGTCTTTCACTGTTGGAGATTTCTCATAGGAGTAAAGAATTTGCATCTATAATGGAAAGAGCGTGTGATAAGGTTTTAAAACTAGCAAATCTTCAGGGCAAAGGATATAAAGCTCTCTTTATTCAAGGAGGTGCAAGTCAACAATTTATTATGGCTGCATATAATTTGTTAGAAAATAAAGCTGGCTACATTAATACAGGGTCATGGTCATCTAAAGCCATGAAGGAAGCTAGTTTATTGGGGAATGTAATTGAAATTGCCTCATCAAAAGATCAAAATTTTAATTACATACCTAAAAAATATACTATCCCTAATGACTGTGATTATTTACATATCACAACTAACAACACAATATTTGGAACACAATACAAAACATTTCCAAGTACATCTGTACCATTAATTGCAGATATGAGTTCAGATATTTTTTCAAAAAATATAGATTATTCAGAATTTGATTTGTTTTACGCTGGAGCTCAAAAAAATATTGGGCCTGCGGGGGTTACCCTTGTTGTTTTAAAAGAACAAATATTAAATAAAGTTTCAAGGTCAATCCCTTCAATTCTTGATTATAGTATTCATATAAAATCTGATAGTATGTTTAATACACCTCCTGTTTTTTCCGTATATACAACATTATTAAACCTAATCTGGATTGAAAATCAAGGAGGGATTGAAAATTTAGAAACTAATAATAATTCTAAGGCTAATCTAATTTACAATGAGATTGACCGTAATTCATGTTTTAAAGGATTTGCAAATAAAGAAGATAGAAGTATTATGAATGCTACTTTTAGTTTAATTGATGATAATTTAACAGAAAAATTTAATGAGCTATGTAATATGGAAAATATAACTGGAATTAAAGGTCATCGATCCGTTGGAGGGTATCGTGCATCAATTTATAATGCCCTACCAATAGCAAGTGTTAGGGTATTAGTTGATTGCATGCAAAAACTTGAAAACAATTTATAAATTGATTATATGAATATCCTTGCAAATGACGGACTTTCTAATGCTGGAATAAAGGAACTAAAAAAATCAGGGTTCAATATTATGACAACTAATGTTTCTCAAGAGCATTTGATTGATTTTATTAATAAAAATTCCATTGATGCCCTATTAGTTAGATCAGCTACAAATGTGAGAAAAGACCTTATAGATAGTTGTCCAAAATTAAAATTAATTGGACGTGGAGGGGTTGGAATGGATAATATTGATGTTAAATATGCGAAAAGTAAAAAAATTCATGTCATAAATACTCCTAACGCATCCTCAATTTCGGTTGCAGAATTAGTTTTCGCACATTTATATGGAGGTGTAAGGTTTTTATATGATTCAAATCGAAATATGCCTTTAGAAGGAGAAATAAATTTTAAAGCGCTTAAAAAGAATTATTCTAAAGGTATTGAACTAAGAGGGAAAACATTAGGTATTATAGGACTTGGTAGAATTGGCAAAGAGGTATGTAAAATTGCTTTAGGGATAGGAATGGAAGTTATAGCTTGTGATAATTTTCAAGATAAAGCCTTAATTGAAATAGATTTTTTTAATGGAAAATCAACATCATTTGAAATTAGAACAATATCAAAAGAAGAAGTTTTAAAAAAAGCTGATTTTGTTAGTCTCCATGTCCCTGCTCAAAAGAAATATGTAATCGATAAAGATGATATGAAATTGATGAAAAATGGTTCAGTTCTAATAAATGCTTCAAGAGGAGGCGTTATAAATGAAAAAGCACTATTAAATTTTTTAGACTCTGGAAAATTTAATTTTGCAGCACTTGACACTTTTGAAAATGAGCCTAAACCAGAAATTAAACTCCTAATGCATCCTAAGGTTTCCCTTTCTCCTCACATTGGAGCGGCAACAATTCAAGCACAAGAAAGAATTGGACTAGAATTGGCTTCTCAAATTAATAAACTACTTAAATAATTTATTTTGTTTAAGAAGCTAAAAAATAAATGGGGTATTAAAAATGATTTTCAATTATTTATAATAATAATTGTATTTGGCATAACTGGAACTGCAAGTGTTAAGCTTGGAGAACCCTTACTAGATATTTTATCTATCGGACCAGAATTGTTTTCTAATTTACCTTTTGGAAAGTTTATTTATTTCTTATTTAGAGTGCTAATAATTTTCCCGTTGTATCAAGTTTTATTAATTATTTTTGGTGCTTTATTTTTTCAATTTAAATTTTTCTGGGAATTTGAGAAAAAAATGCTACGAAAAATGGGCATCAAAATATGATTACTTATTTTAAATAGTCTTCTCTTTTAGCAATCAATTTTTTAATTTTTGGTGATATAATTGCCTGGCAATAAGGATGTTCGTTGTTTCTATTGTAAAAGTTCATATGTTCCTCTTCAGCTTTATAAAAATTTTGTATTGAAAGAATCTCAGTAACAATTTTGTCATTAAATACAGATTCTTTATTTAACCTATTTATTACCTTATGTATAGTTGTTTGTTGATCTTGTGAATTATAAAATATAGCTGAGCGATACTGAGTTCCTATATCATTACCTTGGCGATTAAGAGTTGTTGGATCATGAGAAGTAAAAAAAATCAAAACAAGAGTCTCAAAAGAAACTATTTCAGGATTGTAAAATATTTCTACTGCTTCAGCATGACCTGTATTACCAGTACAGATATCCTCATATGTAGGATTTTTACTAGAACCTCCAGTATAACCTGGAATCACTTGATCTACACCATTAATTCTTTGAAAAATAGCTTCTGTACACCAAAAACAACCGCCTGCAAAATATGCTTTTTCTGTCATCTTGTTTAATTAAATTAAAACCAAAACTAAAACAAATTAATTATTGATTCGAATATAATTTCTCTAAAATTATAATTATAAATAATTCAATAAAAAAAGCATTAATTTTGTTTCAATCTTATGATCAAGGCAAATTCAATTTTTAAAAGCTATAAAAAGGTTAAAGTACTAAAGGGTATTGATCTCGAAATAAATAAAGGTGAAATAGTTTGTATAACTGGTCCTTCAGGTGCTGGCAAAACTACACTTTTGGAGATATTAGGTACATTATCTAATCCAGATCCGAATACTAAAACATTATTAGAGTTAGATGGAAAGAATTTGATTTCTCTGAATTCAAATCAAATAGCAAAGTTTAGAAATGAAACTCTAGGTTTTGTTTTTCAATTTCATGAGTTATTACCAGAGTTTAATGCTTTAGAAAATGTATGTCTGCCAGCTTGGATTGGGAAAAAAAATTTAACCAAATCTAAAAAAAGAGCAGAACAACTTTTAAATCAACTTGGACTATCAAAAAGATTATATCATCCACCCTCGGAACTTTCAGGTGGAGAACAGCAAAGGGTTGCAGTTGCAAGAGCTTTAATGAATAAACCTAAAATAATTTTTGCTGATGAACCTAGTGGTAATCTTGACATTGATAATGCAAATGAATTACATGACTTATTCTTTGAACTTAGAGATAATACAGATTGTACATTTGTAATTGTCACCCATAATGAGATGTTAGCAAATAAATCAGATCGTAAAATATATATCAAAGATGGGCATATAGAGGGATAATATGCAAAAAAAGGAAATTTATTCATTTTTGATGGAAAAAGCAGAGTTGTATGAAAACCCGTCCTTTATTAATGATGATCCAATACAAATCCCTCACATGTTTTCAAAACATCAGGATATAGAAATTTCTGGGTTTTTAACAGCTTTAATTTCTTGGGGAAACAGAAAAAGTATTATTAACAGTTCAAAAAAAATGATGGATTTGCTGGATAATGATCCCTTTAATTTTGTTATTAATCACAATCAAAATGATTTAAAAACTTTAAATCATTTTGTTCACAGAACATTTAATGGAAAAGATTTAGTCTACTTTATTAAAACCTTAAAGTTCATTTACACTAAATGTGATACCCTTGAAGAATTTATTTTTAAAGAGAATTCGAGTATATCAATAATTCAATCTTGTTTTTATGAGAATTTTTTCAATTTTCCTCATGATAAGAGAACTGAAAAACACATATCTAATCCTCAAAAGGGATCAGCTTCAAAGAAAATGAACATGTTTTTCAGGTGGATGGTAAGGTCAAATATTCAAGGTGTTGACTTTGGTATATGGAAGAAATTTAAAGTTTCAAAATTATCATGTCCCTTAGATGTCCATTCAGGGAATGTTGCAAGAAAGCTTGGTGTTTTAAAAAGAAAACAAAATGATGCAAAGGCAGTTATTGAACTAGATAATGTTTTACGAAAAATTAATGTAAAAGACCCTGTTAAATTAGACTTTGCTCTTTTCGGATTAGCTATTCATGAAAAGTTTAAATAACCTATATAGTTTTTCCTTACTTTTGTGTCACCAATATATAAAGCTTTTTCATTAAACATATGAAAATTTTGCTTAAGAATGCAACTGTTATCGATCGTAACAATCCGTTACACTGCAAATCAGTTTCTCTTCTTATTGTTAATGGTATAATTAAACAAATTAAAGATAGAATTGACTCTAAAGTAGATTTAGTTATTGAAAATGAAAATTTACATATTTCTAGAGGATGGTGGGATCCAAGTGTCTCTTTTGGTGAACCAGGTTTTGAAGAACGTGAAACTATAAATAACGGGTTAAAAGTTGCTGCAAAATCTGGATTTACGGCAATAGGTTTAAATCCAGATGTCTTTCCTGCTACAGATAACTTCAGTACTGCAAGCCATTTAATAAATAAGAGTAAGAATCATACAACCTCTCTTTATCCTATTGGATGTTTAACCGATTCTTCAAAAGGAATACAGATGGCATCTTTATTTGATTTGAATCAAGCTGGGGCAATAGCTTTTGGTGATTATAAAAAATCTGTAGAAAAATCTAATTTATTAAAAATTGCACTAGAATATTCCCAAACCTTTAACGGTATAGTATCTGTTTATCCATTAGATGAAGGATTATCAAACTCAGGAATAATTCATGAGGGAAGTGTTAGTACCCGTCTTGGACTAAAAGGAATGAGCTCAATTACTGAAACAACAAGAATTGCAAGAGATATAGAGATTCTCAAACATACCGGAGGAAAACTACATTTTTCATATATAAGCTCAAAAGACTCCTTAAAATTAATAGAAAAAGCTAAAACAAATGGACTAAATATATCATGTTCAGTGGCACTACCCCATCTATTATTTACTGATGATTCCGTTAATAATTTTGATGCAAATTTTAAATTTTTTCCACCTCTTAGAACTATTGATGATAAAACTGCATTAAGAGAAGGATTATTATCTGGAATAATTGACTGCGTTACATCAATGCATGAACCAAAAAATTTAGAAATTAAAAATTTAGATTTTTGTTCAGCCGCATCAGGAAGTATAGGTCTTGAAGCTTTCTTCTCTTCAATGAATAATATTTTTCCGATTGAAAAAACAATACAGTTCTTAACTAGAGGCAAAAATATTTTTGGGATTGAAGATCCTGAAATTGAAGAAGGAAGTAAAGCAAACTTGTCTTTTTTTAATCCAGATGTAAATAGTGTTTTTAAAAATGAAAATATACTATCTACTTCAAAGAACTGTTGTTATGTTGACCAACCAATAAAAGGTGAGGTATTAGGAAGTATAAATAATGGTTTATTAACCCTTAATGATTAGATGGGTCTAGATGTTCCTTTAAAATATAAAATTAAATTAGCTGAAGTAAAAAGGGATACTAATCCAGGTATTTTCTTATTACATGGCTATGGAAGCAATGAGGATGATTTGTTTAGTTTTGCACAACATCTTCCTAATTATTACACAATTGTTTCATTTCGAGCACCTATTTCCCTTCCTTGGGGAGGATTCGCTTGGTATAATATAACTTATGACAATGTAGGGATCAACTCAGACAAATTTCTTAATCTTAAAGAGGCTAAAGAATCATTAAAACTTATAAAAGAATCAATTGATAATTTAATCTCTTATTATAAATTAAACCCTATAGATACAACTTTAATGGGATTTAGTCAGGGATCTGTGCTTACTTGGGCTATGGCTATTAATTTCCCTAAAATAATAAGAAGAACTATTGCTTTGAGTGGTTACATTTCTCAGGATGTATTTGAAAAACCCATAGATGAAGTAAAAAATTTAACAGGTTTTTGTTCTCATGGTAAAAATGATCAAATAATTCCAATTGAAAGTGCTAGAAAAAGTTTTGAATTAATTAGTAAAAACAATCCCAATATTTTTTATAAAGAGTATGATGAGGGTCATGGAATAAATCAAGAAAATTTTCAAGATTTGTTGTCTTGGTTAGACACTACAAGTCTTGAGGGTAAATAAGCTGATCAATTGTTTGGAAATTTATATCTCCCTTAGAATCTATACTATATTTTATCAATAATTCACCCCATAAATTTCCATCTGAAAAATCAGCAATTATCCATTTGTGATTTAACACTTTAACTTTATTAATTAAAAATCTAATATCAATGTCATCAAAAGGAATCAAAGGGTTAGTGTCATATAAATTGTATTCATATACATCATCTTTTATTTTAAATACAATACTATCATTGCCCGCTTGACCTAATGCAAAAAGAGCCTCTTGATTTCCAAATAATGAAAAATAGTCTTCTTCATCAAGACGATTTTTCAATTGATTATTCTTATTCTTTAATATTGAAATAGAATTTGTCTTATCATCAACAACAGATTTTTGATGTTTTAAAATCCTACTTGAATTTACAATTTGAAATATAAATAGAGTTGTGATGAAGATTAACAGGTAAAAAATAATTTTGTTTTTCATAATATATAAATATAATTAACAAGTAATAGATAAATTATCATAAGCTAAAAAAACGTTATCAGGAAGACTTTTACTTATTTCATGGTGAAATCCCAACAAATGACTAATGTGAGTAAAGTATGTGTTTTTAGGTTTTATTTCATTTATTAGATTTAGAGCTTCCTCTAGATTTAGATGAGAAGGATGTGGTTCTAATCGAAGACAATTTAATACTAGAACATCTAGATTCATAAGTTTATTCTTAGACTTTTCATCAATTGATTTGACATCTGTCATATAAGCCAATTTATCTATTTTAAATCCAATTACCGATGATTTATAATGTGCTGCTTTAACAGGCATAACAATCTTTCCTCCTAATTTGAAAGCTTTTGCTTCTTCAATTAAATTAACTTTTACAGAAGGTGTGCCTGGATATTTATTTTTATCAGATAATATGTATCCAAAACGCTTTTTAAGATTATTTAAAACATCTAAAGTTAAATGTATTTCAATCGGTCCTTGCCTAAAACAAAATGGCCTAATATCGTCAAGGCCTGATGTATGGTCTGCATGAGCATGAGTAAAAAGAATTCCATCTAGATAATCAATTGGATTTTTTAATAACTGTTGTCTAAAATCAGGTCCACAATCAATAACATAATTTTTTTTATTCCAATTTAATAATGCTGATGTTCTTAATCTTACATCTTTAGAATCATTACTTTGACAAACAGGATGTTGACTTCCAATAACTGGTATTCCTTGAGATGTTCCAGTTCCCAAAAAAGTTAATTTAATCATTAAAATCAAAGGTAAATATTTGCTGAGAAATAAAACAATCTTTGTAATTTTGTAAAAATTATTCTATATGTCAATTCAATTAAGTGGCGACCGCCCTTTTGAAAATAGACCTTCTATTGAAGCTAAAGCACTAAGAGTTAATCTAAACGAACATATTTATGGAACCTTTGCAGAAATTGGAGCTGGACAAGAAGTAGCACGTCATTTTTTTAGAGTTGGAGGGGCTTCTGGAACAATTGCAAAAACTATAAGTGCATATGACAAAAGTTTCAGTGATAATATTTATGGTGAAGAGGATGATGGCAGGTATGTTACTGAACCAAGGCTTAGAAAAATGCTAGATCATGAAATTCACCTTCTAGAACATAGAATTTCAAGAAAAGATCATCCAAAAAAATTGTTTTTTACACTAGCAAATACTGTCGCTACAATAGATTATGCAAAAAAATTCAAAGGCCATGGATGGATGGGTATCCGTTTTCAATTAGATCCAAAACAAGAATTTAGTGAAATTAGTCTTCATGT
>TARA_B100000686_G_scaffold77051_1_pt1 | contig 13299 bp, 15 predicted proteins | sample TARA_B100000686 | Tara Oceans TARA_B100000686 (sample SAMEA2622733) | marine metagenome | biome: marine biome (ENVO:00000447); feature: marine epipelagic mixed layer (ENVO:xxxxxxxxx); material: "saline water (ENVO:00002010), including plankton (ENVO:xxxxxxxx)" | depth 150 m
TTCTTTCCTTTGCATCAAATCTAGCATTAAAATTTTTTTTTACTTTTTTACATTTTAAAATGGAAACTTTGTTTTTCTTGTATAAATTTTTTATATAGAAGTTTAATCCATCTCTAATTGAATCTAATTTAATTTTCTTATTTAGATCGAAATGCGCTACTTGGTTTAAAGCATGAACACCTGCATCAGTTCTACCTGCTCCTTGAATTGCTATGCTTTCTCCTGCTAATTTAAATAGACTTTTTTCCAAAATTTCTTGAACTGATAGTCCATTTTTTTGTTTTTGCCAACCAACTAAGTTAGTGCCATCATATTCGATGTTTATTTTATAACGGGTCATTATTTTTTTTATTCTACTTTTTGATTTATTTTAAACCTAAATCCTTTAATGAAAGTATTTAAGTCCATTTTATTTGCTCCAGATTTTTGTAAAGTTTTAGGTTTAATTAAATCTCCCTTACCACAAGATATTGAAAAATTTTTATCTATTATTAAGCCCGGAGATTTTTCTTTTGTTTTAGAAAATTCAGCATCGAAAATTTTTATTCTTTGATTATTTATTAAAAACCAACCTCCAAAAGCTTTTATTTGTCTTAATATTTGTTTTCCTGTTTTATTCCAATTTATTTTTGTTTCATTTGTTTTAATTTTTTTTGCATAAGTTACTTTTGTTTCATCTTGAGGAGTAAATTTAAGTTGTGTATTTTTTTCTATTTTTTTTAGAGTTTCAATGATTAGTCTCCCCCCAATTTCTGCTAATTTATCATGAATTTCTTGCGATGTATTATTATTTTTAATTTCAATTTCTTTTTGTAAAATAATATCTCCGGCATCTAGTTTTTCATTCATTTTCATTATTGTTATTCCTGTTTTTTTATCCCCAGCTAGAATAGCACGTTGTATAGGCGCTGCACCTCTCCATCTCGGAAGCAGTGATGCGTGAATGTTTAACGCTCCAAATTTAGCAACTTCTAGAACTTCCTTTGGTAAAATTATTCCATATGCTGCAACCACTAATACTTCGCAATCTAATTTTTTTAAGAAATTTATTTCCTTTTTTTTAGAAAAACTTTCTGGAGTAAAAATTTGGATATTTTTTTTCAAACAAAAATTTTTAACTGAAGAGTGTGATATTTTTTGACCTCTACCCGCACGCCTAGATGGTTGAGTGAAACAGCCAACTAAATCAAAAGATTTATGAATTAATTTTAATGCTGGAATAGCAAAATCAGGAGTACCCATAAAGGCAACTTTCAATTTCATTTTTTTTTCGTTTATTCTTTCTCCTTTTGTTGCTTTTTAATTTTTCTTAAGATCATATCTTTTTTTGTTTTAGATAAATAGTCTATAAATAGTACACCTTCAATATGATCTGATTCATGTTGAATGCATCTAGCTAACAAACCTTTTGCGTGCAATTCTTTTGATTCGCCATTTTTATTTAAATATTTTACTTTACAAGAAGAAGGTCTTGTTACATTTGCCATAACTCCAGGAATAGACAAGCACCCTTCTTCATCAGTATCTTTTTCTTTAGAAACCCAGGTTATTTCCGGGTTAATCATTTGAATGGGGTTAGGTTTAATTTCTTCTTTTTTTTCCTTACTTTCTTCTTGGTATCTTTTCAAATTTGGTCTGGGTGATACATCCATTACAATTAATCTTTTACTGATTCCTATTTGTGGAGCTGCTAAACCAATTCCAGGAGCTTTGTACATTGTTTTAAGCATGTCATCTAGAAGTTTTTTAACTTCATCATTAATATCTTTAACAGGCTCGCATTTTTTTTTTAATATAGGGTTTGGTAATGTTATAATTTTCATATTGCAAATAAATATTATTTTGTTCGTTTATAATATATGTTTTTGTTAAGACTTTTTCTAATATTATTTATTTTAACTCCTTTTGTTTCACTTCAAGGTTGTGTGTCCACACCATCACAAGCTGCAAATGCTTGTGAAATCTTTAAACAAAAATATTTCTGGTTTAAAGCAGCAAAAAAAAGTTCTAAAAAATGGAATGTCCCAATAGCAACTTTAATGAGCATAATTAATCAAGAAAGTGCATATAAACAATATGCAAAACCACCAAGAAAAAAGTTATTTGGATTTATTCCATTATTAACAAGAGAATCTAGCTCATTAGGATATTCTCAAGCAACAAAGGGAACATGGGAACAATATAAAAAAGAAACTGGTAAAAGATTTGTTACAAGAATAAGTTTTAAAGATTCCGTTGATTTTGTTGGATGGTATATAAATTATGCACATAAAGAATTAGGAATATCTAAAAAAGATACTTACAGTATTTATCTTGCTTATCATGAAGGAATTAATGGTTTTAGAAACAAAACTTATAAAAAGAAACAAAAGCTTTTAAAGACTGCAAGTAGAGTGAAAAAACAGGAGCAAACATATAATAATCAACTTTCAAAATGTATGAGCAAATTAGATAGAAACAAATATATTATTTTTTAAATTAAATATCATCAATTTCTTCAAGTTTAACTTTTTTTCTTACATATCTTTTTTTAGAATGTATTACTTTAGGTCTAAAAGTTGGCGTTCTTAGCGCTTTAGCAGATGGATTTTTAATTGTTCTTTTTTTTTTCATTAAAATATTCTTCTAAAATTAGTTTATAAATTTTAGTTAAATTTTTTAAATCTTTTAAAGAAACTTTTTCAGCATTTGTATGCATTGATTTTCCTACCAAGCCAAATTCAACAACATTAATTCCTTCTGCATTTATAAATCTAGCATCTGAAGTACCACCATCTGTAGCATATTTTGGATTCTTTTTTGTTATTTTTTTTGTACATCTTTTAACAAGTTCTGAAAATTTGCCAGGCTTTGTTAAGAAAGCATTTCCAGAAACATATAGATCTAATTTATATTTGAAACCAATTTTATTAAATTCTTTTTTTATCCAATTAGTTAATGATTTGGTTGTATGTTTAGGATTAAATCTAATATTAAAACAGCCTGTTGCTTTTGCGGGAATAACATTAAGAGCCTCATTTCCAACATCTATAGAAGTAATAGAAATAATAGATGGTTGAAAGTGTTTTGTTCCCTTATCTAAAGTTTTCTTATCTATACTTGTCATCATTTTTATTAAAGCAGAAACAGGATTTTTAGTTCTGTTTGGCCATGCAGAGTGACCTTCTTTACCATAGACAGTTACTACTCCATTATAACCCCCACGTCTCCCAATTTTTATTTGGTCACCAAGAACATTTAAATTGGTTGGTTCTCCTACCAAACAATTATTAATTTTAATCCTTTTCTTTTTTAACCATTTTAAAACTTTTATAGTCCCATTTTTTGCATACTGTTCTTCATCACCAGTTATTAAAAGAGAAATTTTACCTTTAAAATTTTTATTTTCTTCTAAATAATTTTTTGAAGCTGATATAAAACAAGCTACTGCTGATTTCATATCCACAGCTCCTCTTCCCCATAAATAATTATTTTTTATAATTCCTTTAAAAGGATCAACCAACCACTCATTTTTATTTGCAGGTACAACGTCAACATGGCCAGCAAATGAAAAGTGAGGTTTTCCATGACCTATTTCTGCATAAACATTACTTATTGTGTCATAACCCTTTTCAGAAAATTTAAGCTTTGTACATTTAAAACCTATTTTTTTACATTCTTTTTCAACAATTTTTAAAGCATTATTTGCATTGGGTGCTATTGATTTACATCTAATTAATCTCTGGGCAATCTCAATTTCATTAGAATTTGTCATATTTTTTTTACTCTCTTAGTAAATCATTTATACTTGTTTTTGATCTAGTCTTTTCGTCAACCTGTTTAATAATTACTGCGCAATATAATGATGGTGCTGATGCATTATTTTTATCAGGCAATGTTCCAGGAACAACCACTGAATAAGGAGGAATTTTTCCATAAGTTATTTCCCCAGTAGAACGATTTACTATTTTTGTAGATTGGCCTATATACATTCCCATACTTAATACAGAACCAGTCCCAACAATAACTCCTTCAACAACCTCTGACATTGCTCCTAAAAAAACGTCATCTTCAATAATAGTTGGGTTTGCTTGAATAGGCTCTAAAACTCCTCCCACTCCTGAACCTGCTGAAATATGACAATTTTTTCCAATTTGGCAACAGCTTCCAGCTCTTGCAAAAGTATCAATCATAGTTCCTTCATCAATATAGGCACCTATATTTACATAGCATGGCATTAGTACGGCATTTTTTCCAATAAAAGATCCTTTTCTAACAGGAGAATTAGGTACCATTCTAAATCCAGCTTTAATATGATCTTCTTTTGACCATCCTGCTGTTTTTCCTTTTAGTAAATGAGCTTTGTCATACCAACTACTGTAAGGTCCACTTAGATTGTCCATTTCATTTATTTTAAAACTTAATAATATTCCTTGTTTAATCCATTGATTTACAATCCATTCATTATTTTTTCTTTCAGCAACTCTTACTTTACCCAGATCCAACAAATTTATCATTTCATTTATTGCTTCTGGTAATTCCCCTTTAGTTTCAGGATTAATTTCTTCAATTTTTTCAAAATTTTTTTGAATAATTTTTTTTAATTGTTCTGTATCCATTTTTTTAACCATTCTTTAAGATTATTAGTGATGTAGTGAATTTTTTTTGAACTTCCATTTAATTCTTTATCTAATTTTTTATTATAAACCTGAACTGTTTTTAAACCAAGATCTGCCGCTGGTAAAAGGTTTTGTGGTATATCGTCAAATAGTATCGCTTTTGTTGTATCGAATTTGTAAGTAGAAACTAGGTTTTTGTAAGTTTCTAAATTTGGTTTAGGTAAATAATTCATTCTTTCAATATCAAATATATCATCAAATACGTTATCTAAGTCTATGTTAGATAGTATTTTTTTTACATAAGAAATATCTGCATTAGTAAAAATTATCTTTTTTCCCTTAATTCTTTTTATTAAATCATTTAATTCTTTATCAGGCTTAACGATGCTGAAATCTATATCATGCACATAATTTAGAAATTTTTTTGGGTTAATTTTATGATTAATCATTAATCCATGTAGGGTTGTACCATTTTCAACAAAATATTTCTTTTGTAAAAATTTTGCTTTTTCCAAACTAATTTCTAGATTAGAAGATATAAACTCTCCCATTTTTTTGTGTATTTGATCAAAAATACCAGTATTGGCGGAGTATAACGTGTTGTCTAAATCAAAAAACCAATGAGTGTAATTTATATTATTTTTTTCCAATTAATGTTCCAACACCTTTAGTTGTAAATATTTCTTTAAGTAATAATTTCGGGACTCTTCCATCTAAAATTACAGCAGCTTTTGCTGATTTTTTTACTGCATTTAAGCACGTTTCAACTTTTGGGATCATTCCTTCTTTTATAACCCCTTTATTTATTAATTCCTTTGCTTTTTTTGCTGTTATTTCTTTAATCAATTTATTATTTTTATCTAATACGCCTTTTATATTTGTTATAAAATAAAATCTTGTAGCTGACAATGAAGCTGCAAGTTCTCCGGCAACAGTATCTGCATTAATATTAAATACTTTTTTCCCTTTAAAACCCAAACTAGCAATAATTGGAATATAATTTTTTTTTAATAAGCTTTTTATATTCTTCAATTTAATTTTTTTTGGTTTGCCAACAAACCCCATATCTTTTTTTAAAGGTTTTATTTCAATAAATTCTTTTTTATGACCTGGTAAACTTATAGCCCTACCTCCAGCTTGATTAATTAAATCTACAATTTTTTTGTTTATTCTTTTTATTAACACTTTTTCTACTATTTTTATTGTTTTTTTATCTGTCACTCTTAAACCATTAACAAATTTACTTTTTATATTTTCTTTTTTTAATGTTTCTGATATTTGAACACCTCCACCATGAACTATAACTGGAAGAACTCCTAACTTTTTTATTAAAACAAGATCTTTTGCAAAATTATTGGCAAGATAGCTATTACTTAAAGCACTTCCTCCGTATTTAATAACAAATATTTTATTATTAAATTTTTTTATATATTTTTCTGCTTCTTTGAAAGATAAAGCAGATTTAAGATATTTTTTTTCACTATCAGTTAAATTCAATTTCAATTTTAAATAACTCTAAATTTTATTTTTTTTGTTTTTCCATCTTTTTTTTTATTAATATTTGTTGTCCCATACTTAACACATTATTAGCTGTCCAATAAATTACTAAACCTGAAGGAAATGGTGCAAGAATAAAAGTAAAAAAAATAGGTAAATACATGAAAATTTTAGCTTGCATCGGATCAGTTGGCTGTGGATTTAACTTTTGTTGCAAGTACATAGTGCCACCCATAATTAAGGGCCAGATTCCAATATTAATAATTTTTGGTAAGAAGTTGGGGTCATAAGGTAATAGCCCAAATAAATTTAAAATAGATGTTGGATCAGCAACTGATAAATCATTAATCCAAAAATAAAATGGTGCTTGTCTCATTTCTAAGCTAACAAAAAGGATTTTATAAAGTGCAAAAAATACTGGTATTTGTATTAAGATCGGTAAACACCCTGCCGCTGGATTTACTTTTTCTCTTTTATATAAAGCCATCATTTCTTGATTAAGTTTAACTTTATCATTTTTATGCATCTCTTTTATTCTCAATAGTTGAGGTTGTAAATCTTTCATTTTTTGCATTGCAACATAGGATTTGTTTGCTAGCGGGAAGAAAACTAGTTTAATTAAAAGAGTAAGAAGTATTATTGATATTCCAAAATTTCCTGTTATGTTTTTGAAAAAAATTAAAAGATATAAAAAAGGTTTTGTTAAAAAATAATACCACCCAAAATCTATAGCAAAATCTAATCTTGGTATTGAATATTGTTTTTCATATTTATCTAAAAGTTCAACTTCTTTTGCTCCTGCATATAAAAGATTTTCTATTGCAATTGATTCATTTGAAGGTATTTCAATAATGCCACCTGTATAATCAACTTGGTATTTTTCTTTATTATTTATTGTATAAAAATTATATCTTGAAGTGACATTAAAATTTTGATCTGGGATTAATGTGGCTAACCAATATTTATCAGTTATACCAAACCAACCTCCTTTTGAATCATACTTTATTTCTTTTTTTTTTTTTAAATCTTTATAATCAATTTCTTCTAAAACATCATCTATAATACCAATTGGACCTTCATGTAAAATAAAAAAACCTTGTGTTTTTGGGGTATCAGTTCTTCTAATTTTAGCTGTGGGCTTTATTCTTATTTTTTTATCTGTATTGTTGAGAACTTTTTGTTTAATTGTAAACATAAAATCTTCATCAATAGAGATTTCTTGTTCAAATTCAATGCCTTGATTATTTTTCCAAGAAAATATAGCTGAATTTTTATCACTTATTTTTTTTGAATTTGCTTTCCAAATAGTTTCTTCGTCTGGTAAATCAAAATCATCATCTTTAGATGTTTTTATCCAACCAAAATTAGAGAAATATCCTCCTTCAGTTGTTGTCGGTTTAAATAAAATTACAAGTTCACTGTCTTTGTCTAAAGTTTTTTTATAATTTTTAAAAGTAAGATCATCGATTTTTAAACCTTTTAAATTAATTGAACCTTGAAGCCTTGGTGAGTCAATTTTAATCCTTTTGTCTTTACTTAATGCATCATTTAGCTCTAAATAGCCAGTTATATTGTTTTCAGAACTGTCAGCGTTATTTTTTATTAAATTATCAGTTTGCTCTATTTGTTTTTTTGTTTCTGCTTCCTTTTTCATTTTAGGAGCTTCAAAAAAAATATTAAAGCCAAGTAATATTAATAAAGATAAAACAATTGCTAATAGCAAATTTCCTTGTTCGTTCATTTATTTTTTTCCTTTTCTATTAGGGGGTCATAGCCATATGGCCCAAATGGATGACATTTTGATAATCTTTTAATACTTTTAAAAAATCCCATTATTATCCCGTATTTTTTTATAGATTTAATTGTATATTCTGTACATGTTGGATTAAATCTACAAACACCTCTATAAAAGAATGGTGAAAAGAAACTGTAAATTTTTATAAGTTTTATAATTATTTTTTTCATTACTACTTTACCACTTTAATAAAATCATTCTTTAACTCTTTATATTTCATAAGTAAACTCTTTTTATTTGCAACAATTACATAATCATAATTTTTTTTTAAATAATTATCTAAAATTTCTTTCATAATTGCCTTAAAACGCCTTTTTATTTTATTTCTAATTACTGCACCTCCAACCTTTTTTGTAATTGTATATCCGACTCTAACATCATCAAAATTTTCTTTAGAAGACAAATTTCTTTTATATTTTTGAAGAATAAAGCCTTTGGTAAAAATTCTTTTTCCCTTTTTTGATATCTCAATAAAGTCTATTCTTTTTTTTATTGTTTTAAGCAAGTTTTTATGGCACCAATTTTTTTAAGCTGAGAGCGTCTTCCTACCTTTACTTCTTCTTCTAGATAATACCTGCCTACCATCTTTTGTAGCCATTCTTTTTCTAAAACCGTGCTTATTTTTTCTTTTTCTTTTACTAGGTTGAAATGTTCTCTTCATTTTAAAATCTTAAAAAAAAATTAAAAAAATTAATATGTTTAATTATTCTTAATATTTATAAATTAATTTATAATTAAATATACAAAAAAATTTACTAATTATATAAAACAAGTCCACTTCTTCTTTTATCTGCAGCGCCATAAATAGTTTTATTTTTTATTTCAAAGCCATTTAAACCACTAGTTAAATTTTTTTCAACTATCTCATGCCCTTTATACATAAGATATTTCTTTAATTTTTTATCACTATTTTTTTCAATAATAACTTTGTTATTTGAAATACTAAAATTTGGGAAATCTACCGCTTCTTGTATATTCATTTTCCAGTCCAAAACTGCAATAATAGTTTTTACTACATACATTATAATGGATTTGCCTCCAGGTGAACCTATAACCATTTTTACATTATCATTCTCGTCAAAAATAATAGTAGGAGACATAGAACTTAAGGGTTTTTTATTTGCTTCTATTATATTATTTTTATATAAATCATTTTCTATTTTAAAATTAAAGTCGCTTAATTGATTATTTAATAAAAAACCATTTGCCATTAGTCTTGACCCAAAAGCATTTTCAATACTTGAAGTAACAGAAGCGACATTTCCATATTTATCTATAATTGAGAAATGTGTTGTTGATTTAGGAATAAAAAAAGAATTTTTATATATATTATATTTAACTTGTTTATCATTTTTTATTTTTGATGATATTTTTTTTAAATATTCTTTTTCTAAAAAATTATTAATTTTAATATTAGAAAAGTCTGGATCTCCTAAATATCTGTATCTATCATTATAAGAATATTTACTTGCTTCAATAATTAGATGAATATTTTCATTAATATTTTTTTTAGATAAATCAAATTCTTCCATAATTCCTAAAATTTGAAGAATACTAAAACCTCCTGCACTAGGAGGAGCAGCACTACATACTCTAAATTTTCTATATTTTCCACAAAGAGGAGACCTTTTTTTTGCTTTATAATTTTTTAAATCTTCTAGTTCTAAAACACCTTTTTTTATGTGAGTTTTTTTAATTTTATTAACCATTTCTTTTGCTATAGCCCCTTCATAGAAACCTTTAGATTTTTTTTTCGCTATAATTTTTAAAGTTTCACCAAACTTTGGATTTTTTAAGATTTGATTTTTTTTTTTCGGGTCTATTTCATCCTTCATTTTAGGAATTAGTTTTATATACTTTTTATTTTTATTATAAAAATATTTTTTACTTTCTGGAAAAAGATACAAGTAACTATCTCTTTTAATTAATTTATGAAGCCTAGAAGAAATTTTAAATCCATTTTCAGATAATTTTATAGCAGGCGTAAAAAGCTCCTCCCATTGTAACAATCCATGGTCTTTATGAGCTATTTCAAGCATAGACAAAAGACCCGGAACACCAATAGCTTGGCCGCCTACAGCAATTTCATAAAATTTTTTTTGATCACCAAATTCATTTAAAAAAAATTCTTTTTTTATATTATTAGGCGCAGTTTCTCTACCATCATAAAAACTTAATTTAGAATTTTTTTTATCAAAATATAACAAAAAACCACCTCCGCCAATTCCAGATGATTGAGGTTCGACTAAATTTAGAACCATCTGCACTCCTATAACAGCGTCTATAGCACTTCCTCCATTATGTAATATGTTTTTTCCTACTTTTGTTGCTATAGGGTGAGAAGTAGATATAGCAAAATTGTTTGCATAAGCATTTTTTATTAAAAATAAAAAAAGAAAAAAAAATATTTTTATTGTAGATTTAAACAATTTTTTTTTTAAACCTTAATGAATATAATTATATTAATATGAAATTAAAAAAAATTACAAAATTCTTTAATAATAAGAAGCCAATAGTAGGACTAACTGCATATTCATATGATATGGCAAAAGTATTAGATAAACATGTCGATTTTATATTAGTAGGAGACAGTCTTGGAATGACATTGTATGGAATGAAAAATACTAGAAAAGTAACACTAGATATGATGATTAATCATGGAAAGGCAGTTGTAAAAGCAGCTAAAAATACGCTAGTTATAATTGATTTACCTTTTAATACTTATGAAAGAACTCCCCTGCAAGCTTATGAAACAGCATGCAAAGTAATAGAAAAAACTAATTGTTATGGTGTAAAAATAGAAGGGGGAATAGAAATTAAAGAAACAATTTCATATTTAACAAAAAGAGGTATAAACGTAATGGGGCATATTGGATTATCGCCTCAGTCAATTAAAAATTATAAAAATATTAAGATTAAAGGTTTTAATTCTTTTGAAGAAAGTAATTTAATTAAAGATGCAATATCTTTATGTAATTCAAATGTTTTTGCAATTGTGATTGAAGCTGTTGCTGAGAAAGCGTCAAAAGCAATTGTAAAAAAAGTTAGAGAGTATAAAAAAAAATTTATACCCACTATTGGGATTGGAGCTTCCCAAAATTGTAATGGTCAAATACTTGTCACTGATGATATGCTTGGATTAACTAATGAATATAAGAAAAATAAATTACCTAAGTTTGTAAAAGTTTATAAAGAAAATAATATAGATTTATCTATAAAATTATTTTGCAGTGAAGTAAGAAAGGGAATTTTTCCAAGCGAAGAATTTTGTTATGTAAGTAATAAAAAAACTAATAATAATGTAACTTATATAAAATTTAACGAAAAATAGTGAACAAATTAAGAATAATCAAGAATTCAAAATCATTAATAAATGAAATTAATAAATACAAATTACAAAATAAAAAAATTGGATTTGTTCCTACGCTTGGAAGTTTACATAAAGGACATTTAAAATTAATAAGATCAGCTAAAACTAAATCTGATATTGTCGTCGTAAGTATTTTTTTAAATCCTTTACAATTTAATTTGAAAAGGGACTTAAAAAACTATCCATCTAATTTAAACGCTGATAAGAGAAAAATTTATAAAGAAAAAGTTGATATATTATACATACCAACAATTAAAGAAGTTTTTTTAAATAAAAGAATTAAAAAAATAAAAGCGTCTAATAAAGCAAATAAGTTATGTGGTAGATTTAGAAAAGGACATTTTAATGGTGTAGCTACTGTTTTGAAATCATTGTTTGAACAAGTAAAGCCAAAAATTGCTTTTTTTGGAGAAAAGGATTATCAACAAATATTAATTGTGAAGGATTTAATTTTAAAATATAAACTAAAAATAAAAATTATCACCATTCCAACAGTTAGATATAGCAATGGTTTGGCATATTCTTCTAGGAATATTTTACTAAGCAAGGAACAAAAAAAAATTGCCTCATTTCTTTTTAAAACAATAAAAGAAATATTTTATGAAGGAAAAAGAAATTTGAATAAATTAAACTATTTAAAATCAATAGGTAAGAAGAAATTAATTAAGTATGGCTTTAGTAAAATTGATTACATAGAATTTTATAATGAAAAAGACTTATCAATAAAAAATATTAAAAAAAATAATATAAGAATATTTGTAGCTGCGTTCTTAGGAAAAACTAGACTAATAGATAATTATAAAAATTAACTTACTGAACGTATATATGAACTTCTGGAACAACTACATCGCCACTTGTTTTTGCAGATAACGCAATCTTTTTTGAAGGCATTCCAAAGCTAACCATGCTTCTTAATACTCTTTCAGCATATTTCTTAACTTTAGATGCATTAATTCTTGTTTCTCCTTCATTTTTTCCTATAGGAGACACAGCAACTAGACCAAAAGTAGCAGAACTTTTTTTATCAACCGTTGTTCCAATTGCATCAAATAAAGTTTTTTCGTAATCAATATCTGGATCATCAAATCTGATAACAACTAATGGAAGCCCAGAAATATTTACTTTTGGAACAGCTAATTGTTCATCTGGAGAACCAGCTTCAGCCAAAGCTTGTGCTGCAAGGAAAGATCTGTTCAAAATTCCAGTACCCATTTGCTCTCCATTTCTAATTGCTACAGCCATAACTAATAAATTTTGATTTTCAATTTTTGCAAAGCCAGCTTGTCTTGATATTTCTTCAGTAATTTCGTTTATTAATCTTGCAATATCAACTTCTAATTTTTCAGTATTATCCTCTAAAAGTTCTAGTTGACGGTGATCTTGATCAATTGCACCAGCTAGCCTTAAAGTTTTATTTAATGTACTTTTTAATAAAGCAACAACACCTGCATCAGCATTTACTTTTTGATTTAATAAATTAATTTCACGCATATATTCTTCTATATTATCTAGTTCGCGTTGCGCTTGATCATATTGTCTGACAAGTGAAGGGTTGCCAGGCGTAGTTCCCAGCTGTAATTTAGTATTAATTGCTGCCACTGTTCCATAAAATTCTGTTGAAGAACTATAAACTCTTGATTTTACTTCTTCGTAATCATCTCTATGTACATTAAATGCATCTAGCACAGCAACGTAATCTTCTCTTAAAGGCCCAATTTTTTGACCAACAAATGTACCACTAGGCTCTGATTGCATTTGATTTGATCTATCACCAATTTCAACATATTCAGTAGCGCCAAGTTCATCACTTTGTGCCATCATTTCATCATCATCAATTAAAATGGAAGGTTCTTGAAGTACTGTTTCATCAGGAATTGGTTCTAGTTCAGCTACATCATCTTTGCTACCTCTATCTAGCAAACCACAGTTTGTAAGAGCAATAGAAATGACAAATAAAAATAATATTTTATAAAACATACCCGACACTATATTTCTAAAAATAATTATATAATACTTTAAAACTTATACTAGTATTATCA
>TARA_B100000686_G_scaffold66951_1_pt1 | contig 13275 bp, 10 predicted proteins | sample TARA_B100000686 | Tara Oceans TARA_B100000686 (sample SAMEA2622733) | marine metagenome | biome: marine biome (ENVO:00000447); feature: marine epipelagic mixed layer (ENVO:xxxxxxxxx); material: "saline water (ENVO:00002010), including plankton (ENVO:xxxxxxxx)" | depth 150 m
ACAATATATACATAACTTCACTGTCTCATCCAAACCAAATTTTTGGGCCACTCAATAAGAACGAAACTACGAATGAGTCATATACTAACTTCCTTCATCAAATAAGCCTTAATAACATGTCAGGAGTAGCACAAATACCTGAATCGCTTACGGAAGTGTATACATTTTTAGGATCACAAAAAGCCCCCGCAGGTTCATCAATGTACTTGGTAGCAGGTGGGAATACGACGTATTCTAATGAATACGCTGCTCGCGCATTAGACCCAATTTCACAGATGTTTGCTAAGAGTGAATGGACTATAACAAGTTTCAGTACTGCTGATTCCTCAGAAAATCTAAGGTCATCCCTGTCCAGAATCTCCTCTAATACCGGCTCCGCTTTATTTGATCTAACGGAAAGTGAAGATTTAAAATCCTTGGCTGACCGAATTATGACCTCTGATTCGCTGGGGACCCTAGTACCTTCCGGTGAAGGAAAATTAAATAAAGACAGTATACTCACCGCCAACGTTGGAATAGCCCCTGGAACCCAAGACGCCACAATATTGTTCTTTAAGGACGAACCTTTCGGATCCATGCGACTTAAAAATCCGGAAGGTGTTGAGGCCTCTGCTGGCGATCGATCATTCTCTAACATTACAGAAACACCCTACACGGTGATATGGAAAATACGGGATCCAAAGCCAGGAAATTGGACAGTAGAAGTTAAAGGACTAAATGGCACTATATCTTCTTGGCATCATACAACGAACAAATACCGTCTCCACTTAAACATGAATGAAGTTATACCGATGGAGAAAACCTCTTCCCTCACAGCCTATGTCACAGATGGGGAATTGATGGTGACCTTGGGATCTGATGCCGTAATGAATGCGAAAATAACAAACCCTAATGGCAACGTAGTACTGTACGAACTAAATGATGAGGGTAAAATTGGGGACGTTGTATCTGGAGATGGGTACTTCTCTACAACAATACCTCGCCCCAGAGTAGAGGGTACGTATAATGTAGAACTAGAATTAGGATGGAAAGATGTCCCTAACCGGATCAGCGAGTCTGCGCAATATGACGCGATACCTTTCCCTGCCCTGGATCTAAAACCATTGAATACGGAGCGTATATACAAGGGGCAGCAAACGAACATAGGAACCATCTATGTTCAAGTCAAAAATGACCCGTTTGCAATAATGCCGTCTTCCCTGGACGCCCAAATTGCCGAAGGAAACAAATCAGGAATATTAGAAATAGTTCCACGCCAAATCATGGCGGATGGCCGGGCCTGGATGTACGACCTGTTGTACACAGCAAATCAGGATGGCCGAGTCGCTATGATCATAGGGATGAATCTTGAATATGCTGGAGTCGACCACGTTCACACGACAGAAAGCGTTGTACTTAATTCAATAACACTCCCTGTACCAGAACCTAAAGTTCTTGATGCTCCTAAAATAGCTGAGGCGCCTGTGAATAACAATGTCATAATAAATGAGTCACAAGGAATTCCCATAAGGATTATTGGAATTCCTGTCGCATTTATTGCATTATTCCTTGCATTTTTCATCTATCACAGGTCCCTAACAAGACCATTTGGAACTATCACGAACGAACAGGGAGAAACCTTAGTGGACTTCAGCCTAATGGATCGGTCATTGATTTCAAAAGTGTTCTCAGTGAATGTGGTTCATGGAGAAGAAACTGGATTACCTGAATTTGACGGGATAACATTTAAATTCAAAGGGGATACTGTTGAAATGCTTAGTGATCGAGTCGCACCTACCGTTCGATTGAACAATCAGCCAATTATTGGTGCCGTAGCCTTGCAAAATCAGTCCTGGATTGGATCGCACGGAAAACTATTCGGCTTCATGGAAAAAACCCCCGGAGCAACCAAGTTTTAACGAGGAATAACGGAGTCCGTCAACAAATTGAGGTGATCTTTATTATCTCTCTATGATACGGATAGTTTTAATGACATCGCCTGGAGATGATGCGACGTTTGGATCACGTATGGATATGTTGTTTACGACGTCCATCCCTTTAGTTACCTTCCCAAAAACAGAGTGACACGATGTGCCTGGAACACTGCAATTCTTCGGTGTTCCGTTCATGTCAAATCCATCCAAAAATCTGGTTTCCTTAAAAGTAATAAAAAACTGCGTACCATTTGTTCCTTTGCCGTTTATTACTGTTTTGTTAGCCATTGATATAACACCTTCACTGTCATGAAGTGCATCCGGGTGAAATTCATTTTCAAAGTAATAACCCGCATTCCCAGGATTTCCATCAGTGGGATCACCTCCTTGGGCCATGAAGCCTTCTATCACGCGATGAAAAGTCACACCGTCATAATAACCATCTTTCGATAGGAAAACGAAATTATTTACAGTGATAGGAGTTAGTTTTTCATAAAGATCAATTTCGAATTCACCACCCTTATCCATCACAAAAACAGCAGAATAATCCTTTTTAGTGTCTATAATCATTTCAGGGGCATCATCATATACTTGAGGAGTTGAAAGCACCTCTACTTCAGATGTTTCTGGGGCCATTGAAGTGCTTACCGATGATTCATCAGTACCATTGCCACTACAAGCCACGATCATCGGTAAAGAAAGAATTGTAAAAATCAAAAGTCGAAGGAAAATAAACACTCTACTAACTCCTGTCAGTGAACGGCCAAACTTAATCACTATGATCTAGTGTAAAAACTATGGCTCAGAAATTAATCTTTCAAAATGTCCAATATAGCCTTTAAGGCGATATAGTATCCGAATAATCCAAATCCCGTAATGACACCCTTACATGACTTGGCAATGTCGGAAGACGCACCCCGGCTAGCCGGATTAGAAATATGGACTTCTATTGTCGGATATTCAACCTGTGTGAGAGCCGCTACAAGCGCTGGATGCCCGGTTGAATAACCCGCTGGATTTATGATCGCAGCATCATATCCTTCCTCATGGGCAGAATAGAACTTGTTAATTACCTCACCTTCTATATTTGAATGAAATATATCCACGTCTATATGAAGTTTTTCACCATATTCTCTGATTTGATTACTGTAGTCTTCCATAGTATCCGAGCCAAATATTTCAATCTGAGATTTTCCTCTCATGTTGATCCCAGCACCATGTACCACGAGCACTTTCGTCATATTTATTTCTCCTAGTAAGTCACTACAATTCAGTAACGGAAGTTTAGCACATAGCCATTTTTTGAATTATAAACTGCAATCTTTAAACAAAAATCATCCTTCAAGGACAGCCATACCGGCTGCTACTATGCTATCGGTATCCGTACCATATTCCTTGTAAAGATCAAACCTAGATCCGGATTGACCCCAATCATATACGCCCAGAGGAAAAATTCTGCTTTCGAGGGCTCCCCCAACCCACGCTAACGCATGCGGGTGAGCATCAGCTACCGTCACAACAGGCGCTCCTTGAATTGCACTTGGGAAAAGGTCCGATACTCCTTTTCTAATCTGACCCGAACCAAGCACCGCTGCGTTAATTAATTTTCTATAATTCCTATAGAGTGGTCCTGGACCTGTTACATTTATTACCACAGAATATATTCCTTCTTCCAACAATATTTCACTCGCCCGTATTGCCTCGGGAACCATCGCTCCACTCGCAACTATATTGATTACGTTTCTACTTGGTTCCAAGCCAATCGTGTCAGTATGGTCCCGGATACAATATGCGCCATTCAACACTTGTTTCCTCATCAATTCAAGTTCTTTATCATCGGTAGGCAGGGCCATAATAACTTGATCCACAGGCTTACTCGTAAGCCTGAGATAAGTACACCTACCTCTCTGGCGAATTTGCTCTAAGGCAGAAAGCATAATCCACTCCAGTTCTTGGCCGAAACATGGTTCGTAAGAATCTAAACCAGGCATTTCAATTCCAATAGAAGGAGTCATCATAGATTGATGCGCACCGCCTTCTGGAGCCAAACTGAGCCCTGAAGGAGTACCTACAACTATAAACTTTCCTCCTGAATAAACACTGTACACAAAAGCATCTAGGCCTCGTCTTATGAATGGATCATACAAAGTTCCTACGGGGAATAGCATTTCATTTTCCATCTCATATGAAAGTCCCAATTGCCCTAACATCATAAATAAATTATTTTCGGATATGCCTAGTTCAATGTGTTGTCCCATATCAGATTCTTCCCATCTCAATGCCCTTAACACCGCTTCGTCGGGAAGGGCTTCTTCTTCATCCAATCTCCACACCCCTACCCGGTTTATCCATCCTCCAAGATTAGTAGAACTCGCAACATCTGGACTCACTGTTACCATTCTTTCGGAAATACCTTCCAAATTTCGTGACATATCAGTAAGGACCAAACCAAAAATTTGTTGGGTTGACATATTTCCTGAATATGTTCTGCCAAAATCATTTGGGATATGTTGTGGAGGTCGTCTTACGGGTGTTTCTGATTTCCTTAATTTGTTACCTACGTTAAAACATAGTTGACCTTCCGGTGTGTCCCGGTTGAGAGAAATCCACGTGCATCCCTCTTCTATTCCCAGAGTCTGTCTTAAAATTTCCATCTGATCTTCAGACAAAACCACAGAGTGGTTTTGCGGATCGCCAATTGATGGCAGCATAAACCCCTTCAACGTATAAGCAAATATGACGTTGGGACCTACAGTAGTATCAGCGAGCCTGAAAGCCTCTCGTAATGTAGAAAAGTCGTGTCCCCCCAAATTATGAAATAATTTGTTCAATTGATTATCATCCCATTGATCAATCAAGGATGAAATCTCGTTTGGGAAATCACTATATTGGGGTAACCATTTTCTCAACATTGGGCTTCCCACTCTCAAAAGTCTTTGATACACCTGATTACTCATTTGATCGATTGCGATTCTCAGTAGTTCTCCGTTAGGTTGATTAAATGCTTCTTTTAGCAATTTGCCATATTTAGCTTCTACAACATTCCATCCGTTAGCTTCAAACATGTTTTTCCAGGCACCCACCCGTATACCAGGGATGATTCTATCGAGGCTTTGGCGATTTAAATCAACGACCCAAACTATATTTGAAGCCTGAGCCATACCTGGTTCCGCTATAGACTCCCATATTGAGCCTTCATCTAATTCAGCATCCCCAACAATAGAAATATATCTTCCCTTAGGTGAAATACTGAACCCATGTGTTGATAAATATGACCTACCAATAGATGCGAAATTGGGCGCCACAGGTCCAAAACCCACGGAGCCAGTAGAAAAATCAACATCATCGGGATCTTTCGTACGACTGGGATAGGCCTGTAACCCTCGATATGCTCTTAATTCTGTTAAATAGTTTGAGTCTAAATTTCCAATCAAATATTGAATAGCATGAAATATAGGAGAAGCATGTGGTTTAACGGAAATTTTGTCCTCACTCTCCATAAATTCGAAATACAATGAGGTCAAGATCGTAGCTATTGAAGCGCTGGAAGCTTGATGGCCCCCGACTTTTGTACCATCAGCATTTGGGCGAACATGATTGGCATGATGCACCATTTGCATTGACGTCCATAAAATTTGGCTTTGGACCTTCGACAGAAGGCGATCCTTTTCTGCATCGCTAAGACCGGACAAATCAGTTTGAGACATGAGTAACCCCCTACACAACCTTGTAGCGTCAGGGCCTATGAGCAGTTTACAGGCCCTTCATCTATTAGCGAGAGTATACCAGCACACATTACAAAAATATGCGGCCAAAACAATCAACCCTTACATCAAAACGTGATCACGTTTTGATGTAAGGGTCAATCCAGGATAAACCCTCCAAGGTTGTCGCGGCAGGTATATATTCACATCCAATCCAACCTTCATATCCAATTTCGTCAATAAATTGAAATAGAAATTCGTAGTTAATCTCTCCTGTTCCTGGTTCATGCCTCCCGGGGTTATCTGCAAGCTGCATGTGACTTATATCTTTCAAATTGGACTCAACCGTCCTTGCCAAATCACCTTCCATAATCTGCATATGATAAATGTCGTATTGGAGAAAAAGATTATCCGACCCAACGTCATTCAAAATCCCCTTAGCCTGTTCAGTATTATTCAGAAAAAAACCTGGCATATCTATGGTGTTTATACTTTCAATGATGAGTTTTATACCTTTATTTTTAAATATTGGTGCGGCATACCTCAGGTTATCTACAAAGGTCTTATGTGCCTCTCCTTCACCAATATCTCCTGGCAAAATTCCAGCCAGGCAATTAACTTGAGGGCAACCTAGTGTAGACGCATACTCAACAGCAAGTTCCACGCCTTCTTTAAACTCACCTACTCTATCAGGATGGCACGCTATACCCCTTTCCCCACTGTCCCAATCCCCAGCAGGTAAATTATGAAGAACCTGCACAAGTCCATTTTCACGCAGAAGATTGAGTAAATGATCCTTGCCATAATCATAGGGGAAAAGATATTCAACCCCTTTAAAACCAGATTCTGAGGCTTTGGAGAATCTATCCAAAAATTCAAACTCATTAAACATCATACTTAGATTTGCAGCTAACTTGACCATAATTAAAACTCCCAAATTACATTTAATTACAAATTGTATAGCCAACAAGTGTTACAAGGTAACCCAGTAATTAAGTCAAAACCCTAAATATGCTAGTATTTCTTATACATTTGGGGACGCGCGGATTCGACAGTGGATGTCACCGCGGGATTGCAGGTCGGGGCGCCTTCACACCTCGTTAACAAGAGGGCAAAAAAGTAACTGGCGATAAAGAGCTAGCACTGGCCGCTTAAGCGGTCACGTCCTTCGTCCCCGATCCTCGAAGGGAACGAAAGGGCGCCAATAGACGAGGTGCAGCCAGTTGGACGCCGATAATGCTGGCTAAAGACAATCGGCTAGTCTGATTCAGCCGTTAGCCGATCGACGCTGAGTTTTACGAAAATAAAGGTCGGATAAGCCTGTAGTACATCTCGTTCGGGGTATCTTCTGGACGGGGAGTTCGACCCTCCCCCGTCTCCACCAGATATAAAAGGCCCTCTGCCAGTTGACAGAAGGCCTTTTATACGACTCCGTTAGTAATTTCATTTGTTTGATAATTTCGTGCTTGGGGTTTCAAAACCAGGTTACTTTAGTATTTTGTTCTCAATTTAGTATATTATTCGCTCGTCATAATTAATACTGAAGGGTTATTTGAATTAACTGTGTGATCCGTACACATATAAGGAAGCAAAGAAATGGCAACTCGAGTACTAACAGGTGAAGAGATCGAGGAAATCAAGGGAAACGCTCAGGATCACTTCTGGCCACATTCCCGTCCAGCTGGGGACATCTCCGAGGATGTGGGGCTAAAGGTTGTAAAGAGCGCAAAGGGAATTTGGGTGGAAGATGCCAACGGAGATCAATATCTGGATCTTATATCTGGAATGTTCTTAAAAGCTATTGGACATGGCAGAAAAGAGATTGCAGCAGCTGTCTATGAACAAATGACCGATATTAGCTACTCTCCCGGTGGAACAGTAACACCCGCAACGGCCGAACTTTCTGCAAAAGTAGCCAGTTTAGCACCGGACAAGCAATCCAGAATATATTTTGTAAGCGGCGGATCTGAAGCAGTTGAAACGGCAGTGAAGATGGCCAAGCAGTACCACTTCAATAACGGAGATGCTGCAAGATGGAAAGTTCTGAGCCGCAAAGGTTCCTATCATGGTGCGACACATATGTGCATGAGTATGGGGCAAGCTGGACCATCTCAGATTGGGCCTCTAATGCCGGGTAATATCCATGTTTCACAGCACAATAATTACAGGGGAGTTTGCAATGATGGAGAAGGGAATTGCAATCTTCAATGTGTGAAAGACATTGAATCCGCAATTCAACATGAAGGACCAAGGACGATAGCAGCATTTATAGGAGAGCCAATCACTCAAGCAGGAGGTACGCACATACCTCACCCAGATTACTGGCCCATGATTCGCGAAACATGTGATAAGCATGGAATCATCATGATTTGTGACGAAGTCATAACTGGCTTTGGCAGAACAGGAAAAATGTTTGCAACTGAACATTGGGACATAAAACCCGATATAACTACGGTGGCAAAACAATTGACTAGCGGATACATGCCGATTGGAGCTGCAATCGCTAGTAAAAAAATCGCAGACGCATTCATAGGAGATGAGGATCGTACTTTTCGGCATCTAATAACCTTTGGGGGGAACCCCGCATCTTGCGCAGCTGGAATTGCGAACCTAAAAATTATGGAAAAAGAAGGAATGGTTGAAAACTCGGCCAAGATGGGAACCTATCTTTACGATCAGTTGCAGAAATTATACGAACATTCAATCGTGGGAAATGTTAGAGGAGGTCTTGGACTAATGGGAGCAATCGAAATAGTGAAAGATCGGGTAACTAAGGAAATTTTTCCGAAAGAATCAAAACTTGCAGCGAAAGTTACTCGCATCATGAGACAACATCATGTTCTCGGAAACTTAGGGCGTGCCGGGGAAATAGCCATAGCGCCGCCGCTCTGTATTACAAAAGATGAGGTAGACGACCTAGTTGACCGTCTCGATTCGGTTATCACTAACATAGAAGCAGATATATAAGCAACTAATATAATAAATGGTAATGGTACCCCTCAAACGATATGAGACTTCGGTCAATCGAAGTTGATTTGATCGGTAGTTTCAGTCAATATACCTGATCATCAAAAGTAACACATCGCACCAAACTGCCTCCTCATTAATCCTAAGGGTCAGATGTTGGTTGATGCCCTTTCAGGAAAGTTAGGGCATGCTCTACTACTCCATCAATATTATGCTGTGAATCCTTCCAGGGAAAAATGGTCAATTCTGAATTGGGAGCAAGGCTGGCGACTTCTATAGCAACATCGTAAGGATGAGGTGGGACATTGTCGGGAGCTATAAGGAGTGGGATTTTAAGACTCTTTACGAATTCCCGAGAAACTGTAAATACGAAATCCGCCCGTTCAGTGTACATATTTGTTAGAAAATCATGTATTTCAGATTCGGTGACACTACCAAGCTTTTTATTCAAGTGTGGGGCCCATCGTTTTATATTGTTCTGGTAAAAAAGATCTGGATGCTCTGGGCTAAATCCACTCGGTTGCATCATTGCAGCTGCAACCACCCTATCAGGAGCCAATCTAATCAAGTTGTGGATCATTGGACCCCCAATACAAAAGCCCATAATCATGAATTCTTGGATTCCTAGATGATCCATAAGTCCTAATTGATCATCAGAATAAGCATCCCAAGGTCGCTCGATTTCTAATGGACCGCTTGAGTGACCGAAGGCCGCATTACGTAGATCAGCGGATATACAACGGAAATCATTCCCGTACATTTTCATAGGGTTAAACGGTACATCAGTATCCAAAGATGCTACGGATGAGTTAAGTCCACCCCCTGGTATTATCAGCAAAGGAAACCCTGTACCGACTTCTTCATAATAAATACGAACATCCTTTCTCTCATAAAATGGCATTATTAACCCCCTCTGTAATTTGTCTCATTACCAGATTAAATCTCATTTGAACCACAAGCATTCTGCTGTACCACCCAAAATTGCTGCTTGTTCCTCAGGATTCAACCCCAAATCCTCTTGAAAGATACGTAGGTGATCACTGTAAGTCACCTTAGGGGCCCATAACTCCAGTGGGAAATCCGAACCCCATATACATCTGTCCGGACTATATGCATCTATAAATCGCTTGCAAGCATCCTGCATATCTCTAAAAGGGAAAAGTTCTGCAGATCCAGTGGGTATAAAGGTAAGTTTAGCGTACACGTTTGGGTATTGAGCTAAATCCAGGACCTTTGATACTGTAGCGTCATAATCTTCACCATGCTTCAATGAAAGACAATGATCCAGCACAACCGACAGATTAGGAAAATCTCCCAATAGAGTTTCTAATTGATCTGATACCTCAAGAGGTATCAGGGAATTAATAACTAACTCAAGTTCAGAAGCTTCCCTCCATAGGCGACGAACACCGGGGCCATCATAACTCCCATCAGCAGCTTGGATACTCCGCATACCTTTAACATTGAAACGATCATAAAGTGCGTAAAGAATGTCCGGACTATGGGGATTGTCTGGGTCAAGAGTACAGACTCCGGTAGCCCAGTCTGTCGACAAAGCTGCAGTGTCCCGCAAATATCTATTATCCCATCGATAGAAGGTAGATGTCTGTATGAGGACTGCACGGTCTACACCAGCCTTAGCCATTTCATCCCTGAGATGACTCGTATCTCCAGTCCCTCTAGGAGGCTTGTAGGGATCACTAATTGGTGGATAATTTTCCTCATCAGAACTATATATATGGGCATGAGTATCTATTATCACGTTAGGAATCTCCTTCTGAAACGAGGTTAGGATTTTCTCATGAACTTAGGCCTATTGTGGATGAATCAATGTCATTAGTTCATCGTGAACCTTTTGATTAGACGAAATCGCATTCCCTTTTCTGAAAGTATCTCTGCCTTTCTCATCAGACATGATTCCTCCAGCCTCTGTTACCAGCAAATAAAGTGCCGCGACATCCCATAGGTTTACAATAGGATCAAGCATTATCTCCGAAGCCCCTTCAGCTACTAAGCAATGTCCCCAAAAATCTCCAACACCTCTTTCCCTCCATACCATAGATATAAGTTCTTCAAACCCTGACCATTTCTTTCTGCATTCACGGAGACCCGTGTAAAGCACCTGAGAATCTTCCAAGTTATCTACATTTGAGACTTTTATCACAGACACATTGCCTAACAAAGATTTATATGCACCAAATCCTAAAGCAGCCCACCATCTCGCACCAAGCGCTGGTGCAGATATCATAGAAACCACGATGTTTCCTTGATATTCAAGAGCAATCAATGTTGCCCAAACTGGGAACCCTCTCATAAAGCCGTGAGTCCCGTCAATGGGATCAATTATCCAGCGATGAGATTCGTCCTTGAGTTCCTCTCCATCTTCCTCTCCTAATACGCCATGGTTCGGAAATTGTTGGTTGATTGCCTGCCTTAACCTCCGCTCAATCTCTTTGTCTGCCTTCGTCACGAAAGAACCATCACTTTTAAGTGAAACTTGCAGGGACTGTTGTTGATTAAAGAAGCTCATAGATATTTCATCGGCAATATCTGCCAGACGTTTCGCAAAGTCCAAGTAATCATCAAATTGCCTTTTGTCTGAAACAGGTTCAAAAGATTCATTCATAAATACCTTGCCTCACTGAAATGACTCAACTTAAAGGACAAAATCCGTATCACAACATAAATAAACAGGACATCCCAAAACTGACCCTTCAGATTATACTTAATAACTAATACAGTCTTTAATAGGATGCTGGAAAGTGCTTAGCATACCAATAATATCCCAATTCCAACATTGACATAAATCTTAACTTCACCAAATATCGGAGCTTAAATTGAAATTTGGAAATTTTGTATTCCCCGTATCAACAAATCCTGCGAATGACCAAAAGATAATAGACGAAACACTTGAGGAAATTCTATTTTGTGAACAACTCGGTTACGATACAGTATGGCTTTCAGAACATCACTTTGATGGCGCAACTGCCTACGTTGACCCTGTTACATTTGCCGCGGCCGTAGCCGCTAAAACTAAACGTATACGAATCGGTTTTGCTGTAGTAGAGATGGCACTTCACCATCCCGTAAGATTGGCTGCACAAGTATCCCTTCTGGATAACATAAGCAAAGGCAGAATCATCGTTGGAACGGGAAAAGGTTCGGCTTTTAACGAATATGAATACATCGGCTTTGGGGTTCCAATGAGTGATTCCGTCAGCAATTTAGAAGAAGCAGAATCTTTACTAATAGAAGCTTGGCAGGGAGACCCTGTCGACTTCAAAGGAAAGTACTGGAATGTATTTTTTCCTGGATTGAGACCAATGACATACACCAAACCACATCCGCCGATAATAAGGGCATGCTTGAGCTTAGAATCGACTAAGGCAATGGCAAGAATAAAACGCCCGATACTTATCGGAGCCCAAGATAATCAATCTATAGCTGAAAGGATCTCTCTCTTCCGTAACGAGGCTTTATCGTTAAACACCTCGGTAAATGAGGTTGATAAATTATTGGAACAAATATGGGTCTCTAAAAATGTATTTGTTGGAGACAGTACAGAAGAAGCCACCGAAATAGCTAGTGAGGGCCTAAGCCGAGAACAAAAACACTTTCAACAAGCCAGGGAAAAATTTAACCCTCCAGGAACTGCAAATAATCACACCAGTGGGGACGATTTCGATTCAACTTTTATCGTTGGCACGCCGAATGAGGTTTCTGAACAAATTTCTGAATTAAAGGAAATCGGAGTTCATAATCTCATGATGAAAATGAATACAGGAGAAATGGACAACAAAAAAGTTATGCGATCAATAGAGCTGTTTGCGAAACACGTAATCCCCAACTTTGAAGGGGTCACTTGATCTATATCAGTTTTGTAAAAAAACTCCACCAAAGACAGCGAATACCTTCTAAAAAGGAATGAGGGATGTTCCGAGTGAGATATCTGACATTAAGGCGACGCCAAAAAATATGCTGACGGTACCGGCTGCCCCAGAAATTATCTTATTTACATTCTCATGGGAGCCACTTACAGCGAAAGGCACGCTTAATACAATTGTTATTACAGACATGGACAATACTGTCCCCACACCAAATAGTAGCAAGTAAGCTACACCAGAAAGGAAAGAATCTATAGTTGGCAACAGAGCCAACATCACCGCGGCACTTCCCGCCAATCCATGCACCATACCTATCACGAATGATTTCATCCGAAAAAAAGGTTTCCCTGGATTAAATACCCCATGCTGTCTTTGAACTGATGGATCTTCTTCGGCATCGTGGGTTCCATGGATATGTAAATGGGTGTCTCCATCATGGCCATGGTGGTGTATATGAAGTCTTCCTCTCCGTAAGGTCCAGTAAACCTGAAGACCCAAGAAAACCAACATCACTCCAACCCCAAACTCGAAATATGAAGCCACATTTTCATATGACTTCATCACGACTTCTTTAAAAACTAATATTATGATCCCTAAAACCAAAAGAGGCGCAGTATGACCGATACCCCAAGAGGCTCCGATCCAAAGTGACCTGAACGCATTCTTAAATTCACTCACAATTGTAGCCACAGCTACAACATGATCAGCATCCGTTGCATGTTTTAACCCAAGCAAGAAGCCTAGGGTAACCGCAGCCACGGCCCCAGATTCAAACTCCATTATTAATTTCCTTTCTATCTATCGTCA
>TARA_B100000686_G_scaffold67756_1_pt1 | contig 13272 bp, 9 predicted proteins | sample TARA_B100000686 | Tara Oceans TARA_B100000686 (sample SAMEA2622733) | marine metagenome | biome: marine biome (ENVO:00000447); feature: marine epipelagic mixed layer (ENVO:xxxxxxxxx); material: "saline water (ENVO:00002010), including plankton (ENVO:xxxxxxxx)" | depth 150 m
CAAGTATCAAGATCAGGAATCTAATCATTGACGCCCCTTACCCCACGATTTCTTACAATGATTCTCACGTGTTCGGGACTGCCATTTTCAGTGCGTTGTACGACGGTGATTCCAGAGTCATCGAACGCGGTTACGTACCCGTCGCGGTCTCCAAGGAGATCACCGTATCGCATCAGGTAGGTTTGGGAGTGTGGCGCTGGCGTGCGAAGAATCGCGATTTGTTGATTCTGGGCTTTGATATCGGAAGTTAAGAGGCCCATGAGGATATAGGTTTCTACAGGCCAACGTTGCAACGGAGGCTTTTCCGGATCTGGCTCCCGGGTAGGCTCAACAGTCGGCTCGGGCGCGGATGACGGCGGCGTAAGCGATCCGAACGGATTAGCACCTAGCGCCGGCATCGAAAAGAGGATGCAAGATGCCACGATTGCCTGGATTCCTGTTCGCATTGCTGTATCTTATATCCTGGATCGGAGGATTAGCCGCCTGAGACGAATTTTTCGCTCTCTGAGTTCGGAAAACGATAGGTCGACAGCGTAGTTGAGATTTGTACGACTCCGTCGGAGTTTGCCTCAGCGTTGTTTGGTTGGGCCGATATCTGCTCACGCTCGATATTGATGATCTTCTTTTGATTGGCAAGATCGCGGCGGAAGTAGGTATAACTGATGTAGTCCCCGACGAATTCAAACTGAACTTCAATCTTGTAAAAAGCGACCTCTTTTTTGGGGGGGATGCCTTCACCTTGCTCGATTGGAGGTTTGTCGGAAAACACGGGAGATTCTTCTCCTTTTTCCAGTTTTGCGACCAGAAGCTCGTAAGTCAACGCGAGAAGGCTGATATTCCGATACAGATCCTCCAGCTCCTGTTTGTTGTGGAAGAGTCTATTCAGCTCCTCGAACCGGGATTTCCCAGCGTCAAGCTCTCCCTGCAGCACTAATATCTGCCGATCGAGCTGCAGTATTTCTTCCCGTATCATCGGGATATTACTGATCATTTCTTCATTTTCCCGGATCCGTTTTTGTTCGGGCAAGTAATAGAAGAAGAGATAGGCTGCCACCACTGCAACAATGATGAGACCAAAGATGAGTTGTTTTAGGTGCGGCACTGACCTGCCAGCGGCTTCCGGCTCCGACCCGGATTTTTTCCGGCCCAGTCCCTTGAAAAGACTTCCGATATCAGTATTTAGATCCATGAGCCCTGTTATTCGTTCTGTTGCTCTGCTAATGGAGCCAGGGAGCAACTTAGAGAGAAGTTCTTCACAGTGACGCCATCGATCGTCGAGACCGACATTGTCTGGAGAGAGGCCCGGCGGATCAACGGGCTCTTGTCGAGTTTGCTGTTGAACTCGATGATGTTCTGGTCGCTAAGCGATCGCCCAACAATATTGATGACACCATCGAGATAACTGATTGAGTCGAGTGCGATTCCTTCGATCACCGAGCCGTTGATATGGGAAAGTAACTCATACATAAAGCTCTGGTTTGATTGAAGTCCTGCGCTTGCCTCGAGAAGGCCGGAGATCTCTTCGATTTTTTGGCTCAGCGACGATAACTCGAGCAGCTTGTCATCGCGCTCCCCGACGACGGTATGGTATTCGGCCATTCGATCGTCAGTGGATCCTTTTTTCTCAAATGTTTTTAGGAAGGACCATGCTAGGCCGGCGATGACAGCGAGCGTAATCAGGATAAACAGGTACTTGGTGTATGTTTTCGCCTTTTCTTTCGCCTTAATGGACTCCCGGTTTGGGAGTAGGTTTATATTGTTTACACCCGTGACGTATTGGTAGTAGCCGAAAACATCAAGTTTTCGCGTCGCGAGACCTAAAACGGGGGCAAACATCGACCCGTTTGGTTCGGCGGATATTTTTTTCTCGATGTTTGCCGGGACCCGAAGGTCAACTAATGGATCGAACGCCTCAAGCTGGGTACCGACAATTCCAAGTTGGAATTGATCCAGGGCATCCGAAATCGAGGGGAGTGTTGATGCGACATAGATTTTGCTAATGCTGGAGTTGTATTTGGATTGGTAACTGGCAACGACCTGAGAGACCTGCATCGCATAACGTTCGAACAGCTTTGTGAGATCACTTGCGGCATCGGTAGCCGAAGTTTCGAGTAATTCCTTGTCAGCATCTGATATGTATACCTCCGCGATAAACGGGGCGCCTTCTTTATCCAGGATCAGTAGATAGTTTTCAAAGGGCCCGAATTCAAGGAGTCCAATCGGTTGCTGCAGATTGATCTTTTTTCTAAGATCAAGCGCATTGCGTAAGCTAAAGCATCTGACGTCAACCACAACTGGATTCAATCCGGCCTGCCGGACGATGTTCATGTAGTCTTCAATATCGCTCAGCTTTGATGCCACGAAGAGAAGATCCATTGTGTTCTCAGCACTCTGACGCTTGATCACTTGATGAAATATGGAATATTCCTCAAGAGGGTCAGGGAGCTGAACCACGTTTTCCCAAAGGGAGTCCGTATCGATTGCCTCCTTGAGCTCCTCGTCACTCATCAAGGGGAGGGTGACTACTTGAATAATGGCGCTACTGACTGGGATTGATACCGCCGCGCTCGAAGTGGAGACCTTATTCTTCTCGCAGACTTGCTGGAGTTTGCTGGAATAACCATCGGGGTTACTCTTCAAGTCATTGATGTCGGTGTGGCCTTGAACGTATCGATAACCCAGTTTGCTAATGGTCCAACTTTTCCGGGACTGATCCAGCTCTGCAATCCGGATGTAACCTGGCATGATATCGACGCCTACTACATCCTCCTGCTGAACGATGAGCTTACTTAATCGTTCCTTGATCGGATTAATTAGTGCTTTAAACATCTTTAATCGCGGCGCGTTCAGTCGGGATTTGGGTCGTTAGGGACGGGCCGATAGGGTTTTAAGAAAACCGACAACTCGCCCAACCCACGAGATCATCTCGATGGGGATGCTTCCTCTGGTAATAATTCTAATGTGCGACTTCCGGAGACAGAGGCAAATCGCTTGTTTGAGAAGAGATTTACCCCAAAAGTCTTTCAGAGTAAAGTTTATTTATTGATCCATCATAGCTACAGGAGCGAATATGGCCATACGGGACTTGATCTCTGCCTACACGGACGAATACGACTTATCTGACCTGCACCTACACGCCGATAAACCGTTGTCGATCAGGGTGAGTGGTCAGATCGCCAGTTTCGAAGACGATATTGTCACCGCAGGTGATTTGGCCAGTTTTATTGAGGACTGTCTGGAGACCGAGGAGGCGATTAGTCGGTTTGGGAGTGAGCGGGAGTATGACCTGGCGGTCATCATCGACAATTGTCGATACCGTGCCAACCTTTTTCATACCTCTACAGGTCAGGCGGCCGTTCTGCGAAAGATCGAGACGGAAATTCCAACCATGATGGATCTTGGTCTTCCGCCGGTAGTTCAGGACATGGCAAATCAAACTAACGGCCTTGTTTTGGTGACAGGACCTACCGGTTCGGGTAAATCAACTTCGTTGGCGGCTATGATCGACCACATCAACTCAACTCGAAATGAACATATTCTGACCATCGAGGATCCGATCGAGTACATTCATTTCAGTAAGGAATCAGTTGTCGCTCAGCGGGAGGTAGGCCGGGATACCAATTCTTTCGCTAACGCGTTACGGGCATCTTTGCGTGAGGACCCTGACGTGATTCTCGTTGGCGAGTTGCGTGACAGGGAAACCGTCCAACTTGCCCTGACCGCTGCCGAAACAGGCCACCTGGTTTTTGGAACCCTCCATACCTCAGGCGCACCGAATACGATCAACCGGATCATTGATGTATTTCCACCAGAACAGCAGGACCAGGTACGCTCTCAGGTTTCTCAGTCACTGCAAATGGTGATGACCCAAAAATTGCTGCCCAAAGTTGGTGGAGGCCGGGTCGGCGCGTTTGAAGTGATGGTGTGTAATTCCGCGGTAAGGAATCTGATTCGGGAAAATAAAATATTCCAGATTGAGAGCATCATGCAGACCGCGAGAGGCGATGGAATGGTCACGATGGATGCAGCCATCCAGCAGTTGAAGGGATCGGGACAAGTCGAGAACATCTAGCGCGTCGCCGGAAATGGGTACGATCGATCACGGAAAACTTGGTTTTGCTGCTGAGAATGTGGCCAGTATCCATTCAACATCCGTAAAGGAACGTGGTCTCACGCTGATTGAGCTTCTGGTCGTCATCGTCCTTATGATCATTGGCTCCACAGTCTTTCTGAACCTCGGTGGCTGGAATTGCGCCAGTGAGGTAAGAAGCGATTTCGACCACTTTAATCAGTTCCTCGAGACCTTGCGGGCAAAATCAATAGCTAACGGCAGGGCAATGCAGGCCGAGTACCACCTTGAAGGCGTGTTGCACGTTCACTCGAATATTGGCAGGCAAGCGAGAGGAATCCAGCCCTGTAGCGGGTCGGAGTGGGATTGGGAGGGGGAAGAGATCGATCTTCTTATAAAGCGGGCAAATTTCCAGGGCTCGGAAAATTTTGTGCTCTGTTTTTATCCTGACGGAACAGCGACAGCGAAGACCATTGGCCTGCAGGGCACCTGTGATGGAGAAGTTCACCGGTTCAGGACCCAGGTCTTTGGGGCCACAGGTTTTCTCGAGAGGGCAAAACAGAAGGTTGGGACCGGCGTGTGGCAGGAACTTTGACTCGATGACAGATCAAGAATCCAAGTCCGCAGGATTTACCCTGATTGAGGTGATGGTCTCGCTGTTCATTGTGACCCTCGGGATAATGGCGGTCTTCGGTTTTATCGCGGTATCGGACGACATGATCCAGAACGTGAAGCATAGTGAAGACCTAGATGGGGTTGTGACGGATATTGTGGAGACGATTCATTCGGATAAGGCCAATATTCAGGAGTACGGCGCAAAAAATTTAGTTTCCTGTGGCAGCCTTACGACATCAAGTGGAAAGGATCAGCAACTCGCCCATATGAAAAGATGGTGTGGGCAACTGGCAGCAGAGATCGGTCCTGCGGAAACCGGGGACACTCGAAAAATTAATGTCATCCAGACAATAGTAGACGGAAAAGACGTACATATCTTAACGGTAGAGTTGACAAATAAAGATGGAAAGAATCTTGCCTTCGCAAAAAGGGTGTTTGAAGCACCCTGAGCTTGGCTTTTCCCTGATAGAGGTGTTGGTAGCAACAGCAGTAAGCGCAATTGCGCTTGCTGGGTTGTTGGTGGCTTACGACTTGGTGGACAAACAGTATTCGAAAATAAGGGATATCAGCACCGTCCGTCAGGCGGGTGGGAACGTCTTGAGGATTCTAGAACGGGACCTGCGTATGACGGGGTTTGCCTACAGGACCGATTCGGGCGTCATCACTTTTGGGGAAATCACCACCCCGATTACGGTAGTTGATAGCGGCGCGAATTGCTGCGATGAGATGACTGTGATCTATGACCGGCATGACGAGGCTGCCGGAACGACTGACCGCGTCGAGATCCGATACTGGGTGAAATCCTATACCGGCACAAAAGGGACAAGGGGCCGGCTGTTCAAGCAGGTGAATATTCTCGCGCCAGCGCCCTCCATATCGACGGGGCCGGAAGAGGTAATGGCAGACTTTATTGAGGATCTGCAGATCGTCAGAGCCGGGACAACTCCAAAGCCGGATCAATTGATCGAAATCTATCTGGCACTAAGGACAAGCCGGGAATACGACAGAAACGTAGCCTATCAAAGAGAAGATCATTTTCCGGGCAACTCTAATATCAGCCGTGATGACGGATACCGTCGCGGCGAGTTTTCGACAAGCGTTGCGCTTCGCAACCTAGCGCTGTGAATCCGGATCACCAATTCTGGGCGCATCGCGAACGCGGTGCGATCCTCGTTGTCTCGCTCATCGTAACGCTCGTGATGACGACAATGGGTGTGGGATTATTTTATGTTTCGAATCGCAGCTTTGAACAGATGGAAACAAACACCAGCCGGTCCGAAACACTGTATTCGGCTGAAACCTGTATTGAGGATGTGATCAGATGGATGAAAGTGACACTCGCGGCCGAAGTGCCGTGTAAAAGTGGAGGTGTTGGCGGTGTCTGTCATACCATCGGCGCCGGTCCAAGCCCCAAAACAATGGATTCGGCCTGGCGGCAGGCGGGAGAAAGCTCAACAAAGGGGCAGAGCAAGGTTCAACGGAGAATGGCACAGCATGAATACAAGTGTACGCTGAAACTCACTGCAATCGTCACCAATCCCGACGAAAAGTACCTGTACAAAATTGAGTCCGAAGGCAAGGGGCCTAACCGTGTGCGCTCCGACGTTGAAGTGATCGTGTCAATAGGCCCGTCAGCAAAAAAGGGCGGCTCGGACGTGGGGCAGGGGAATGAATATAACGATCCTCAATAAACTCAAGTTACCGGTCTTTTGAAAATAAGATATCCAAGTACAAGCCTGCTCCCATAACTACCGAATGAATTTCTAGGTGTCTAAAAACGAGCCCACCGATTTAGTGCATTGTTTAACCTGAACCTATCTGACCGGACATGGCGCCAATGAAAAGAAGTCTACGCTTTGTCTCGATCGCTTTTTTACTGTTTGCTGCGAACGCATCAGCTCTGAAGCAACCGCCCCCAGGTGCTTATGGTGGCCAGGGCGCGGTATTGCTGATGGTCGAAAACTCGTATTACACATCTATGCCTTCCAATGAAAAAGATTTGCCAGTGGAGCCAAGTGATGTCGTTATTGATTCGTTGGGTAATCTTCATGTACGAAACCATAACTGGTCGCACGGCTCCAACTACACAACGACAGATCATTGGATGACGCCAGGATACGGTAATCAATGTAGTATTTATAAAACCTGTTATCCAAAAGACGCACGAATCTCAAAATTTAATCCAGACCTCTCGGCAGTAGCCACTTACGGGGAGTCATTGGTTGGACGAGACACCTTTGGTAATAGCACTAAGAAACATACCCATTCCCACAGGGGTGCGGGCGACATGGCGATTGACTCCTCGGATAATATCTATGCGCTAATCCGCAGCGAGAATGCGGGTAATGAATGGAAAACGAGTACTGCTCGGATAGATAAGTACGACGCCGCCGGGGTTCTTATCGCTTCCATTCCGTTATCCAACGACAAAAAAGCATATGAGATTGGAGGTGATCCCAGAGCGATTGATGTTGATGGCGCGGGTAATATCTGGGTCGCCGGTGTCATGGGTTTGAGTAGCAAAAGGGTATGGGGTTACGTTACGAAGTATGACCCGAACGGTGTAGTACTGACAGAGTGGGAACTGCCAGCTGGTGATGGGGAGTATTCAGGGTGGGCGCCCAACTGGTGGGTGAGAAGCCAGTATTACAACCGCGCGGAGGGGCAACTCGGGGTGCCAAAGGCTATTTCAGTGTATGGAGGCAAAGCCTACGTTTTACGAAGTTGGACGAGCTATGGACCTGATCGCCCTCTTCGATGGCCTTACCCAAAATTTTTAGGTAAATGGGATGCGATTACCAATTCAGAGTTTCCTTATCCCGAGTGTCAGATAGGGTTTCCGGTTGAAGTCTTTTCGACTGCAACCGGAGCTCAACTGAGTAGCTGGTATGCGTTGGGCGGAGACGATATCGAAGTCAATGCCAACGGGGTTTATGTCGTCGGCCACAAGACATTTCACACAAAACATACAAGGGAGCAGAACAATAATGTCGGAGATGCAGATGCTTCGTTGCAATACCTCTGGGACGATCCCATTGACCTGAATAACGATGACGTACCAGATGTTCGATACGGCCCGGATTGCGGTGGTCAGGTGGGCAAATATTCCCACAGTGGAGCGCTTCAGCTGCGTTTCGCTCCGCGTAAGATTTATTGCGATGAATCTACTGTAGCAACACCGGCTGCTTTAGGTTCTGACGCCGACGGTAATATTTATGTAGTCGCTTCTCAGGAACAGGGGCCAGAGCAATACCCGGGCTATATCGAAAAGCACATTTACGCTCCGTTCTCGGGAATTAAAAAATACTCCGCCGACGGCGACTATCTGGGCACGACAATGAGTCACTCCAGAGCGAGAGAGGACCATATTAAGTGCGCGTTGAGAAAAATCCTGGCCAAGCCGGAACTCACCAGTAATATCAAACTTGGATTTCAGATTTTCAACCAGGATCCAAAGATGCTTACAGGGGTCTCGTCTTCTGGTGCCAGCGAGATTCGCCCCATGCTGTGTCAAAGATGCCCTATCGATCCTCGCTGGCGGAACAAAAGAACGGACAGTTGGTACCATACGATGGGCGCTGATGGCTGGACAGCCTATGATATGCAGGGTCTCCAAACCCAGACAAATAATCTTTACGAGGCATTAGATTACGCAAAGAGCTATTACAGCAATGCGTTGCCCGGATTCCCCAGTCCCATCGATCCAACGAGCTGCGAATCACATTCTGTTTTGCTTATCAGCTCTACTCCCTGGCCATGGGAAGACGCCAAATTCACAACCTGGGCAACCGCGATGGAGGCACTGGGCGTGCAAACACACGTTATTGGATATGCCCTGCCGGAACTCGCCTGGACTGCGCCGAACCACGGTGGATCATGGTGCTATAAGGCCAACAGGTGCGCGACCGCCGAGGAGGATTTCCAGTCGTATGAGAAGCTGGCGAAACTGGGCAAGACGTACCCTACCTCTCCAAGATTAGTCGACTCAAATGGCCTTGTAGACGCCATAGAGACCATTCTGTTAGCGAGCCGCAAGTCAGATCTTGTTTTTACCGGTACGGCTCCAGCGATTGCCCCCCCTGCCGTTGGCGATTACATCTATCAGTCAACCTTTACGCTCCCAGGTGCCGGACAGTGGCGGGGCAAACTGACCAAATATGCACACGATTCGACCACCGGTGCTATTGGCGACCAGATCTGGGAAGCAGGAGCCCAACTCAACCTTAAGAGTGCAAATGATCGGCGCATCTGGACTGCAAGAAGCGGGGTTGCTCCGGGGCTGAATAATTTTGCCGTTCCGAACGTGACCTCACTGAAAGCCATCATGTACGCAGGCGTCGACCCTGCCCCCACCGATGACGAGGCGGGCAAGTTGATCAATTTTGTCCGGGGACAGGATTGCTATGATGAGGATTACGACGGAAACGTGACTTGTGCCGCTGATGAGAGAGATTGGAAGCTCGGGGACATCTATCACTCCGAGATGGCGATTGTGGGGCCGCCAGACGCAATAGATCCTGACTTAGCAGCTGACACCAATACCGAGGAATACTTCAAGTCACAAAACGGTTACCAGACGTTTATCGATGCTAACGCGAGCCGCGAAACGATGGTTTATGTGGGCGCCAATGATGGCATGCTGCATGCCTTTAAAGACAGTACCGGTGAGGAGCTATGGGCGTTTATCCCCCCAAACGTCCTGCCCAAGTTACGTTCGATGATCTCAGGTGTCGCGCATGTCACTTTACCGATCTACGGAGTTGATGGTTCACCCGTAGTTAAAGATGTCCTTCTTGGGGGCCAATGGCGTACCGTCTTGATGGCAGGCCTGGGCAGAGAAGGGTATGGTTATTTTGCTCTGGATGTAACCAATCCCTCGTCACCGAGTTTCCTTTTTGCTTTTGAGAATGATCCCCAAAAAGAAGTTGTTCGCCACTGGGATTCGCAGGGGAATTTAACAGAGCAGAATTACACCAGGACCTCCTCTTACTTTAACTATCGCAATTTGGGCGAGGCGCTTTCCACTCCGACGATTGTCTTAGTAACCGACGGCGGATCACGAAAGTGGGTGGCTGCGATAGGCGGTGGTCTCAATAATACAGACGATAAGAATTATGGCTCTGCGGTGTATCTGATTGACATTGGGGATGTTGGTAAGGTGTTGAGAGTTATTGACTTGGCTGATATGTCCGGTGGGTTTAAAAATTCACACCCGGCGCCACTTACGGCTGTCACTTCCGACACCACCAGTCTCGCTACGTACAAGGGGGCGAGGCTGTATTCGGTAGACCGGGAGAGTAGGGTATACAAAATTAATCAGTGCAATGTAGAAAGTGCTAGCCCGTGCGTGAGCGCCAGCACACGCGACCAGACTATGCTAATTGGAAACGCAGGGAACGATCTTAATCAACGCGCGTCATTTAACGCAGTCACGCCAACAACCGACAGCGATGACAAGCTCTGGGTTTATTTTGGCACCGGTAATCTAGACAAACTTCAGTTATCCCAAGCGACCATTCAAAACCGTATTCTTGGCATAAAAGATTCTAGTTTTCCGGCTGTAACTAAAGGTGGCGGAGTCAGTATGGGATCGCCTACGATCAAAAATGTGACCGGTGCAGGGGCGACCTGCCCCTCAGCCAGTGATGACGGTTGGTATCTTGACCTTGGGCGGGATGAAAAAGTCGTCAGCAAGATCGCATTGGACAAACAGATCCTGTATGCACCGGTGTACAAGCCGGACACCACGCAGCCCTGTTTCCCGGGTACCAGCACCTTATATCAAATGGGTTACGCGTGCGGGAAGGTGTTAAAGAAGACTTCGATGGGCGCTGGATTAATTGCTGGAGTTCGCATCCATCAGGATAAGGTCTATGTCGGCATCAGCGGAACACCCGACAACCAAACTGAGGTCGACCTAGGGGATGGATACAAAAAGAAAGGAAGCATTGCTTTTGGCTCCCCTCCCGCCGCAGCAAATCCGGTGGGAGAGGTCATCACGATTGAATCCTGGCGGGAGAAATATTAGAGAAGCTCGGTACCTGGATTGGATTTGATCAACGAACATCATGTCCAGGGGTCGGGTTCGGCAGTGTACGCAGTAGCGAAGCCGAGCCCTATGAATTTGTCTATCAGTGAGTCGGAATCACCTTGAAGGTTTTAACAGTAACGCCGGTGTCGGTCAGGACAACGATACGGGTAAGATTGGTTTCACGTGAGCCGTCAGTGGCACATCAACAGAAAAGCGGGTTTTCGGCACCCTGTTTGACGAAATGAACTGGTTACGCCCTGCGCTGCTTGCGCTTGTCCTCATCGCTGGATCGCCCGGCTACGCGAAAGAGTTGCCGCCTGGAGCGGGAGGCGCTACGGAATCCCCGGTGAATATTCTTGTGGCGTTTGACCTGTCGTCCAGTATGAATGGAAACATCCCCGGGCCAGCGGTCAATGAGCCACGGGACATTGCTGTTGACTCCAAGGGTAATTGGCATATAGAGCATCGACAAGTGTGGGGTGGGCCAACAGGTCCAATTAGTCGTTTCTCCAAAGAGCTTGAATATGAAACAAGCTATGGGATCCCGTTTTCAAGAGGCATGTTTGACCGGCCAAAACTGGCTGTGGATGCTGCTGATAATGTCTATGTTACAGATCGGACCAACAGCCAGGTTCATAAGTTCAATTCGGCGGGTACGCACCAAAAGAATTTTGCTGTTCCGTTCCCCCTGGGGATCGATGTCGATTCAAGCGGCAACATGTATGTCAGCGGGTCGGACGAGATCTATAAGCCGCCCTGGACGCTAAGGAAAATAGATCCTACTGGAGTGTTAATCAAGGAGTGGGAAATCGGGAACGAATCGGGTGATGATCCTTACGGCGTATCGGTTTATGACGGGAAAGTCTATGTGGTGTCCCGAAGCGGTAAAAACGGTGCGTTAACGCACTCGGTCCCGCCAGGGTGTAACGTAGGTTATTTGGTCAGAATCTACAGTGCATCCTCGGGCGCCCTAATAGATTCCTGGTACGCCCTTGGCGGCCAGGATATCGAAGTGACCGCCAAGGGCGTGTATGTCCTGAAGCATCAGGAGATCTATAGAACAGACCCAGATTACTGTGGCGGTCAGGTTGGCAGTTACAGCTACGCCGGCGATTTTCAGACCCGTTTCTCCCCCTATGGTCCGTCTGAGGGCGAACCGCCTGACAGGATCAGGCAGCACTACGGTCTGGGGTCGGATGCAAGTGGAAATATTTATGTGGCCGGGGGGCAATACTTACAGTATTCGAGAGTCCTGAAGTTTGACTCCGAGGGCAAACTCTTAGATGGCATTTATGAAAGAAGGACGCGGCTTGATGGGATGAAAAGTGTCCTCAAGAGTCTTCTTGAGCGACCAGAGATGAACGATAACATTCACTGGGGCCTGCTGGGCTGGTCCTATGAAGCTCGAATGTTCGTCAAGGTCTCCCCGGAGGGCGCAGAAGAAATCATCAAGTTGAGTTGCCAGTACTGTTCCACAAGTTTTGACTATTTGTTCGCGTTTGACCCAGGCAGGAGTGGGACAAACCTAAAGTCAGGGATAGAGCTCGCGGAGCAGTATTACAAGGGCGCTGCCGCAGGATTTACACCAAGTCCGATCGATCCAAAGATCCCCTGTCAGAAGAGCATTATCCTGGTTCTCGCCGATGGAGAAGATTATAACGGACATGAACTGCCGGTTCTGGAACGGCTCGTGGATTCGATGGGTATTGAAACCGCGGTCGTCGGCTTCGCGCTGGCACCGCACGCGAACCAGGAGGCCTATATCAATATTGCCAAGGCCGGGAACACGTTCCCCTACACGCCGCGATTTGCAGAGAATCAAGCCGACCTGGTAGAGGCCATAGAACTGATTGTTTCCAAGGCGCGTAAGTCGAAACTGGTCTATACCGGTACGAGCCCAACGATTTCCTCTGATGCTGCAGGCGATTATATCTATCAGTCGACGTTTACGATTCCGGAAATCGGGCAGTGGCGTGGGAGACTGACCAAGTACGAACTGGACTCGGAGACAGGCGCTGTCGGTGAAAAGATCTGGGAGGCCGGCGCGAAACTGAATGAAAGGCCCCCGGACAGCCGGAAGATCTGGACGGTCTCACCGTGGGTTACGATGGCAATGAATAACTTTGTGGCGAGCGATTCCAGCCAGTTGATGTGGGCACTCTACGAGGGTGCCGGTTTTTATCCGGAGGAAAGCGAGGTAAAAAAACTAATCCGGTTCGTGAGGGGGATTGATGCTTATGATGAGAATAAAGATCTGAATACCGCCGATGAACGGGAATGGAAGTTGGGGGATATCTATCATTCTGAAATCGCCGTGGTGGGTCCACCCAAAATGCCGTCGGAAGAAAAAATTGCCGATACCAATACAGAGGCTTATTTCAAGGAGCAGAACGGTTACCAGGCTTTTGTGAATGCGAATGCATTGCGCAAGCGCGTGGTATTTGCCGGCGCCAATGACGGAATGCTTCATGCGTTCGATGATGAAAGTGGTGAGGAGTTATGGGCATTTATTCCCCCCAATCTGCTTCGGCGAATAAGGGAGATGACCGCTCCGATA
>TARA_B100000686_G_scaffold116998_1_pt1 | contig 13271 bp, 10 predicted proteins | sample TARA_B100000686 | Tara Oceans TARA_B100000686 (sample SAMEA2622733) | marine metagenome | biome: marine biome (ENVO:00000447); feature: marine epipelagic mixed layer (ENVO:xxxxxxxxx); material: "saline water (ENVO:00002010), including plankton (ENVO:xxxxxxxx)" | depth 150 m
AAAATGCAAAAACATTAGCAAAATATTTTGTAAGTATAAAAAAATTTGAGGATATTTTTAATAAAGAAAAAAGAAAAAAAATTTTAGAAAATCTCTTAGAACTAGATGGTATTGGTAAGACTCAAGTTGATTCATTAGAAATATTCTTTTCTAATTCTAATAATCTAAACACAGTTTCCAACTTAGTTAAAAAATTAAATATTTCAGATTTTAAAATTAGTAAATCTGGAATTTTTTATAGTAAAACAATTATGTTTACAGGAGGCCTAAACAAAATGAGTAGAGCGGAAGCAAAAGCTTTGGCAGAAAAAGAAGGAGGAAAAATTTTAGGTTCAGTAAGCAAAAAATTAAATTATTTGGTGGTTGGCAATTCTAAACCAACTAACAGAAAAATTAACGAAGCAAAAAATCTTAGTATAAAAATTTTCACAGAAGAAGAGTGGAACAAAATTTTTAAATTATAAATGATTTGAGCCAGTTTTTTTCAGTTAAATTTAAACGAGGGCTTAAATTTCTATAAACTTTTTTGTGATAATTATTTAAGTAAGTTTGTTCTTTGCTATTTAAAAGTTTAAAATTTGTTAAGTCCTTTTCAATTGGTGCCAGTGTTAAATTTTCAAAATGTAATTTTTTATTAATTTTTTTTATATAAACTAAGTTTTCTATTCTAATTCCATAATGTCCCTTTTTGTAATACCCGGGTTCATTGCTAACAATCATTCCTTTTTCAAGCTTAACATTATTAATTTTAGTTATGGATTGAGGTCCTTCATGTACATTGGAAAAAAAACCTACACCGTGACCAGTTCCATGCTCGTAGTCAAGTCCATCTTGCTTTAAAAATTTTCGAGCTCTGATATCTACTTTTTTTCCGGTGTTAAATTTTTTTAGATTGGTTGTGGCAACAGCGATATGTCCTTTTAATACTTTTGTAAATATATTTTTGATAGAATTTTTTTGTTTAGAAAAACAAATAGTTCTTGTTACATCTGTTGTTCCAAATTTATATTGTCCACCTGAATCACATAAAAAAATGTCATTTTTTTTTATAATTTTATTAGATTTTTTTGTTGCTTGATAATGTGGAAGAGCTGCATTTGATCCTGCACCGGCAATAGTATTAAAACTAGGAAATAAATAATTTTTATTTAATTTTCTAAATTTTTCTAATTTTTTTTGTGAATCTATTTCAGTTATTTTTTTTTTATTAATATTCTTCATCCAAAAGATAAATTTAGTTAATGCAAGACCATCTTCAATATGCGCATTAATCATGTGTTTAATTTCAGAAAAATTTTTAATTGATTTTAATTTATAACAAGGATCATTTTTGTTAATTATCAGAAATTTTGATTTAATTATGTTTTCGTTAATAATTGAACAAGACAAAGGATCTATAATAAATTTATTTCCTTTTAGTTTTTTAATTAAAGGCTCAAATTTTTTAGGATTTATTATTTGCTGTTTTGATAACTTTTTATCTTTAACTATTTTTAAAGCTTTTTCTTTTTTTGAAATTAAATATAATTCTTTTTTCCTCCCAATTATTAATCGACAATTAGGTATGGGGCTATTTGGATTATCTGATCCTCTAATATTTAGCGCCCAAGCAACATTTTCAGGCGCACTTACAAACAAGTAATCTGCTTTGTTTGATTTTAATATATTTCTTATTTTATTTATTTTTGATTTAAAAGATTCTCCAGCAACTTTATCATCCAAAGAAAAAAAAGTTTTTATTTTAGAATTTTTTTCTTTATAAATTTTATCAATTAAGTTTTTGTCTATTTGTCTTAATATTAAAGAGTTACCAAAATATGTATTTAATTGTCTTCGCGTATGTAAGCTGGGGTCAAATCCAAGAGTTAAATTTTTGATAATATTTTTTGGTAAATATTTATGAATTTCGATTATCCTAAATAGCTTGCCAGATTCTTGTTTTGCTTGAATCGTGTATCTTCCATCAACAAACAAAAAATTATTTCTTTTTAAAATAATTGCCAATCCAGCAGAGCCAGTAAAATTTGAGATAATTTTTAAGCGGTTTGTTGCAGCGTATTCAGAAAAAAATTCATCGTTTTTTGGAATTATGTATCCATCAATGTTAAATTGATTAAACCGACTTCTTAGTTGTTGAATTCTTTTTTTAATCATTTAATTCTTTTTAATTTTTTTCTCTGTAGTCTAGCCCAACCCGGGCTTCTTATGCCTTCGTTATAATCAACATCTTGATCAAAAAAGAAATCCTCAGTTTTATTTTCTTCAACTTCCCTTTTTTCGATATTTTCTTCAGGAAGTTCATCTATAAATCTTGAAACCAAAGAGTCAACCCAATCACCCCTGTACATTCTGTTATTCACAAAAGAAATAAAAGATTCTTTTTTTGCTCTTGTTAACCCTACGTAAGCAAGTCTTCTTTCTTCTTCTAGAGCCAAATCTCCTTTTTCTTCCAAAGATTTTTGGTGAGGGAATAAACCTTCTTCCCAACCTGGTAAAAAAACAGCATCAAACTCTAGGCCCTTCGCAGCATGCATAGTCATCAAATTAACTTTTTGTCCTTTCCAATCTTGATCAATTGATGTAGCTAATGCTACATGCTCCAAAAAACTTTGCAAATTATCAAAGTCATGCATTCCTCTAATTAATTCTTTTAAATTTTCTAGCCTTCCTTCACTTTCCAAATCTTTTTTATCTTTTAACATTTTAGAATAGCCTGACTCATCTAATATGATTTCCATTAGTTCATAATGTTTTTTATTTTTTAAGTCACTTCTCCATTTATTAAACATGTTTAAAATTTTTATTAATCCTAATTTTGTTTTCGGTTTAATTTTATCTAGTTGCAAAAGTTCAATTGCAGAATCTTCTAAGGACTTTTTATTTTTTCTTCCCCAATCATGCAATTGTTTTACAGCTCCATCACCTATAGATCTTTTTGGTACGTTAATGATTCTTTCAAACGCTAAATCATCATTTCTTTGATTAACTATTCTTAAAAAAGCTATACTGTCTTTAATTTCAGCTCTTTCATAAAACTTTGTACCTCCAATTACACGATATCCCATTCCTATTTTTAAAAATCTTTCTTCAAACTCTCTAGTCTGGAAAATGGCCCTTACTAGTATAGATATATTATTTAATGAGTATTTTTTTTTTAAGTTTTGCTCGATAATGTCACTAATTCCAGTTGCTTCTTCTTTTCCATTTTTATAACAAGTCAGCTTTACCAATTCTCCGTCTTGGCTGTCTGTCCATAATTTTTTTCCAAGTCTATCACTATTTTTTGAAATCAATCCTGAAGCAGCACTAAGTATATTTTGAGTTGATCTATAATTTTGTTCAAGCTTAATAATTTTTGTATTTTTATAAGTTTTGTTAAAATCTAGGAAGTTTCTTATTTCAGCTCCCCTCCAGCTATAAATTGACTGATCATCATCTCCTACGCAGCAAATATTATTATTTTTTTTTGCAAGTAAATTAAGCCATTTGCTTTGGATATAATTAGAGTCTTGATATTCATCGACAAGAATATATTTAAAATTATTTAAATATAAATTGAGAATATCAGGATTATTTTCAAACATTGTGACACAAAGTAATATCAAGTCGCCAAAGTCACATGAGTTTAAAATTTTAAGTCTCTCTTGATAAATTTTATAAACATTTAATATAGCTTTTTCTAATGGAATTCCTTTTTTAATAATTACATCTTTGGGTAATAAACCTTTGTTTTTCCAATTATTAATAAAAGATAAAATCCATTGTGGTGCAATTTTTTTAATATCTATACTTTCGGATTTACATATATTTTTAATTAACCTTAACTGGTCATCTTGATCAATAATTGTAAATTGTGAGTTTAAACCAACAGCTTCAGCATGCCTTCTTAATAATTTTGCGCTTACCGAATGAAATGTTCCTAGCCATGGTAAAGATGATGTTTTTTCATTTAAAAGTTTTGAAATTCTATTTTGCATTTCCCTAGCCGCTTTATTTGTAAAGGTAACGCAGAGAATCTGGTTAGGCCAAGCCTTTTTTTGTTTAACTATATGAACCACCCTTGAGGTCAAAACTCTTGTTTTGCCAGATCCTGCGCCTGCAACAATTAAACAGGGCCCATCTAATTCAATTATAGCTGTTCTTTGGTTTTTATTAAGCTGTGCTAGATAATTTTGTTTGCTAATTTCCATCAAATTTATATTTTACCATTTTAAATTTAAATAAATAAAAAAACTAAAATAAATGAAATATTTCAACTTTAAAAGATATAACTTTTTTAAAATTTTTAAAAATATAAAACTAAATACTTATTATTTTTCAAAGATTTATAAAAGTTTAAACTTTAATAAGCTCAATTTTTCAAAAATTTACAAAATTCTTGATTTTAAACAATATAAACCCTCGAAAATTTTTAAACAAACACTTTTAAAAAAATTTAAGTTATTAGCTTTGTACACATGTGGATTAATTATTACCTCGTTTTTGGTCTATTTGAGCGCACCTATTTTTTATAGTTATGACAAATCAAACATTGAAAATTTAATTTGTAAAGATTTAGAAATAAAATGCTCAATTAAAGGCAAGATAAATTATAAAATTATACCAACCCCTAGAATACAAATAAAAAATTTTATATTAAAAAAACCTTCTGATAATAAACTCCTAGCCGAAATTCCTAATGTCGAATTCAAACTTTATTTTAGAAATTTATTAGAGAAAAATGTGAAAGATTTTTCTATAATAGAATTAAAAAATGCAAAAATTAATTTTAATCTTAATGAAATTGATGATTATAAAGTAATTTTATTTAAAAAAAATATTTCAGACAATATTAATATTAAAAAAGGAAAAATTGAATTTTACGATAAGGAAGAACATATATCAAATTTAGAAAATTTCAGTTTGAAATATAGGCCTAATAAAAATATTGATGAATTAATTTTAAAAGGAACTTTTTTAGGAGACCAAATTTACGTCAGCTTAAAGAATAAGAGAAAAGGAAAGGATTCTCTTAAAACATTAATAATAAAGTTAAGTGAACTAAATTTCTTAGCCAAAACAAACTTTTCTAACTCAAAGTCAGATAAAAATATTATTACTGGAAGCACATTGGTTAAAAAAGATAAAGTTAGACTCATATCTTCTTTTGACTACAGCAATGGTATTATTAATCTAAAAGAAGCCAATTTAAAAAACAGTTTTTCAGACGGCAGACTTGATGGGGCGATAAAATTTAAACCATTTTTTGATTTTAATCTTAATTTAGATTTAAATAGAACAAATTTCCATATTTTATCAAGATTATTAAATAATTTGGAAGCAAATACTAAGAAAAAATTATTTGTAATAAATAAAAAAATTAATGGAAAATTAAATTTGACTTCGGAGAAAGTTTTTTCAAAAAATAATTTTATTGACTCTTTTGAATCTCAAATAAAATTTGAGAATGGAAATATTTTGATTGAAAAATTATTATTAAGTCTTGGAAGATTTGGTGCTGCTGATTTAACTGGTATAATTGATAATGAAAAAAAATTTAGTAATTTCAGATTTTCTAGCAATATATTTATTGATGATACTAAACGTTTTTTCAAAAGCTTTGGTGTATATAATAAAAAAAATGATTTAACCAATTTCTTTGTTTCAGGAAACTTAGATTTAACCAATTTAAATTTACGTTTATATGAAATATTTGCTGCAGAAAAATTGAGTGCAGAGGACACATCTTACATTGAAAAAGAATTTAATGATTTTCTTTTATTTGATAGTTACAAAAGTTTTTTAGATTTTGTTAATTTTAAAAAATTTGTTCAAACTATTTCATCCGAAAGTAAATAAGTTAATTTGGTTGTATCATTTTTTTAGGATTAATAATCTTTTCGTAATCTTTTTCTGTAATTATTCCAGATCTTACAGCTTCTTCTTTTAATGTTGTTCCATTTTTATAAGCTTTTTTTGCGATCATCGCTGCTTTGTCATATCCAAGTTTCGGTGTTAAAGCAGTTACAACCATTAGAGAATTATCTAATAAATTTTTAATCTTTTTTTTATCGGCTTTTAAACCTTTAATGCAATAGTTTGAAAAACTTTTGCAGGAATCTGACATTATATGAATTGATTGCAAAATATTATGTATTATAAGAGGTTTGAATACGTTTAGCTCAAAATGTCCGTGCGACCCAGCCATTGTAATACCATTGTGATTTCCTATTACTTTTACACAAACCATCGTAACAGCTTCACATTGTGTTGGATTTACTTTTCCTGGCATTATCGATGAACCTGGTTCGTTTTCAGGTAAAATAAGTTCCCCAAGACCAGCCCTTGGACCTGAGCCTAAAAATCTAATGTCATTTGCAATTTTCATTAAACAAACCGCAGTTGTATTCATTGTTCCGGAAAAATTTACTATTGCATCGTGTGCAGCTAAAGCAGCAAATTTATTTTTAGCAGGCTTAAAAGGTAATTTTGTGATTTTTCTAATTTCGCCTACTATTTTTTTATCAAAACCTTTTTTTGTATTTAAACCTGTTCCTACTGCAGTACCTCCCTGTGCTAAAAAATATATTTCATTTAATGCAAAATCAATTCTTTCGATGCATTTACTCAGTTGAGAATGATAGCCAGAAAATTCTTGCCCAAGCGTAATTGGTGTAGCATCTTGTAAGTGTGTTCTACCTACTTTTATAATTTTTTTAAATTCTTTAACTTTTTTTTTCAACTCCGTATTTAATAATTTAAGACTTGGAAGAAGTTTATCTTTTGCTTTTATCACAATAGCCATGTGCATAGCAGTTGGAAAAACATCATTTGTTGATTGTGATTTGTTTACGTGATCATTTGGGTGAACTGGTTTCTTGCTTCCTAATTTACCTCCCATAATCTCTATTGCTCTATTAGCAATAACTTCATTAACATTCATATTAGTTTGTGTACCGGAGCCGGTTTGCCATACTTTAAGTGGAAAGTTATTATCAAGTTTTCCTGATATAACTTCATTGGCAGCTTTAATAATCGCTTTACTTATTTTTTTATCAATACTGCCATTTTTTGCATTAACAATTGCTGCAGCTTTTTTTATTATAGCGATTGATTTTATTACTATTGGTCTAACTAAAAAATCACCGATATCAAAATGTTTATTGGATCTTTGAGTAGAGGCTCCCCAATACTTATCTCGAGGAACCTTTATCTTCCCCAAACTGTCATATTCATTTCTAAATTTCATATAAAAAGGTATTATGTACTATATAAAGTAGACTTTTTATAGGCAAGATTTTAATTAAATCTTTATAAAGTTAAAGTGATTAAATGATTAAAAATAATTTTTTCTTAAAAATTTTCTTTAGTGCGCTTTTTATATTTTCTCTAATAAAACTGTATGACAATTCTATCAACAGAGATGCCTGGCAGTATGGTGAATGGTTAATTAACTATCAACATGGGTTTGTTAGAAGAGGTTTGTTTGGCGAATTCATTTATTTAATTTCTAAAATATTTAGCAATAATATTCAAATATCATTTTTTTTAGTACTATCGATTCTTTGTTTTTTTTATTACTACTTAAATTATTATTTAATAAAAAATGTAAAATTTAATTTTATCTTTTTTCTAATTATTTTTTCACCTCTATTCTATTTATTTTTTGTAGTCATATCAAAAGTTGGTATAAAAAAAGAAATACTTTTATATATATTTTATCTTTTCTATTTAATTTTTCTAAGTTCGAAATATTTTACTTTAAGTAAAAATTGGTTATTTATTTTCTGCTTTCCATTTTTATTGTTTAATCATGAAGCTGCCTTTTTTTATTTTCCATACTTAATTTTTCCAATTTTATTAGTTGTAGAAAAAAAAAATTTTAAATATGTAGCTTTTCAAATCATTAGTAGTTTAATGATTTCATGTGTTTTCATGATTTTTTTATACAGCTATAAGGGAAGTCCTGATCACGTAGTTAATATCTGCAGAAGCCTAGTTAATTATGCGCCTGTTAAATGTGATTGGTGGGGACCTATATTTGCTTTAAGTCATGATTTATTTATAAACATTGATGGTAAAAAAAATTTATTTTTTTATCTCTCTGTTGACTTCAAAACATTAATAGGTTTCATGTTTTATATTTTTTATGGATTCATTCCATTATTTTTATTTTTAAAATTTGTAACAATAAATAGTAAAAGCATTGTTTTAAGCAGCAGGTTAATATTTTTAATTATGTTTACTGCTTTTGTCTTCAGTATGCCTTTATTTCATATAGCAGAAGATTGGTCGAGATGGTTTTCTATTCATTTTCATATGATGGCCTTTTTAATATTCTTTTTAGAAAAAATAAAATTACTAAATTTTGAAAATAATTTTCAGTTTAATCAAATAGAAGTTTTTTTTAAAAAAGGCAATTTAAAAAAATTCTTTATTATTTTTCTTTTTATCTATGCTACTTTTTTCCACCACCATCATTTTTTCTTTAAGGATGTGAAATTAGAATTCACCTATTTTAAAATATTTAAAAAAATTAATAGTAATTTTTAAAATTATGAATGATAATAATAAAATCTCTAAAAATCAAAATCCAGAAAATTTAGAATATATTTTAAAACTTTTTAACTCTAAAAATTTCCCAAAAGCAAAAGAAGAAATTAAAAAACAAATTAAAACATCTCCAAATTCTTACATTTTTTTTAATATTTTGGGTGCAATCTTTGCTGAAGAAGATCAATTTGATATTGCGGTTGATAATTATAAAAAATCTATAAAAATTAACCCGCGATATGCGCAAGCATATAATAATTTAGGTATAGCATTTCATAAATTAAATAAAACTGATGCTGCTATAGAAAGTTATAAAAAAGCAATAGATTTAAAAAAAGATTTTTTGGAAGCCTATAACAATCTAGCTGGCTGTTTAAAAGATCATGGCAAACTAAAAGATGCGGTACAATTTTATAAAAAAGCAATTGAGATAAATTCTGAATATGTAGAAGCTAATTATGGTTTAGGACATGCTTATGACAGAATTGGAGATAAAAAAGGTGCTGAAAATCATTTTTTAAAAGTGATAAAAATTAAGAGAGATTATATCCAAGCATATCTTTCTCTAGGAACTTTATATCATGAACAAATGAGATATGAAGAAGCGATGTTAAATTATAAACAGGCTATAAAATTAAATCCAAATTATGAAAAACCTTATAATAATCTTGGAAATTTATTATGTGATATTGGAAAGTTCGATGATGCAATAGTTGAGTACAAAAAGGCTATAAAAATAAAACCAGACTACGCCAAAGCTTATAGCAATATGTTGTTTACTATGAACTTTAAAAATAATTTTGACAAAAATTCGTATTTATCAGAGACAAAAAAATTTAAAATTAATTGCAAAAAAAAAAATAAGAATTTTTTTATTAAATATCAATACGAAAAAAATCCAAAAAAATTGAGAATAGGTTTAGTTTCTGCTGATTTTGGAAATCATCCTGGGGGATTTTTCACGTTAAGTACTTTAAGAGAGTTAAGAAAAAAAAATTGCGATTTAATTGCATATTCAAATTTTGATCGCAATGATGAGTTTGTTAAACATTTTAGACCACAGTTTGTCAAATGGAATTCAATTGAAAAAAAAAATGACGAAGAGGTAGTAAAACAAATACTCGAAGATAAAATTCATATACTAATAGATTTACAAGGACATTCAGCTAGAAATAGATTGACTGTTTTTTTTTACAAACCCGCTCCAATTCAGGCCACATGGTTAGGACAAGGTTCTACCGGAATTAATGAAATTGATTATTTTTTAGGGAGCGAACATTTAATTCCAAAAAGTGAAGAAAATCACTATGTAGAAAAGGTTTTGAGATTTCCAGAAATATCACAGTGCTTTACGCCACCCGATTTTGAAATGAAAATACAAAAACTACCAGCAATTAAAAATAATTTCATTACGTTTGGTTGTTTAAATAAATTTGCAAAGATAAATGAGGAAGTTATATCATTATGGTCTAAAATTTTGTCTTCTATTCCAAAATCAAAACTAATTTTAAAATCTAGAGAATTTGAAAATTCAAAAATTATTGAAGAAACTTTAAAAAAATTTAATAAATATAATATTAATAACGATCGACTTATTTTAATGGGAAAATCAAACACTAGACAAGAAGTTTTAGAAATTTTTAATAAAATTGATTTGGCTCTTGATCCATTTCCCTTTCAAGGCAATACGAGCACCTGTGAAGCTGTATGGATGGGTGTGCCCGTTATAACTCTTAAAGGCAATAGATATCTGTTTCATTTTGGTGAAAGCATAAACTCAAACTTAAATATGGATGACTGGATAGCCGAAAGTAAGAAAGACTACTTATCTAAAGCTGTTAAGTTTGCTTCTAATTTAAAAGAACTTTCAAGAATTAGGGAAAATTTGAGAGATATAGTTTTAAATTCTCCAGTAATTAATGTAAATCGTTTTGCCGATTATTTTAATCAAATTCTTTGGAAAATGTGGAAAGATTTTCAATCAAAAAATGGCTAACAAATAATAATTATTTTATATAAAGGACCACAAAATTACCGCAACTACAGTTATTATAATTATTAAAATTTTTACCCCAAATAGATATTTTTTAATTTCATATGATTGGGAAGATTTTTTTTTACCACCAGAACCTAAGAAAATAACTATATAAAAAGCAAAAAGAAGTAATAAAATTACAATTAAAATTTCGTTTTTTTCTAACATATAACTTTAAATTTTGGTTGCGGGGGTAGGATTTGAACCTACGACCTTCAGGTTATGAGCCTGACGAGCTACCAGACTGCTCCACCCCGCGATAAAAATTCGTTTTTTCTGAATTTATTTATTTTAATATTATATTTTAAGTTTTTTTATAGCAAATAAAATTAGAAATTATTTCTCATTCTTTGAATTTTTTTTGCTCTTCTAATATTTTCTGATCTTTCTCTCTTTTTTTTCTCAGATGGTTTTTCGTAATTGCTTTTTATTTTTAAAATTTTAAAAAAACCTTCCCTTTGAAGCTTTCTCTTTAAAATTCTAAGAGCTTGATCTACGTTGTTATCTTTTACCTCTATTTTAATAACTACCTCCTGATTAAAGATGCATTATCTAGCATTAAAAAAATTTTTTGTCTAGTTAGATTAAAAAGGCTTTTTTGGTACCTTTTTTTCAAAATTACTTCTGTATTTCTTAAGTTTACTTTGAATTACTTTATATTTAATTGATAAAATTGATACTGCTAATAAAGCTGCATTTATTGCCCCTGCTTTTCCAATAGCTAAAGTTCCAACAGGAATTCCGCTTGGCATTTGAACTGTCGATAGCAAACTGTCCAAACCTTTTAGTTTGCTTTCGGTTGGAACTCCTAGCACTGGTAAAGTGGTTAAAGAAGCAGTCACACCTGCTAAGTGAGCAGACATTCCTGCCGCAGCAATTATTACTTCAATTTTATTTTTTTCTGCTTCTCCTAGGAATTTATGTAATCTTTTTGGTGTTCTGTGTGCAGATATTACTCTTACCTCATGTTTAATTCCAAATTCTTTTAGAGTATTACTGCAATGCTCCATAACACCAACCCAATCAGATTTGCTTCCCATAATAACACCAACTAAACTACTAGGTTTAACTTTCATATATTAATTAAATTTAATTATTTAATTTCAGCTTTCTTTTTTTCTTTCTCTTGCTCTTTCTTTTTTCTTTCAGCTTTTCTGTCAGCTTTATCGACGGCATTTTGAATATCTATTTGTGAGCATAAATTTGACACTACAGGATCTTTTGCTGATAAATTTGAAGAATTCCAGTAATTTTTATTTCTTATTAATGATACGGTATTTTTTGTACTTCCTACCAATTTACCAATTTGACCATCAGATAATTGAGGAAAATGTTTTATTAACCAAAGAACAGCTTCAGGTCTATCTTGTCTTTTTGACAAAGGTACATACCTAGGACCTTTTTTTTCATATTTAATATCTAAATTTTTTTTATTTATCGCTAGTGTTCTATTGTTATCTTTTGAACATGCTTCAATTTCCTCTCTTGTTAACTGACCGGCAAGTATAGGGTTGTAAGCTTTAATACCTTTAGCAACATCACCATCCGCTATTCCTTTTACTTCAAGTTCGTGAAGGTTACAAAAATCCGCAATTTGTTTAAAACTTATTTTTGTGTTTTCTACCAGCCAAACAGCTGTTGCTTTCGGCATTAAAGGTTTATCTGTCATCAATTTTTAACTATTTTTTTATGGTTGCAATTAAATTTTTAAACTTTTTATTAAACTTGCTTACTCTACCTTTATCCAAGATTTTTTGTGATCCACCTACCCAAGCAGCGTGTGATTTGGAGTCTATATCAAGCTTCATAGTATCCCCTTCTTTTCCCCAAGTAGATCTAGTTTCAAAATGACTACCATCAGTCATGACCACTTTTATTTTATGATAGTTAGGGTGTATTTTTTTCTTCATAATAGAACAATTTAATATAACAAAATAAAATAATTAACAATAAAAAATAACTATTTTAAGATTTTCGTCATTTCTTCATTTATTCCTGAATTGGTTGCTAAAATAGTTTTATTTTCAACGTAATTATTGTTTCCTTCAAAGTCTGTTACAAAACCTCCGGCTTCCTTTACTAATAAAATGCCTGCTCCAATATCCCAGTAATTTAAGTTTCTTTGCCAAAAACCATCGCAACGTCCAGCGGCAACATAAGCCATATCTAGAGAAGCACTTCCCATTTTTCTAATTGGAGTAAGTACTTTTGAAGAAAATTTAAGATATTCTTCCAAAGCTATTTTTTTATTTAAAGCATTAAATTTTGGCCCTCCAGTAAATATAATGCAATCCTTCAATTTTTTCCTAGCGGAAACTCTCATTCTTTGATTGTTCAAATATGAACCATTACCTTTTTCAGCTGAAAAGATTTCATTTTTTATAGGATCAAATATAATTCCACAAATTATTTCATTATTTTTTTCTAAAGCTAAAGAGATTGCAAAATGTGGTATTCCATGTAAAAAATTTGAAGTACCATCTATAGGATCAATGATCCATCTAAATTCCTCATTCTTTTTTATTTCACCTGCTTCTTCGCTTAGTATTGAATAATCAGGTCTTGCCTGCGTTAGTTCATCTATAAGAATTTCTTCAACTTTTTTATCTGTCATTGTAACAAAATCGCCAGGCCCTTTTAGAGATACTTGTAATTTTTCAATTTCTCCAAAATCTCTAATTAATGGTTTAGAAGCTTTTCTACA
>TARA_B100000686_G_scaffold323874_1_pt1 | contig 13256 bp, 15 predicted proteins | sample TARA_B100000686 | Tara Oceans TARA_B100000686 (sample SAMEA2622733) | marine metagenome | biome: marine biome (ENVO:00000447); feature: marine epipelagic mixed layer (ENVO:xxxxxxxxx); material: "saline water (ENVO:00002010), including plankton (ENVO:xxxxxxxx)" | depth 150 m
AAATACTTGGTCAGCTAAAAAATGCCGTAAAATCAGCAGAACTTGCTGGCACACTAGGGCTATTATTGCACAAACTTTTTCAGCGAACCTTCTTTGTCGCAAAGGAAGTACGAACATCTACTGAAATTGGTGCTAACTCTGTTTCTATGGCGGCAGCGGCTACACAGTTAGCAGAAAGAATTTTTGGTGATATTAGCGAACAGCGCGTACTTCTAATTGGGGCAGGAGAAATGATTGAGCTATGTGCAGGTAGCATCTCAGCACGCAATCCAAAAAATATTACTGTCGCCAACCGTACTACCGAGCATGCCCAAGCTCTGACGAATCAATTTAATGCTAAATCAATCACCTTAAATGAACTTCCTGAACAGCTTCCTCTTCATGATATTGTAGTAACTTGCACAGCAAGCCCGCTACCAATACTTGGCAAAGGAATGATGGAGCGAGCAATTAAAAAACGCAAACATCGACCAATTTTTATGGTAGATCTGGCTTTGCCGCGAGATGTTGAACCAGAAGTATTAGAGCTTAATGATGTGTTCCTTTATACGGTAGATGATCTCTCAGATATTGTTCAAGAAGGACTAGACTCAAGACAAGGCGCAGTTGCTCAAGCTGAAGCTATCATTGATTCAAATGTTATTAATTTTATGCATTGGCTAAAGTCTCGTGAATTAGTTCCTACTATTCGAGCATTACGTAGCCAAGCAGATCACTATCGTCAATATGAGCTTGAGCGTGCAATTAAACTTTTAGCAAAAGGTGGAGACCCAAAAATAGTTATGGAATCATTAAGTAAGAGCCTAACTAACAAACTCTTACATACTCCTTCCGATGTGCTAAATCATGCTTCAGCAGACGAACGAGACAAACTCGTCGACATGATAAATCGGCTTTACCAACTTGATCGATTAGAATGAACGAGGGTATCACAACCAAGCTCATACAATTGAGCTCACGCCTTGAAGAATTAAACTGCCTGCTAAGTAATGAGGACATAACCTCTAATCTTGATAACTACCGTAAGCTTACACGTGAGCATGCTGAGATTGTTCCGATAGTTGAACTTTATCGCTCATATCAACTTAGTGAACGTGATATACAGGATGCACAGGAGATGATTGCTGATGCTGAAATGCGTGAATTTGCTGATGCTGAAATTCGTGGTGGCAAAGAGAAACTTGCAAAAATTGAACTAGAACTACAAAAATTACTGCTTCCCAAGGATCCAAATGATGAGCACAATATTTATCTAGAAATTCGTGCCGGCACAGGAGGAGATGAGTCAGCACTATTTGCAGGAGATTTGTTTCGTATGTATACACGTTTTGCTGAGCGTGAGCATTGGCAAATAGAAATTATTTCACAAAGCCTATCTGAAGCTGGTGGATATAAAGAAATTATTGCTCAAATATCAGGAGAAGGCGCCTACTCTAAACTTAAATTTGAATCAGGCGGCCATAGAGTACAGCGCGTACCCTCTACAGAGAATCAAGGTCGTATCCATACTTCTGCCTGTACAGTTGCAGTTCTGCCGGAGACAAACGAAATATCAGATATAGTATTAGATCCTTCTGAGCTAAGAATTGATACCTACCGAGCATCTGGAGCAGGAGGCCAACACATAAACAAAACTGATTCAGCTGTACGAATTACACATGTTCCTACAGGTATTGTAGTTGAGTGCCAAGATGGGCGTTCGCAACATAAGAATAAAGCGCAAGCGATGAGTGTTTTAACTGCTAGAATACGGGATAAGCAGATGAGCGAGCAACAAGCTAAACAGGCTGCTACTCGTAAACTATTAATTGGTAGTGGTGATCGATCAGAAAGAATCCGTACTTATAATTTTCCTCAAGGCCGTATATCTGATCACCGTATAAATCTTACACTTTATAAGATAGACCAAATCATGGATGGTGATTTAAACGAATTATGCTCTAAGCTAGCATCAGAGCATCAAGCAGAACAACTTGCAGCAATGGGAGAATAAAAATTAGCCTCCTAAGATTTAAACTATAGGCTCTAATTATAATTTTAGAGTTCTGTATGTTGAGTCAAATACTAAAAAATGAATTCTGAAATACAGCAAAAAATTACAATTAAAGATGTATTGAGCAAGACGCGTGCTCTTATTTCTTATAATGAGGCGCGAATACTATTACAAAGTGTTCTTAAAATAAACCATGCATGCCTAATTGCCCATTCTGACCAGTATATAACTCTAATTCAAATACATAAATTTCTATCATTAGTTGAAAGACGCGCCAATGGCGAACCAATTGCATATATTCTGGGAGAATGTGAATTTTACAGTATAAAATTTAAAGTTAATCCTTCCGTATTGATTCCCAGACCAGAAACTGAACTATTAGTAGATCTAGCACTGGAGAAGACTTCATTTGACATACCCTGCAAAATATTGGACCTTGGTACTGGTAGTGGAGTAATTGCAATATCTATTGCAAAACATCGTCCTCAATCTAGTATTACCGCAATAGATAACTCAATAGATGCTATATATGTAGCTAAAACTAATACAAAACATCTCGGCACAAACAATGTAAGTATTTTTAAAAGTAATTGGTTTGATATGATAGGCAAAGAGAAATTTGATATGATTGTTTCTAATCCACCCTATATTGCTCTAAATGATCCCCATCTAAGCCAGGAAGCTTTAAGTTTTGAGCCAAAGATAGCTCTTATTGCCGAGGAAGATGGCATGAGGTGTATCCGAACAATCATTACTACAGCAGCTTCTCATATAAAATCTGGAGGATGGCTACTATTAGAGCATGGTTATAACCAAGCTAATATGTGCAATTGGTTACTTAAAAATTCCGGATTCAGTAATATCTTTTCACGCCCGGATTTAGCAGGGATATTAAGAGTCAGTGGTGGAAGATATATGCCAAATTTTTTTAAAAACTGATAAAATATCCAATCTATTTATTCTGGTTTTATGAGAGGCTCAATATGAATGCTCAAGAAATTATAAAAGAACAAATAACCGAAAATCACATTGTTCTTTACATGAAAGGCACGCCGGAAAGTCCACAATGTGGATTTTCAGCACATGCAGTAAAAATACTTAATGCTTGTGGGAAAAATAATATTTTTACTATTGATGTCCTTCTCAACCCAGAAATTAGGCAGGGTATTAAAGAATATTCAAATTGGCCGACTATTCCCCAGCTCTATATCAATGGTAATTTTATTGGGGGATCTGATATCCTAGATGAAATGTATAGAAATGGGGAGCTACAAAAATTAATTAGCCAATAAAATATAACGCCTTAATTAACCTTCATCATAGAAAGCAAAATAACTGTATCGACTTTTATCTACTTAATGCTTCTGCGATTACCCAGTAACGAGTAAATTTACCAATTGCCATAAATAATAGAACCCATAACCAATTAACCCTAAGCCATCCTGCTGCAACACATAATATATCTCCTATTAACGGAACCCATGACAAAAGGATTACTGGGCTCCCATAACAACGGACCCATTTAATTGCACGCCTATTACCATTATATTTTTTAAGAAATGCCTTCTCATCTGGCAGGAATCTACCAATTAAATACGAGCTTAAACCACCCAAAGTATTACCTAATGAAGCAATACATAAAGCCGGCCAATATACCTGTGGGTGAGCCTTTAAAACTCCAAATAATACTGCTTCTGAGCCACCTGGAAGTAATGTTGCAGCAAAAAAACTACTGGCAAACAGAGCTAATAAGCTTGATTGCTCATCCATATATATACCCAACAAATATAAGTTTAAAGTTAAACCAGACTATAATAAATATGCAACCAGAAAGCTCTGGATTCTGGATTTTATTTTATTTCATACTGCTACTATTAATTATATTCCCTATCATTCTTATATTTCCTTTTACTTAAGTATATCCTACAAAATTTTACTTGGTTATGTTATTAGGTAGTGATATGCTTATTAATATTCCATTCCTGTAAAAAAAAGGAACATTATGAAAGAAAAATTAATTTTTAAGCAAAATGTTAATTCAATTATTGAATCCATGAGCCTACTAAAACACCCATTCTATGTAGCCTGGACTGAAGGAAGGCTTTCTAAAGAGCAATTGCTTAAATATTCTGAGCAATATTTTCATAATGTTTTAGCTGAACCAACTTATTTGAGTGCGGTGCATTTCAATACACCTCACTTTCATACCGATACTAATAGCGGTGATATTAGTGTACGTCAAGAAGTACTAGGAAACCTAATTAGTGAAGAATATGGAGAGAAAAATCACCCAGGATTATGGAAAAAATTTGCCCTATCTTTAGGTTCAAGTGAAAAAGAATTAGCCAATGCAGCGGCCCTTCCTAGCACTGAAAATCTTGTAACGACTTTTCGGGACATTTGTCTGAACCAACCATTCTATGCTGGACTTGCTGCCATGCATGCATTTGAATCACAAGTACCAGAAATTGCTGCAGTCAAAATTGAAGGTCTAGCTAAATTTTATGGAATGGATAATCCCGACAGTTATGAATTCTTTACAGTACACCAAGAAGCTGACATATACCATTCACAAGCAGAATGGGCCTTAATTGAAAAATTTGCTGATACCCCTGAGAAAAAAGATGAGGTTTTAGCTGCCACTACCAAAGCATGTGATGCTCTTTGGAAATTTCTTGATGGAATTTATAAAAATTATTGCTCAGACTTGGATATTAAATCCAAAGAAACCATAACAATACATTAACCGGTTAAGATAAAATAATCTGGAATTAATGCAGTACTATTTGTATTCCTACTAAACTGCTTATGTAGTACCATCCGATCGTCTATCAGTAATTATTTTCAGTTATATAGTTTATATAGGATTGATAAAGCTCTACCTCAATAGCCATTAATGTAAATTAAACATGAAATACAGGCTTTGATGGACTACCTTCAGATAATGTCAAAACTTCATATCCTGTATTAGTAACCAGTACTGTATGTTCCCATTGAGCAGATAAACTATGATCTTTAGTGACTATAGTCCAACCATCTGCCATTTGACGAATTGATGCCTTACCTGCGTTAATCATAGGCTCTACTGTAAAAATCATGCCTGTTTTTAATTTCAAACCAGTTCCAGGAGAGCCATAATGCAGGACCTGTGGTTCATCATGAAATTTAGTACCTATACCATGACCACAAAATTCTTTTACCACACTACAACTCAAAGTCTCAGCAAAGCTCTGAATAGCATAGCCTATATCACCTAAATGTTTATTTGGCTTAATTTCCTCTATTCCGCGCCACATAGATTCGTAAGTAATTTCACATAATCTCTTAGCCTGAATTGACACCTCACCAACATAATACATACGACTTGTATCGCCATGATAGCCATCTTTAATTACAGTCACATCAATATTAAGAATGTCCCCAATTCTTAGCTTTTTCTCACCTGGCACACCGTGGCATACCTGATGATTAACTGAGGTACAAATTGACTTTGGATATGGTTCATGGCCTGGTGGTGCATAATTAAGTGGTGCAGGAATCGTATTCTGTTCAGTTAACATATAATCATGGCATAACCTATCAAGCTCGCCCGTTGTTATTCCAGGCTTAACAAAAGGCGTAATAAAATCTAGGACTTCTGAGCCAAGCCTCCCTGCAACCCGCATTTTTTCAATCTCCTGCGGAGAATTAAGATGTACAGTCATAATATTTCCTAATTAAATAAATAAGTATTATTTATACTGAAAACAGTGTACGAATTTACTGCCTTATCATAGACCTGCCTTAGGATTACTCACCAATACTTCCTTTTGATCAAAACAGGTATGGTCTCCCGATTTATGACAGTCCGTATCTTTTGACAACAACCTAATTTTCTCTGGCTTAAATTCTGGTCGCAATATTTTATCCCCACCAGGATTAGCGCTGAATTGAATATAAAATATCAGGGCAAAATTAGCTATTAATAGCAAGGAAAATAATGCTTTCATTATGAATAGGCTTTCATTATTGAATGCTTTTTGTTGTTAACAGACTCTAGCCTTGTTAAAATGCCCTGCTTAATGTAAGCCATTCTTTTGGGGCCCAGAAATGCAAGGTATGAAATTAGTATCGCACCTAGTAATGTTAATTACACTACTATTATCTAATCAGATTTTTGCTGAAAATTTAGCAAGAACAGATTCTCAAGACAATACTATTACTAATGATGAAGTCAGTAAAGGACAAAAAATTGCAAATAAAGTTTGTGCTGGATGCCACAATTCTGATGGCAATAGCATTATTCCATCTAACCCAATTTTAGCTGGACAACATGCAGAGTATATCACCAAGCAATTGATCAACTTTAAATCCCAGGACAATAATCCTGCTAAAAGAAAGAGTTCTGTTATGGAGGCAATGGCCTCTCCTCTTTCTAATGAAGATATGCACAATCTTGGCTCTTATTACGCTCAGCAAAAACCCAACCCTACCGCAGCAAAAGACAAAATACTTGCTAAACAAGGCGAACAAATTTATCGTGGTGGAAATTTAGATTCTAACCTGCCCGCATGTTCTGGCTGCCATTCTCCAAATGGCTCTGGTATCCCACCTCATTATCCACGTCTTGCCGGACAGCATAGCGAATATACCGTTACACAACTTCGAGCCTTTCGAACTGAGCAAAGAGCTAATGATACAAACAGTGTGATGAGAGGAATTGTTTCCCGTATGAGTGAAAAAGAAATACAAGCTGTAGCTGAATTTATTTCAGGCCTGAATTAATAATATAAATTATTTTTCCCAGGTGCTGAATATTCTCTCTGCTACCTGTAATGTTTTACTAATTTCTATATCACTATGTGCAGCAGAAACAAACCCTGCCTCGAATGCAGAGGGGGCAAAATAAATACCTTCTCCCAACATAGCATGAAAAAATCGATTAAAAGACTCTTTGTCACACTCAAGTACTTCAGCATAGCTTAATGGTATTTTTCTATGAAAATATAGTCCAAACATTCCGCCTATTGATTGAGCACAGAAAGGAACATCATATTTATTTGCTATATTAGACAGACCAACAATAAGTTGCTGAGTGCTATCAATAAGTTTTTTATAAAATCCAGGTATTTGTATCATCTGTAAAGTAGCTAACCCTGCACTAACAGCTATGGGGTTACCAGATAAGGTTCCCGCTTGATATACTGGGCCTATAGGAGCAAGGCATTGCATAATTTCTCTCTGACCACCAAAGGCTGCCATAGGCATACCCCCACCTATTACTTTGCCTAGCGTGGTAAGATCTGGTTTAATATTATAAAGCCCTTGAGCACAATCCAATCCAACACGAAAACCTGTCATTACCTCATCAAAAATTAAAACGCTTCCATATTTTGTGCATAATTCACGCAGCACTGACAAAAATTTAGGCCGAGGTGTTACTAAATTCATATTTCCCGCAATTGGTTCTACAATGACCGCAGCAATTTCTCTGCCCACTTTGCTAAATACTTGCTCTGCCTCTTCAAGATCATTGTAATTCAATACAGTAGTCCCATTTGCAACTTCCTCAGATACCCCTGCAGAGCTTGGGCAGCCTAGAGTAAGCGCTCCTGAACCAGCTTTTACTAGTAAAGCATCATCATGACCATGATAACAACCCTCAAACTTTATTATACGATTTCTACCTGTGTAACCCCGTGCAAGACGAATTGCACTCATAGTAGCTTCAGTCCCTGAACTTACAAGCCTCACTTGTTCAATGGAAGGGACCAGTTTGCATAATAATTCCGCTATCTCAAACTCAGCTTCGGTTGGAGCGCCAAATGTCAAACCATCCTTAATCTTATTCTGTACAGTCTCAATTACTGCTGGATGAGCATGGCCCAGAATAAGTGGGCCCCAAGAACCCACATAATCTATATAAGATTTATTATCTACATCCCATACATATGCACCTTCTCCTCTCTTAAAGAATATAGGTGTGCCGCCAACCGATTTAAAAGCACGCACTGGTGAATTAACTCCACCCGGGATACACTCTAGGGAGTGCTGGAATAATTTATAATTAAGTGAAGTCATTTGATATCTTATTTAATTATTAATAAAATATTTAATTTTCTTAAATACACAGGATATTTTTTTAGCCTCAGTCTTCATATTATTAGAATTAAAAAGGGAGCTACTAACTGCTATTGCATCAGCGCCCTTATGTATTAACTCTTCAATATTTCCTAAATTAATACCGCCAATTGCAACAATTGGAATTTGTAGGTGCTGCTTTGCTTGGCACAATATATCTATAGGTATAATAACTGCATCGGGCTTTGTAGTAGAAGTAAAAAAGGCTCCGAATGCTACATAATTCGCGCCCTGGTTCTCAGCTTCTATAGCATACCTCACCTTATTGTAACAAGAAGCCCCAATGATCTTTCCTGGCCCTAGCCTGCTCCGTGCCTCAGCTATTGTTACATCTTCTTTTCCCAAATGCACGCCATCCGCACCAATTTTAATCGCAAGATCTAGATCATCATTAATAATAAGTGGGGTATTAAATTCATGGCAAAGATAAGAAAGTACAGTTGCTTGCTCCAATTTTAAGGCATTACTAGCTATTTTGTTACGGTATTGAACCAACGAAACACCGCCAACAAGTGCCTGATGAATTAATATAGCCAAATTATCTGTATCAACAAGATCAGGTGTTATTGCATATATACCACTAACCCGTACATCTAGCATTCAGTGTATCCTATTCTGTAGAACTACATTTATTACGCACCCAAAATAAACGGTCCGGGAGATACTGGCCCATCCCCGGATGAAAACCATTTTTTAATGTTTGCCAAGTATATTCTTGTGCTTCCTGCACCCCCTCAGAAACAGGCATACCATTGGCAAGATTTGCTGCAATAGCAGAAGCTAGAGTACACCCTGACCCATGATATGAGCCAGCTAGGCGTTGCCATACATCAGATCTCACAATACCTGAGTCTGCATATAAAATATTTGTTACCTGATTAGTATTTTCATGGGTTCCTGTCACTAACACATACTTACAACCCATATCTAGAATTCTCTTACTACATTTACCTAAATCCTGATCTGAATCTCCCTCCCCGCCCCATGCTAACCGACGCGCTTCTATGCTATTTGGAGTAATAATTGTAGTCTGCGGGAGTAATAATTTACATAGTGCTGCAACCATATCCTCATTTGCCAATTTGTCACCTCGGCCTGAACAAAGAACTGGGTCTAAAACTATTGGAATATCAGGATATTCAGATACTATCTTAGCAATAGCTACGATATTCTCTATACTACCTAACATTCCAATTTTAAAAGCATGTACTGACATATCCTCAAGCACTGCACGCGCTTGATCTACTACCCACCTCGGGTCTAATGCCATTACATCATCCACTCCAACAGTATTCTGTACTGTAACAGCAGTGATCACTGGCAAAGAGTGGCATCCTTTGCTTGCAATGGTAAGTGTATCTGCCTGAACTCCAGCACCACCGCTAGAATCATTAGCAGAAAAAGAAAGTACTATTGGGGGTGGCTGAAGCATATGTTAATACCGTAAAATGCCATTTTAACCTAAAATACAAATATTATGCCTACTAATGAAATACCTGCATTTTGTAGCTACATGTGTCTTATTTGTGGCTACGTATATGATGAAGCAGAAGGCTCACCAGAAGAGGGGATCCCTGCTGGTACACGTTGGGATGATGTCCCAATGAATTGGGTATGCCCTGAATGTGGGGCCCGTAAAGAAGACTTCGAGATGATTGAAATTTAAATGCGGATCCTACATACCATGCTTCGAGTGGGAAACTTGGAGAAATCAATCGATTTTTATTCTAAGATTCTTGGAATGAAAGTACTACGACGTAAGGAATACCCTGAAGGAAGGTTTACTTTAGTATTTGTTGGCTATCAAGATGAAAGAAATGCTACTGTACTTGAGTTAACTCACAACTGGGATACAGAGAAATATGATTTAGGTTCCGGATATGGCCATCTTGCTATTGAAGTTGATGATGCATATATTGCTTGTGAAATGATTAAACAACGCGGAGGAAAGATTGTACGAGAAGCAGGGCCAATGAAGCATGGCATTACAGTAATTGCTTTTGTAGAGGACCCTGACAGTTACAAGATTGAACTAATCCAGAGAAAAGTTCATAAATGATAGCTTAGTTAAAAATAATCTGTGTGCTAGGACACAATACTATCCGCTATTTATTTTTAGCAAGTACTAAAACAGCAGCAAAAAAACTGTCTGTATTATGCTTTCCTGGGTATAGCTCCAAGAACATACCAGTATTAAGTGGAATTTTCTGCTGTAAAAATAATTCCGCACAATTTAGTAATTTAAATTGAGTATGAGTAGAAAGAAAATTTTTAATGACTTCTTGATTCTCCTCTAGTAAAAAACTACAGGTAGCATAAACCAACCGACCACCTGGCTTTAATAGCCTTGCTGATGACGCAAGAATTGCTTCTTGAGAATATTTCTTTTCTTCAATATTTTTTGGTGTCTGGCATAATTTTAAACCTGGATTTCGACGCAATGTTCCAAGCCCACTACATGGAGCATCTACAAGGACTCGGTCAACCTTTCCAATTAACCTCTTTACCCTGGAATCATTTTCACTGCTTATCAATCTGGGAAATAAATTAGAAAGGCCTGATCGTTTTAGGCGTGGCTTCAATTTATTTAATCTTTTCTCAGATACATCAAATCCATATATGCGGCCTTTTGAGCTCATTAAAGAACCCATCATTAATGCCTTTCCCCCAGAACCAGTACAAAAATCTACTACTATTTCCCTTCTTCTAGGTTGTACCAAGTAACTCAAAAGCTGACTTCCTTCATCTTGCACTTCAATCTTGCCAGTAATAAATAACTCATGACTCTGAATCGTTAATTTTTTAGTAAGTCGAATACCAATAGGAGAATAAGGAGTTTTTTCTGCATTAATACCATCCCTATGTAATCTTATAAGCACATCATCACGACTCGCTACTAAAGTATTTACTCTTAAATCTAATGTTGAAGGTTGCTGAAATGCAAGCCCTAAAGAAAAAATATCTTCATCTGACATTTTCACTTGCATCTTTTGAATTAACCATTCTGGAAACTCTGACCGAATAGATAATGGTAACGAATCTAATCTCACGGACTTTATTTCTACTAATTTTTTTACTTCAACTTCAGTTATAAATGGCGTTAATTCTCGCAAATTTGTACCCTTAAATTTTACAAGATACGCAAAAATTAATAGTCGAGGAGTTGTTGTATCAGTTATATATTTCAGAGAGAAAAAATGCCGAAGAACACCAAATATAGTATCAGCTATAAATGTACGATCTTTCGCACCAATCTTACGATTTTCACGAAAAAAAACTCTTAGGGCGCCATCAGCAGAACCCTTTAACTGCTGCACTACACGTAGTGCAGCTATAGCCATATCTAACTGATATAAAACAAGACGCATTTTTATTATCCCTTGCAATAAAACTAAAATTAAATCTCATTTTTGTGACTCTAATGAGGATAGAGCTGAGCTATCAGAAATTTTATTGCAAATTTCAACATTATTTCCTGAAATTTTTAACTGCCCCTCTATAAATAAATTTACAGCCTCAAGGAGTATTCTATGCTCCTGTAATAAGACCCTCTCTGCTAATATTTCAGCTGTATCGCCAGGTAAAACTGGAACTGCTGCCTGAATTATAATCGGCCCATGATCTACTTCTCGTGTAACGAAATGTACTGTACATCCATGGAGCTTGACACCTTTCTCTAATGCTTGTTTATGAGTGTCCAATCCAGGGAATGCAGGTAATAATGAGGGATGAATATTTATTAATTTTCCCTGATACTTATTAATAAAACTATCACCTAGCACTCGCATAAAACCAGCCAATACGACCAGATATGGCTGGTAAGAATCAATTTTATTTGCTAATAAAAGATCAAATACTGCACGATCTGGATACATTCTATGATCTACAATGCATGTTTCAATATTATGTTTTTGTGCTATTTCAAGTCCAGCCGCACGGGGGTTATTACTAATAACAGCAGCTACGCTGGCTGATAATTCGCTCTCAAGCAGAGCCTGCATATTACTACCACGCCCAGAAATAAGAATAACGATTGTTTTCATTAGATCAATTGTGATATTGGTATAACTTAATACTGACTACTCAACAAAAATCTTTTCTTCTCCTTCATTACGCAATCTGGTTGTGCCAATATGCCACACAACTTCACCTGAATTACGTAATATTTTCAGTACGGACTCAACATGTTCATTAGAAATTATTAGCACCATTCCTATCCCACAATTAAATACACGATACATTTCCTGATCAGCTATTCTTCCTTCCTGCTGAAGCCAACTAAATAAATCCGGTGTATCCCAAGATGACTTTTTCAATACAGCAGTAATTCCTTCAGGCAAGATACGTGGGATATTTTCGGCTAGACCACCTCCAGTAATATGTGCCATACCTTTTACTGGAAAATGTTTCAATAGATTAAGCACTGGCTTTACATAAATACGAGTTGGCTCCATTATTATATCCATTAACGCCTTATCATTTAAATTAATAGCTATATCTACATGGCTCTGTTCCAGAACCTTACGAATCAGAGAATATCCGTTTGAATGTGCTCCACTAGAAGCAAGGCCAAGGATGGCATCACCTTCTATAATAGATTGCCCGTTTATAATACGTTCTTTTTCAACTATACCTACAGCAAAGCCTGCAAGATCATATTCATTCTCTGAATACATTCCCGGCATTTCAGCTGTTTCACCACCAATCAAAGCACAGCCAGCTTGTTCACACCCTAAAGCAATTCCTTTGACCACTCTGGTAGTAATATCAATATTCAATCGACCACAGGCAAAATAATCAAGAAAAAATAACGGTTCTGCACCTTGAACTAGAATATCATTGACACTCATTGCTACTAAGTCTATACCAATAGAATCATGCTTCCCCAATCTAAATGCAAGTTTCAGCTTAGTCCCTACCCCATCCGTACCTGATACCAATACTGGGTTTTTGTAACCCTTTGAAATTTCAAATAAAGCGCCGAAACCACCAAGCCCATTGAGAACCTCAGAGCGCATAGTGCGCTTAACATGTGGCTTAATGTTTTCAACCAAGCGATTACCCGCATCTATATCCACGCCCGAGTCATAATATGACATTTTATTTGTACCTGAATTTCCCTGATTAGATGAAGTCAAGTTGA
>TARA_B100000686_G_scaffold346914_1_pt1 | contig 13242 bp, 8 predicted proteins | sample TARA_B100000686 | Tara Oceans TARA_B100000686 (sample SAMEA2622733) | marine metagenome | biome: marine biome (ENVO:00000447); feature: marine epipelagic mixed layer (ENVO:xxxxxxxxx); material: "saline water (ENVO:00002010), including plankton (ENVO:xxxxxxxx)" | depth 150 m
TGATTGCAGAGGACGGTTCGTGGTCTGAAACAGCAGAACGGTTATCACATCATAATAGGGCCTAGTCATTTAGAAAGACAACTGGACAACTGCTTGTTCATTAAACAATTAAGCTGGGAGGGTAAATGGGTAAATATATATTAGATAATCATGCGCTACTGGATACCAAAGAAGGGGTATTAAAGAGCGGATTTCAAGTTCTAGTTGATGATAATCGAGTCATCGAAGTCGCAAAGGGAACAATCAATGCATCAGATGCTGAAAAAATTGATCTTGGAGGCAGAACATTAATGCCAGGACTAATTGATTGCCATGCTCATGTTTTTATCAGTGGTTTCAATGACAATCAATCTGTTCTTCCTTCAGAAATGACAGCACGCAGCTCAACCCACCTTCGAGGGATGGTGCAACGAGGGTTTACCACAATCAGAGATGCAGGTGGAGCTGACTATGGACATAAAATGTCTGTCGAGAATGGGCATTTTGAGGGGCCTCGAATGTTTGTTTCCGGTCGCATACTAAGCCAGACCGGAGGTCATGGTGATCATCGGGGAAAAGCAGACTTTTGTAGCTGTATGAATGCTTCTATGGGTGTTGCGCGTATCGCAGATGGTGTCGACGCTGTCCGACATGCAGTTCGTGAAGAAATACGACATGGAGCAGATCAAATCAAAATTATGGCTGGAGGTGGTGTAAGTTCTCCAGCAGACGAACTCCATCATCTCCAATATTCTACAGACGAGATCGTTGCCATCGTTGATGAGGCCACACGTGCGGGGCGATATGTAATGTCCCATGTCTACAATACCAATGGTATTCAAAGAGCTGTTGAATGTGGCGTACGAACAATAGAGCACGGTAATTTTCTCGACGATAAAACAGCCAAAGTAATGGCTAAAAATGAAGCTTTCTTGGTTCCAACCCTTGTAACATATCGCGCAGACGCTAAATATGGGCCATCTTTCGGTTGGTCCAAAGATAGCGAAAGAAAGAATCAAGAAGTGCTAGAAGCAGGGGTGAAGTCACTTGAAATTGCGATGAAAGCTGGCGTTAAGGTTGGCTATGGGACTGATCTTTGTTGGTCTCCAAAGTCATATCAACCAGAAGGTCTATTGGTCCATAGTGAGGTAATGAGCCCCATAGAGGCAATCCAAAACGCTACCATAATTAACGCGGAAATTGTTCGAATGGAAAACCAGTTAGGTGTAATCACTCCGGGAGCGTTCGCAGACCTTTTGGCAGTCGATGGAGATCCTACCCAAGACTTAGGCGTATTACAGAATGAAGGCGAGCACATGCCAATGATCATGGCTAATGGCGTATTTGCCAAGAACAGGTTGACTTAAAAAAATAATTATTGGCCTCATGACTTCGTCCCGTTCGACTTTATACCATTTTTAATTTAAGGATTTTTTGATAGAAAACAATCAATCAGTCAGTCAGAGTAAAAAAAACCTTGCGCTACTGATGAATCGTAATTTCCGCAAACTCTGGTCTGCTGGATTAATTCATTGGACAGTGTTTGGAATAGAACAACTCGCCACCTCAATCTATATTTTCTCACTAACACAATCACCGTTAATTGTTACGAGTCTGCTAGCTGTTCGGATGATCCCAATGATTATTCTCGGAAGCATTGCAGGCGCTATATCTGATCGCTACCCTCCTCTCACCTTACTTTCTATTGGATACTGGATTCTGGCGATCGTTTTTTTTGGACTGGGATCAATCTCTTTATTTGGGCAAATCCAAGTGTGGTACATTTTTCTGGGTGCCGTCATTACAGGCTCAGGATTAACCCTCGACAATGTGGTCCGACGAAAAGCAATTGGTGAACTAGCGGCGGAAAAAACTTTAGGGCCGGCTATGAGTCTTGATATTACTCTTTTGATGCTAGCCATGTTGTTAGGGCCATTATTTGGGGGAATACTTTTCGAACAAACAGGACTAACAGGGGTGTACTGGTTTATCGGACTCTGCTTCATCTTTGTCAATATAATGACGCGCAGGATAGCTTTACCATCTTTAAATCAATCTTCAGAAATTTCTGATAAAAAACCAAATTTGCTTTCTGAAATCAGAGAAGGTCTAAAATACGCCCGTTCGAATCGCATTATTTTCGGAACATTGATGATCACGATGATCATGAATGTGTTCATTTTAGCTTTATATGGATTAGTGCCAATTGTTGGAATTGACATACTTGAGCTGAACCCCTCTGTAAATGGAATACTGCTTTCATGCAACGGCCTTGGTGGATTTATTGGTGCGCTACTAATATCAATCTATGGCCCCCAACGACAATATCGACGGTACTATTTTTGGGGTTCTATCTTGCTATCAGTAACAATACTTAGCTTCGCATTCTCAGACAACCTCTATTTATCTATAATCCTTTTAACAGTAGGAGGATTCGGACTGGCAGGATTTGGCACTATGCAGGTTACCCTTCTACTGCTCGAAACCCCTTCATATCTTCGGGCTCGTATACTTGGGTTACTTACAGTTTGTATTGGAGTGGGTCCTATTGGTGCTTTGCATATCGGATATATGGCTGAACAATTTGGCACCATCAATGGGTTAGTCATAGTAGCTATAGAAGGATTAATTATCATGGCCATCGCAGGACTGATGTGGCCAGAGCTTAGAAAGCCTGCACCGTCAAAAATGTGATCCTTATTTAGGCAACTAATCATATTAGGGGCAATCTGTATTATCCATTTCGCCATTTGACATAATGGTGCTACAAAAGATAATTCGGTCAATTTTTGCCCCTTCTAAGGAAGCCTCTTTTAGATTAGCATTAGTAAAATTAGTTCCAGTCAAGTCGGCACCTTTAAGATCTGCGCCACGAAGATCGGCACCGCTAAAATCGACTTTTTTAAGATAGGCATCTAAAAAACTTGCTCTGTGAAGTTTTGCCCGGACAAAGTTAGCGCCAGATCCGCTCATATAAACTTTTCCAAGATTTGCCTCCGTAAGGTCTGCTCCTGTCATTGATACACCAATGAGATCGGCTCCTTCAAGATTTGAATAGGAAAGATTAGCAAAAGAAAGATCAGAGTGATTGAGTACGGTTCTAGATAAATTAGAACCAGACAGGTTTGCCTCTTTTAAGTCCACATTCTCCAATTTAGCACCCCGGTAGAATGCTCCAAATCGGAAAGCTCCACTTAGATCTGCATCAATGAGATTGGCGTGGCTCAAATCTGAAAAAGACAGGTCTGTCCCTCGAAGGTTTGCACCGCGCAAATCAGCATAGCGCAGTACACTATTACGAAGATTTGTCTGAAAACCACTCAAGTCTGCACTCGATAGATCAGCATAAGAAAGATTCGTATCACTCAGATTTGCACCACTTAACTTGGCCTTCACTAAATTCGTATACGCCAGGTTGGAAAAAGAGAGGTTCGCGCGGGAAAGATAGGAGTGAGTGAGCTTGGCTCTGGCCAGATTGACACCGCTCAGTTCAACTCCATTGAGATTCATATTGCTTAGATCTGATTCTGTCAAATCACACTCGCTAACACTGCCATTAGAATTGATCATATGACAAAAAATTGCTTCTGCCATTTTTAATGGGCTTCCAGTAGACCCACTCAAATCTGTACGCAGCAAAAATGCGCGAGAAAAATTTGTACCCTCTAAATCTGTTTCAGTCAACATTGCCTCTGTCAAATTAGCGTTTTCAAGCGAAGCACCACTAAGATCTGATTGGTGCAACACACTTCCTGTAAGGTTAGATCCGACTAAGGTCGCATTGATAAGCTTAGTCTTAAAGAATTTAGAATCTGCAAGATAAGCACCAGAAAGATCTGCCGCTGTCAAATCTGCTTTATAGAATTGTACATCCTGAAAATATACTCCTCTTAAATTGGCGCTTTTAAGTCTTGCACGACTGAGATCACCTTCCACTATTACAGATCCAGAAAGATTAGCCCCACTTAAATCACAACGTTTGCATTGGCCTGTCTCTTTGACGCGGTTATAGTGCCTTTCGTTAACAGCGTTAGCTCCTAGTGGTATAAGAAATAAGGAGAATAAGCTTAAGATAATCCAGAGATTCCGGATAAATTTTGCCAGTTTAAATTGAAAGTATCGTATAGACATAGTGATTTTCCGACAGAAAGAAATTCTCATGCTCGATTGAAATCAGTAAACGCCTTCTAGCTTAGGAACAAGAAATTTGGGACAGACTACAAATTTAATGAATCATGCATAACAATAATAGATTCATTGATTGTGGGTTCAAATATTGTCTGTTCGATACCAGATGGCCAAAAGATTACGATACTTTTGACTACTGATCCTCTATCCAAATCAATTTTATACTCCCATTCTCCATTACCAGAATTTTCTACTAAAATTGATGGTTCTACCTCTTGATTAACCAAATTTTCAGATTCATGAAAACCAATAAATGCGGTGACCTTTGGCTCAATCATTTTGTTATCGATCACTTGAGTTTGTTCAGAAGAGATATGCAATCGCAAAATAACCTGTCTCAGACCCAGGTTAGATTGAGCGATATCTTTGTGGTCTTTCGAGACGTCTTTTCTTTCGCTCACTAGATCTTTTGGGTCGACAATTTGATGGTCTGAGCTACTCGATTTTTTCTGTTGGTCATTTTTTTGCGTCCAAAGTTCACTCACACTTTTTTCAAGATCAGAACGTGGCGGAAGTGGAACAACACTTTGAACTTGAACAGAATAATCAGCACGAAAAGAAAATTCACGATCTTCTTCGATGATAGCTGTAATTGCCAACAACAATATTCCACCTATTACCCCGATACCCCAAGTTGAAATTGCTAAAGTCGCTACCCCTCTAACTGGCATAACTTTAGATAACCCCCAATACGTAATGGGGCCACCCGCGGCCGCGGTGAATAAAAGCGCTCCTGCTGGCGCGGTGCCCATTCCTGCCAACAACATCGCAGCGACTAAGGGTATCTCAAACATTAAGGGCACATTAATTAACACTCCCAAAGTAGCTGCGACCAAAATCCCTAAGATGTCATCACCAATCCAGGTTGTAACTGTCTGTGGGCTAACCCATTGGATAGCTAAACCACTAACAAATCCAGCAATAATCATGACTGGCCCTAACCTAACTGCCTGACGCACCGTTGCACGAAGAAATTGTATTGACGAAGTGAATAACGAGTCCCGCCATGAAACATGATCGGGATGAGATTCTTCGCGTGGCGTTTCGGGTAGAGGGACATTTTGTTTTGCGCTTTTAACTACACTGGCAACAATCGGCCCTAACAGTAAGGTTCCAAGAACGCTTAAAACTATCCGGCTACCGCCTATCAAAGGTATGAACACCATCGAGGCCATTATTAGCGCTGGTAGATTCATCGTTGATGAGCCTTGAGTTATCGCCACCGTTGCCTCAATGCCCGCACCCCTTCTACGAAATGCCGTAGCGACCGGCACGATACAAGCAGAGCACAGTGCCATCACCGGACCGATCACTGCGCCTTTTAAAACACCTGTAAAACCTTGTCCTCGAAAACGTTCCTGAGTGTTTCCTGGGAAAATAAACGACTCCGTGATTCCAGCCATCATAAAAGCAAAAACCATGCCTATCCAAACTAAATTGAGATATGTCAAAGAAAAATTCCACCACCGCTCTAACAGAGTTGTGTCATCAACGTTTTCTATACAAAAGCCTTGAAAACACTGTGCGATTGGTGAAGTCGCAATAGCAAGATCTGCCTCGACAGTATCGAGTTTTGGAATCCGATTAAATCCCATAAATAAAATTAACAAAACAAGTGCTGTTACAGCGCCCACATACCTTCTCTTTTTTAAGTCTGTATCAAGACGAAAAAAAGATTGAATCTGAACAAATCCAGAAATATAACCTAGCTGCATTTTGTCACACCTGATTGAATAACTCGCATGCTCATTAGGGGGTACGGAACCAAACTATCCTTATTGATCATAAGACTAAAATAATTCGTTAACTATAATGCTATTATAGAGTATCGTAACAGATGTCAGCGGAAATCCTTCAGTAACTCTTCGGGCATCAAGAACCAAATAGCACATTAACAAAAGGTCTAAAAAATCGTTACAATGTTAGGCGTTTTGAGCATCAAAGAATAATACGTTATGAAACTATCGAAAATGATTCATGCGGTCGATCTTCACGCTTGTGGTGAACCGGGTCGAGTCATAGTGGGCGGTGTGATTGATGTGCCAGGCACTACCATGTTCGACAAAATGCAGTATCTCGCAACCAAAGAAGATAGCTTGCGCAAACAAATGCTCAGAGAGCCTCGTGGCTACCCTGCTGCAAACTGCAACCTTGTGCTCCCATCTTCACATCCAGATGCCGATTTTGGATTCGTTATTATGGAACAAGTTGAATATCCACCGATGTCGGGATCTAACACAATCTGCGTTGCCACTGCGTTAATTGAAACTGGAATGGTTCCCGTTAATGAACCTATCACCACACTTACACTCGAAACTCCGGCTGGACTGGTGCATGTGGATGCTGAAGTTCGTGATAACAAGGTAAAAGGTGTTACTTTTAAGAATGTTCCAGCGTTTGCAATCCATCTTGATGCAACCATAGAAGTACCCGATATTGGAGCAGTAACAGTGGATGTTGCGTATGGCGGCATGCTGTTTGTAATTGTTGAGGCTGAAACGTTAGGACTTACGATCAGTCCGGAAAACGGCGCGATTCTTGCATGTAAAGGAGAAATGGTAAAGAAAGCGGCTAGTGAACAATTACCTGTCGTCCATCCCGAAAACCCTGAAATAACTGGGCCGACAATTATTGTTATTTCAGGCCCAGCAAAAAACAAAAACAATACACTAAAAAATGCTGTTATTGTGTCAACAGGAGAGCTCGACTGGAGTCGTCCTGAAACTTGGACAGGAGCTGTTGACAGATCTCCTTGCGGCACAGGTACCTGTGCGAAAATGGCAACACTACATGCAAAGGGTCTATTAGAGCTTAACCAAGATTTTCACCATGAAGGAATACTTGACACAGTATTTACAGGTCGCCTACTTAGTGAGACTATGGTAGGCCCCTACAAAGCAGTAGTACCGAGACTTACAGGTAGCGCTTGGATTACTGGATTTGCTCAATATGTAATCGATACCGATGACCCCTTCCCCGAAGGGTATAGGGTTGGTGACATTTGGGGTGGATCCTATGATTAATGAGTTAAATAACCCTTAAAACAATTATGAGGATCAAGGTTCTGTGAAACTAGGCTTCATTGGAACTGGTACAATAACAACAGCCGTAGTAACGGGGCTCTATAGTACCGATGAATACAAAAAACAAATTTTGATTTCTCCAAGAAATTGGAGTCGTGCCAATATTCTTAAAAAGAAATTTTCGGGAATAAGTATCGCAAAAGATAACCAAGAAATTGTAAATAACTGCGACTTAATTATTCTTGCAGTTCGACCTCAAGTTGCACAACAAGTACTTCGTCCTCTTGAATTCAAGGTAAATCAAAAAATACTTAGTTTTATAGCTACCCTTCCTGCGAAGGATTTGGCTAATCTAATAAAGCCCGCATCAGATATCATTCAAGCAGTTCCATTACCAACCGTGGCCCAGCGCCTAGGCCCAATAGCTGTGTACCCGCCAGACATTGAGGTCACAAAATTAATGAGTAAGATCGGTTCTGTTATTGAGGTGAAAAATAACGAAAGTTTTTTGGCTTTGTGGTCAGTGACAGCTTTAATGGCTCCTTACTTTGCTTTTCTGGCCAGCACTAGCGAATGGCTAATTAAGAATAATACGAACAAACAAGACGCAAGCAAATATATAGCTGAAATGTTCAAGAGTTTATCGATTCTTGGTGCAAGCATCGAACCTGCCGATTTTGACTCTTTAGCTAAAAAACACCAAACCGCTGGTGGCTTGAATGAACAAGCCGTCCGAGAGCTTTACCAAGATGATTGGTATATTGCAATCGATAAAACGCTAGATAGAATCCTAAGTCGTTTGGAAGGGAAGTATGTATATTCCCCGAAAGATTCCTAAAAAATCTAGATACCTTTTGTAGCTAGTGTTGAGTTGGAGGCTCGACAATAAGATGTTGGAGATTGACAGGCATATTATTCAACACCTGTTTACGACCACTTGGCCAGTAAACAATAACCTTATCTACCACTTCGGCATCACCCAAACCAAATTCCAACTCAACGCTATCCATTGACAAATAACTTGAACCAGCACGGACTTCCTGAATCTGGACAAGCGGCTCAACGCGATTAGGATGACTAGTAGTGATCATAACCCTAGCACCGATACCATCTGCGTTCGTACCCGTACGATCAATTGCCATCCGGCCTTTTAGGCGTAACACAACCCAATTATGATTACCACGACTGTTCATCCAAAGAAAAATAGGTCCCGGTTTAGAAATTAATTCGGTGTTTTCGGTTGGAGGAAATTCAATATATTCCGGACCACTACTGTTGGTTGCAATGAGATCAACATAGCCATCACCGTTAAAATCTCCATGCGCTAAACCCTTGCCGTTCTCGTGTAATATAGGATCAATATTGATTGATTTAGGATCAAACTCTTGTCCCAACAGATCATACCGAACGCCGACAATATCTAGGAGACGCGCTTCTACTGTAACATCTTGAAAGTGCCCTTTTCCATCCCCACGAAGCATACGCCCCGCACTTGGAAACAAACTTCCACCTGGGCCTTTACCACGCGCTATTGTTGAGCCCATCCAATAGAGATCCTGATCACCATCATTTTCGAGGTCAAAAAATGTTGCCCCAAATCCAAAATCATATGCTCCAAGACCAGTAGGAATATTTTGTAATTCAGATATATTCCTCGTGTCAAGAGAAGCCGGTGGCATATGAACACTGGCTTTTACATCGATATCTCCAGCAACATCATCAAATTGCGTTAAGACAGGTGTAAAAGAAATTTCTCCACTATTTTCCAATAGAAAATGTAAGCATGTACCCCACTCAAACTGATCATGGTACTCACAAGTGCCATTAATTTTATCCAAGGGCACACGCAATCTAGGGTGATAACCCATGTTTGCTATAAATACATCTATATCCTGGTCTCCATCATAATCTGCAAGTGCAAAACCCATCCATGCCCCAGCTTTGTCAATCCCCGAACCACGACTTACTTCAGTAAATTCTATACCTTGCTTTGTCGAATCATTACGATAAACATATAAACGATCACCGTCGTTTGCAACCCACAAATCTGGGTCACCATCTTCATCGTAATCAAAAAATAATACAGCATGGGTTTGGCCTGTGGGATCACCGATTTGACTGCCTAGGACATCTTTCATCGACGGATCATAGCCTTCATACCCCCTATTCCCATTATCTTCAAAAAATATTACGGGTCTCCCGTCTTTGTCACGAAGTATTATCTCTGGACCTCTAACACCAGCTTCAAACGCTTGGTCACTAAAAGTCATATCCTTATTGTTTATGTACAACACATTGAAATGTCCATGATGACTCGTTGCCAGAAAACGAAAGTCATCATCCAAGAGGTTCCCCACATATATATCTAACCAACCATCGCTATTGACATCAGCACATGCTATGCTAGTTGCAGATCGAAAATTTATATCATCACCAAACGCTGAAAACGATATATCTTTGAATGTCCCATCTGCGTTGTTAATAAAAAGCTGATCTTGACTAAATAATTCATCTGAGTGCGATCGGAAATCCAACCGATCTCCAACAAGACCCCAAGATCCGACATATAGATCCTGATATCCGTCATTATTGATATCGCAAGCTACTGCGCCTGTACTGTTATGTAGTTGGGATGAAACTCCAGCTTCGTTTGCTACGTTAATAAATGTCCCATCGTTTTGATTTTCATACAAAAAATTAGCTTTTCCCATTTCTGACGTAATGTAGAAATCCTGATCTCCATCTCGATCGTAATCGAACACTACAACTCCCGGTCGATCATTCCATATTTGGTATCCATGAATTAATGCGGTTTCTGCAATATCAGTGAAGGGCATAACCTCTAAACTGAATTCTTTTATTGGTTCACTTAATCGAGTATTTACGGCATTGTCGACTATCGAATCATTCATTTTAACAACGATTGTTACAGAGGTGACGACGATGAGAATAATTGCAGCGGTCAAAAGTGGCACAATATTATTGCTATTCATTTGTTCATTATTTTATTGGCATAGCTTAAATTCCTAGGCTACCATGCTCACTATATGTTCATACAAAAGTTATTAAGACAACATAGATTTAATTCATATTCAGACCAGCACCAAATATTGTTATCTTCCTTCCCAGATGTAGAGATTTCAAAACCGGCACTGCGGTGTTTATTCTTTTCACCAAGGACAATTAGTACCAAATCAGATTTAATGAGCCATTTAGATTGGATCAATATTAACTCGACGTAACGTTATACACTACCATCTAAATTTAGCGATTAAAAATGACAATTACTATAATTATTATACCCAAAAAGAACGCTGCCAAAAAAAACCCTGCCTCGAAAGGCAGGGCTGACAACAACAGCAACCAAAAAGGTGAAAAACAACTTACAACACCATTTTGAGGAGGAAAAATGTTTTTATTTCATGTAAAAATTTGATCGTCTTGGTGAAGTGCCAAAAGGCAATTGAGATTACAACCTAAGAAATGCATAGATTTGCCCACAATATTAAATGCTTCGAAATGCATCATCTAGAACAATGTCCTGGTGCTTCTTTTTTTAGAAATGAATAAAAAACAGATGAGACAAATAAATTTCTGGCGCATGGTCTAAATAAAATCTTTACACTCCCTATTTTCGAACGGTGCAAACCAGTTTGTATCACAAACCTTTTTATTAGTCAAGGGCGCTAGTACCAAAAATCGATAAAAATTCCCTAAAGTTCGATGTTCTGACATAATTCACTAAAATATTAATTTAATCGATTTTAAAAATAAGGATAAGCTAAATTTTTATGCGGGCGATTTACTCGAATAAAATAGAGTCAGGTAATCAAGTTCATTTTGAATTTGAAGGTAAAAGTTTAACCGCGTATCCTGAGGATAGCGTCGCTGCAGCTTTAATAGCTAATGACATAGTTGACATCCGTATCACTCAAGATGGCACAAAAAGAGGGGTTTTCTGTGGTATGGGAGTTTGTCAAGATTGTCTCGTTGAAATTGACGGTACCACCAATCAGCGTGCGTGTATGACCAAAGTCACGCAGGGAATGAAAATAAAGCGACAACAGTTTCCTGGTGCGCCGTCAATTACGACTAACGGTAGTCAAACTGATATTGATATTAAAAAAGAAACACCTGATCTGCTTGTAATCGGTGGTGGAGTTGGCGGAATGTCAGCGGCATCCGCTGCGGCAGAGAATGGAATGAGCGTAATTTTGATCGATGAGCGGCCTAGAATGGGTGGACAGTATGCGAAACAACCAACCGTGATTCATGCAAATTCATCTTTATCAACTGGGGACAAACAGATTCAATTAGGTCGGACTCTAATTGAGCGTATGAAGGTGGCTGGAGTTCAGGTAATTAAAGATGGGCAAGTCTGGGCGGGTTTTCCAAACCGAGAAATTCTAGTAATCGAGAATGGTCGTAACTTCCTATATACCCCTAAATATCTCATTGTTGCTACTGGGGCCTACGAACGAGGTATGCCGATTGAAGGATGGACATTACCTGGCGTAATGACTACTGGTGCTGCTCAATCTATGTTACGAACATATCATGTCCTTGCTGGTAAAAAGATTTTCATTGCGGGCAATGGTCCTTTCAATCTTCAAGTGGCGCTTGAACTTGAAACTGCAGGTGCTCAAATTGTAGGTGTGGCTGAATCAGCTAAAAAACCTAATTTAGGATCAATCGGATCAATTTTTGACATGTATCGTGGAGCTCCTGACCTCTTATTTCAAGGCCTAAAATACCTGAGGCAACTGAAAAGAAATAAGATTCCTTTAATGCACAACTGTAATCTATCATCTATTCAAAAAATCGAGGGGGGCCTGATCTCAAAAATTTCCTCAGGACAGGCTAAAACTCATACTCAATCAATCAGGTCTGATATCGTTTGTATGGGTTATGGGTTTCTTCCATCCAATGCCCTACTCCGAAGTCTAGGTTGTGAGCATCACTATAATGCGCTTCATAAACAGTTAGTAGTTAATCGATCTCCAAACTTCGAAACTACAGTGACGGACGTATACGCAGTTGGCGACTGTGCTGGATTAGGTGGGGCTTTCGCTGCATGCGAAGAAGGCACTATTGCCGGATTGCATGTAGTCACGACTCATATGGGTAAATTAAACACCAATTATGCCCAAATACGGCTGCATTCACAAAAAACTCTCAGTCGACATCGCAGATTTCAATCAGGGTTGTGGCGGTTGTATTCAGCTAAACTACCCAATGCCAAAGAGGCCGCAACGCCAACCCATATTTGTCGCTGTGAATTGGTAACTATAGGACAAATTCGTGAGGTAATTAAATCAGGGTGTCGCTCAATCAGCGAAATAAAACAACAAACTCGAGCAGGAATGGGACGTTGTCAAGGTCGCTATTGCGCATCCTTGCTGGTCGATATCCTAGCAACTGAGTCTGATGCAAAAATCGATGAATCAAAATTTTTTGCCCCGCGTGTCCCAATATCTCCAATACGGATCAAGGACATAAACCGGTATTAAAAAAGCGAGCCCCACAAAGTGAAGCCCGCCGTTTCAGTTTAAATCACTAGTAATAGAAATGCTCATTTAAAAATTTAAAAAATAAAATCAGTCATCTAACACACTAACATTATCTTTCCTTTCTTGTGCGGTTTTTTTGAGGCAATAACCGCCTGCCGTGCTTCCTCAAGCGGAAACTTATCACCGATTGGAGGTAAAACGATTGTCTTGTTAGACAAAAACTTCCATATCTCATCCACACAAGCCTGCTTTGTGCTGTCAGATACAGACCGCAGCCATGTCTCTTGGATCGACCATCCTTTGACCGTCTTATTGTGTCTACAAAGATCAGTTACAATATCAACTGAAACTATTGGGTCTCCAGATAAAGCTCCATAGTAATATACAACTCCGCCTGAATCCAACATCCGTAGACAAAAACGCCCTACCTCGCCAGATACTGCATCAATGGCATACTTGATAGAAATGTCACCAATATCATTACGTATTTTCTTATGTAATCTTTCTTCAGCTGACGACGTGCCATCATGAACATATACTCT
>TARA_B100000686_G_scaffold31784_1_pt1 | contig 13228 bp, 9 predicted proteins | sample TARA_B100000686 | Tara Oceans TARA_B100000686 (sample SAMEA2622733) | marine metagenome | biome: marine biome (ENVO:00000447); feature: marine epipelagic mixed layer (ENVO:xxxxxxxxx); material: "saline water (ENVO:00002010), including plankton (ENVO:xxxxxxxx)" | depth 150 m
CGTTTCTTACATATCAGGGTGTGGATGCACGCCAACATGAACGCGACGTCAGTGCCTGGCCGAATTGGTTGCCATCGAGGTTCAATCTGGGAGTCGATATCGTCGCGGAGGGGCCCAATGTTCAGGAAGTCAGTTCCATTTGATTTGGCCTTTTTCATCCAGTCTTCAGTGTGGTGGGTTCCTTGCCCTCCGTAGGTGACCTCGGTGTTAGTACGCCGCAGGCCTCCAAAGGAAACAAACAAATCAGTGTGTTGGCTAATGACCGACCAACTTGTCCCTCGACCAATGGCAGCGTGATACCTCATTCCGAGGAAGTAGGGGACGATACCCTCCGCCGCCGTGGAAGAATACGTGCCCCAGACGTCTGTAAAACCTCCATACATGCGAAGGAGGCGGAATAAGAGGGCCCCTGGCGCGTGAACTCGTCCGGAAGATCCCCATCCGTAGGAACCTGCAAAGAGGGCCTGCGGTCCGTGTGATATTCGAATTCGCTTTAGCTCGTCGGAGGCTAGAGCTATCGCTTGGTCCCATTCAACCTGGATAAAGGGATCCTTCCCACGCAGATCACCGCGCGTTCCAGGGCCTCCCTCTAGCCAAGATCGTCTAACAGCTGGGCGAAGAACGCGAAGCTCAGAACGGTGGAGGTAAGCCTGGCCAATTGCTGATGGTGACGGATCAAGCTCATGGCCGTGAACCGCCACAACTTCGTTATCTTTGCTTTCGATTCGGTACGGCCCAAAGTGGGTTCCCAGAGAAGTGAGCTTGTTCATGATTATTGAGGAACGGCTGCCACTTGAGAGTTGTGACCTGTCTGCAGGCCCCACTGTTCAGCTATCAGGTCAAGGCTCGTCAAACGTTCTGCGAGGCCAAAGCTTGAACAGTGGAGAAACAATTCGTTGGCTTGAGTTTGTTCCGCTAACTGTTCAAGGCCTTTTGCCACTTCTTCAGCGGTTCCATTGATTGCGTTGCTGGGCATCGCTTCGGCCCTACTCCATTCAGGATGGGATAGAGCTTCATCAGGTGGAACCAGTGACCAAAAACGTCCGGTCCGCATTCCATATTTCCGGAGGCGACCCGGGGCCGCAAGCTTTACAGCATCTTCAGTCTTTGTTGCCGCCATCACTGACGCTGAAACGATGACGTAGGGCTCACTGAGCGCTGGCGACGGACGGAAAGCTTCTTGGTACATTTGCACTGCCTCAAGAGTCCCACCCGTATCAAAATGATTGGCAAAAGTAAACGGGAGTCCTAAGACACCTGCGAGTTGTGCGCTGAAGCCACTCGAACCCAGCAAGATCACCTCCGGGGAGGACGTAGCCACAGGTGTGGCTGAAAACTTGTTCCATAGTCCGTGGTCAGTTCTGACGTCACCAAGAAGTCCCATCACATCAATTAAGTCACGTGGGAAATCTTCTACAGATAAGGCCGCGGCGGAACCCCGAATTACCGCCATTGTTTGCCGGTCGCTACCTGGGGCTCGCCCAATTCCTAGATCAATGCGGCCTGGGTGAAGTGCTTCTAAAAGCGCGAATTGTTCGGCGATTACTAGCGGTGCATGGTTCGGCAACATTACTCCACCCGATCCCACTTTGATCTCGCTGGTGGAGGCGGCGACGTGAGCGATAAGCACAGCCGGTGAGGTACTTGCGACTGTGTTCATATTGTGGTGTTCAGCAACCCAGAATCTCGAGTAACCGAGTCGTTCAGCAGCAGCCGCTAATTGAGTTGCTTCCGACAGTGCCTGCGCGCTGGTCGCATCACTGGACACGGTTGCGAGGTCGAGCACCGAAAGGGGTATGGGTTCCACAACTAAAAATCTACGCCTTTATTGTCCGAACCGTCAGTTCTAACGCGGCGACGGCAAACGCATACATATTTGACTCGCGTTCATTAATCCCTGTGCGCAATTCGAGGGTCGCTTCAGCGGCTCCGCTGCAGGCAACCCAGCCAACTCCAGGAGGGTCTCCGTACGGATTCCCGGACGGTCCGGTTGCACCTGTTTCACCTATGCCCCAATCCGCTCGATATAGCTGTCTAGCTCGATCGGCTTGAACTATCGCGAAGGCTTCAGTTGCACCCCTGAGGTTTTCAGGCAACGGTCCAGCGCTAGACAAAACATCCCTGCCTGCGCCGGTGTACACGACCATTCCACCCTTGTAGAAGTCGCTAGCGCCGGCAACTGCCACAAGTGCTGCATTTATCAATCCTCCAGCCGCTGACTCAGATACAGCGACCGAACTCTCAACTTTTCGCAACACCTTTGCTACTTCTTTGCCAGCTTCGATTACGTCATCAAATGTCACAACATTTACCCAAGCGCGCCGCTGATCACTATCTCAGCAATCTCCTCGGGGTCGATCTGAAGTAAATCACTCAATACTTCAAAGGTATGTTCACCTAATAGAGGCGCCGCCGAGCGTGGCCCATGATCGTATTCTTCGATCGAGTACTGATGGCCTGCGTATGGGACTCGACCCATAGCTCCATGCTCATGCCAGCGATAGAAACCGAGATGTTCATATTGAGGGTCTGCCAATAGGTCACTACTTCGTGCGACCACTCCAGCCGGAATTCCGTTCCCTGCTAGTTCTCTCTCTAATTCTTTGCCTTCATAGCCAATTGTCCATTCGGCAATTTGTTGGTCGATCAGATCAGCTGAATCAATTCGCCCTGCACCTGTCTCATATTGTTTCTCTTTGGCCCAAGCTGGGTTCCCCATAAGGGTTTGAAGAGCTACCCAATTTGCGTCGTCTTCGATTGTTATCCCTATCCAGCGGTCGTCCCCTTTAACAGGGTAAATACCTTGGGGGGCCATATTCAGGTCGTGATTACCTATCCGAGTGTGCTTGAAATCATTGATCTGGAAATCCAGTAGTTCTGGGGCCATGAGTTGCAGACCACACTCCAACTGAGCCGCCTCGATCACATGCCCAGATCCAGTCCGTCTTCGGTGGTCTATAGCAGCCAACAACGCCGAAGTTATAAATCGAGGTGAGATGGTATCGGTGTAGGCGAGATACGGGCCGTCGGGTGGTAGGTCGGGCCAGCCGACTACCTCGTAATAACCAGCAATGGCAGCAGCGTGATAGCCGTAACCGGCTAGTGAGGATAAAGGACCTCCACTAGCTAGTAGAGATGTGTGAACGATGATGGCCGAAGGATTCAAAGAGCGAATGACTTCGTCGGTAAATCCGGTTCGGGCGAAGGCTCCAGGACTCCAGGCTTCGATGACAACGTCTGCCCATGCGATCAATTTTCGGGCTATGTCAATTCCGGTTTCATTTTTCAGGTCGATGTCGATACTCAGTTTGGAGGTATTGAAGGTGGCGAAAAATTGCGACATGTTCTCGTCAAAGATTTCATCTTTGAAAGGGCCATTCACACGGAGTGGGCAAAGTCGTCCGCCGGATTCAATCCGGACGACCGTTGCTCCATGATCGGCTAATGCCTTGGTGGTAATGGGTCCGACCCCGACCCAAGAAAAGTCTGCGACCTTGAGTCCCTCTAGTGGCAAGTCCGAACCGGTAGCTTCAGTGCTGCTTCTAGCTAGAGCTCTTGTATGCAGATCACCTCGGATTTCTTCACTGTGTTCGTTTAAGTGGGGTGGCCGGCGATGACCGACCAGTCGATGACCACCGAACGATAGAAATCCGCCCGGAATTCGTTCACTTGTAAATCCTCTCTCGTCCGCTGCTCTTCGCCAAAAGTTTCGTAGTTCAAGATGATCAAAGCCAAGAAGGTCTTCAACGTCGTTGATCGGTGCCAGGGTGGCTCCAAGTTCAAAGCCCCGCCTCATGAGCGATTCACGTGGGTAACGAATACAAAGAGCGCTTACTGCCTCATAAATGTCTAAGAAAGCATAAGTTGTGTCCTCACCGCTTATCGCCCTGTGGTCAAAAGTTGACCAGTCTTCCTCCAACCAAGTTGCGTCGACTATGCCTTCTTCGTTCAACCAGGGGCCTAGCGCCGCAGCGAGGGCACCGTTACTCACTGCAATGAGCCATCCATCCGCTGCTTCCACGCGGATTTGTATTGGAGGGTCAGTAAGAATTTCAGTTCCTGTCCGATGAATATCACTTCCCTGAATAGCGTGAGCTTCCATCGCGTTCAACAAGGTCCAAGTGACGCATGATTGGGCTGACACCACAACATGTTGCTCCCGACCAGTTGTGAGCATCCGGGAGTGGGCGACCATTCCGGCTACTGCTGATTCAGCTCCGGTATGTCGCCAAACTTGTGGGATCGATGCTTTGACCGGTGGGCGGTCCGGAGTCCCTTGCAGATTCGGTGAGCCCCCCAGTGAGGCTAGAGATAGTTCACTGTGCGGGTCGTTTGCGCGCGGTCCGTCTGCTCCAAACGGAGTGACAACCACATGAATTAGCTGATTGTTGGCTGATGTGATCTGAGTTCTGTCTATACCTACCTCAGAGAGGAAGCTTGGCATGCCCGACTCGTACAGAAAATCAGCAGTTTCCAATAATTTTAGGAACGTTTCTCGATCTTCGGAGTTTTCTAGGTCTAGGACAATCGATCGTTTATTCGATGAGTAGGAACTGAAATGCAGACTGCGCAAATCAGAGGTGTCGTCTTTTCGGATTGGGTCTGATCCGCGAGTTGAACAGCCGCCAGGGGGTTCAACCTTGACTACGTCGGCCCCTAATTCGCCGAGGATCCACGGTCCGATATCTCCCCGATGGTCGGTTAGATCTATTACCCGCATTCCGTCCAGTGGACGCGTTTGGGTCATTTGGTCGTTGTTGGTTTGGTCCTGATCAGCTGAATTCACTGCCTACTTTCTCCTCTCGCAATTTCAGAGGATAGTTTGCGTTTATGGCAGCGGCCTCTTTCCAGCTTGAACAGCTCCTTTCCGGTGTTGAGAATTTGATTTCAGATCGCGCTAAACAGTCGGACCAACTACGAGAGCCGGACCTGGAGGTAGTTAAGTCTTTAGGGGACCTGGGACTGATGAAGCTTCTCGTTCCTGAGGAGTACGCGGGTCATGAGGTACATCCGAGCGAGTTGATCGATTTCACAAAACGTGTAGCCGAGATTCATGGTTCTACGGCTTGGGTTGCTATGACATGCAATGAAGAGGCAGAGCTGGTGTCGGCTTATTTGCCCCCTGACACTTGTCGTCATTTGTGGGTTGATGACCCCGGGGTAGTTATAGCTGGATCAGGAGTCCCAAAAGGTAGGGCTCGACGAACGAAGGGTGGATGGCGAGTTTCGGGGCGATGGAATTTCGTGAGCGGTTGCACTACGGCGGATAAATGGGTACTGAACAGCGTTGTAGATGGCGCTTCACCAATTGAATTGTGTTTTGCTGTTATGGAGGCAGACCCAGAATTCATTGAAGATACCTGGCACACAGTCGGGTTAAGAGGGACGGGTTCCCATGATGTGGTGTTGGACGATTTCTTCGTTTCTGAGGACTGGTGCGGTGTTGTCCCCAACCATTCGCTTCCCATACCTGATTTGCCTTTTTACCGCCTGCCATCCGCACTGAGGTTTCCGTTTCCTAAAACCGGTGTGGCTGCTGGTCTGGCAACTCGCGCTATCGCTGATTTTCAAGTGCTCGCAGGAAGCAAAACTCCCCTCAATTCCAAACGGAACCTTCACGAGCGCCCCGATGCCGCCATCGCGATAGCGAAGGCGGAGGCGTTGGTCGGCGCAGGACAGGCATGGGTTTTCGAACAGCTCGACGCTGTCTGGGAAGCCGCGGAACAAGGGACCGATGTAACCGATCACTTACACGCCAAAGTGCGTTTAGCTTGCTCTTGGTCTGTACAGAATGCGATAAGCGCCATCCAGCATTTAGTCGATGCCGCTGGCAGTACCGCCAATTTTGAGAATCCTGGTCTTATGGCTCTGCTAAACGATGCTCGTGCCGTAGCCGGCCACTTCATGGTCGGCTCATATCAGATAGACACCGCTGGGCGAGTATTTCTCGGGTTGGACGCTGGCGATCCGACGTTTTAGATCCAACCTTTTCTAGCGCCGCTATTAATCGAGGCGGACTGCTATTCCCTCTAAGTCAGTGCTTGATGGAGGGAAGTGGTCGAACACCAATGGATCATGCCCCGGCACTATGACTCCCTCCGGTCCGGCGAGCTCTTTCAAGGTTTCCCAACCTTGAATCATTTTTGATAAGTCGTCCACGATAGGAAATGGGCGACCCTCGTTCATGTTTGCCCAATAGTGACTGGCATCGGAAGCAAGCACGACAACTCTATTTCCCGTTTCGATCCGCACCACTTGTAGGCCGCGTGTGTGTCCACCAATGAGGTGAAGTGTTAACCCGGGCGCGAGTTCAGTGTCTCCGTCGTGAAAGGTAACTCGTTGAGCGAAAACACGTCCGACGAGCTCTTGGATGTGCCGGACGTTGAAGGCGTGGTTAAACGCCTTTCTCGTCATATCGCGTCCGGTGGCGAAGTGCATCTCTTGGTCTTGGGCATGAAAGGTCGCTTTCGGAAACTGGTTGACCCCTCCTGCGTGGTCGTAATGAAAGTGGGTCACGATTACGTCGGTAACGTTCTCTGGGTCGACTCCCAGTAACGCGACCCCCTCGCTAGCAGTTCGGAGTAAAGTTCGTCGTCGAGCCTGAGCGTCATCTTCTTCAAATCCGGTGTCGACGACCCATTCTCTTCCACTGTCACTGCGGATCAGCCATACGAAGTAATCCATTGGCATCGGAGTGCTGTCGTGAGGGTCTCCTCCTATGAAATGTTCCGCTCGCACCGCATCTCGCTCAGCGTATTTGATCGCATGAACCTCGTATTTAGGCACCGGGACTCTCTTCCTCTGGGATCGGCGGCCCTACCCACGCTAGTTGCCGCACGTTGTTGATTTCGGCTCTACGATGCAGCAGACACGGTTTCAGGGGGTTCCATTGAGTTTCGATATTGACAACTTGTACCGAGAGGGTCTCCCTGCCCCAGAGGGAGAGTGGACCGGTATTCCCGCCTTTAGCTTTGTGGGCGGCAACAACGATGAAGCAAACGTGCCCGTCGCTGGCCTTGCAGAAGCTGCAACTCGAGTCTTTCAACGAGAGGGACGCAAACTCGCCGTTTATAACTTAGGAGGAAGCCCTTTAGGTCATGAAGCACTTCGAAATTTCATCTGTCGCAAACTCGATATTCGGGCCGATACAAAGGTGGAACCCGATGAGGTCCTCATCACTTCAGGGTCGTTGCAAGGTCTTGATTTAGTTAACGATCTTTTATTAGAACCGGGCGACAACGTGATCGTCGAAGAAGCTACTTACGGTGGAATGATCAGCCGCTTGACTCGGCTAGGAGTTGTTGTTCATGGAGTTCATCTAGATGAGCACGGCGTGTGCCCAGACCACCTTGGAGAGTTATTGGCGCAGTGTTCTGCGGAAGGTCGTCCGGCAAAATATCTGTACACGATACCGACCGTGCAAAACCCGACTGGTTCCTGCATGCCTTTGGAACGTCGGCTCGACATCTTGCACGTGATGGCGGGCTACCAGACAGCAATCTTCGAAGACGATTGCTATGCCGATTTGTTATGGGGATGCCCTAGGCCTCCCACACTGTGGGAATTGGATGACTCAAAAACGAGGGTCATTTATTGTGGTTCTTTTTCGAAATCGATCGCCCCGGCATTGCGGGTCGGTTACCTCGTCGCTGAATCATCAATACTGCAACAAATACTTTCACTGAAGACAGACGCCGGCTCTGGCGCACTAGAACAAATGGTCGTCGCCGAGTACGCCGCGTCCCATTTCGATGATCATGCGGAGCAGTTGACCTCAGTGCTGCATGAGAAGGCCCAAGTTATGGCTGAATCGATTGAAGAGGCTTTCGGAGACGCAGCAAGCTTCGATATGCCCCAAGGTGGGATCTTCATGTGGCTTACCTTCCCAGAAGATGTAGATACCGGGGTTTTCGGTGCCGAAGCGGCTCGCAAAGGCATCCAATTCAATGCCGGAGCCGGATGGTCCGTTGATCCTGAGTGGGGAGCAAACAAGATGCGTCTCTGTTTCGGTAATCCAACAGCGGACGCGATCCGAGAGGGCGTCAAAGAACTAGCCGAGATAATGGACCTCTCGTAGGTCTGTAATCTTCAATCGCGGACTCCAAGCATTATCTGTCTTGCGGTCTGAGTGCTTGATCCCAGTTGTTTGGTACTGACCCTTCGGGACCGATAACAACAATCTGATTTCCTGAAGGGGCGTTCTTGCGTTCCGCGAGGGCCCGTACGTCCCACTTATTTCCCACGAGTTGGAAGACCATCGGAATTTCCGGTTCTTCGTCGATCCGAAGAACTCCTTTAGCTCGTTGTATCTCTTCTGGTAGTTGCTCGACGAACTCAATCAGAGCTTTTTTTGAGAGCGGAGGGTCTGAAGAATGGGTTCGTGATTCGAACCGGCCCATTGTGTTCGGCGTTGAGGTTCGCGTCGTCACTGGAGAACCGAACAATACGTTCAAACTAATTTGGGATTGCACGCACTCAACGATCAACGCTTCACCGTTCAATCCCTTCAATTCCCTCGAGATTACTGAGGGGTCACCGATGAGATCTTTCTTATTTAGAACAATGAGGTCTGCCACAGCTATTTGGTTTGCGACGGTTTGCCCGACCAACGAATCACTGAGCTGTTGTTTTGCGTTGGCTCCGTCAACTACTACGACAACAGCATTGAGAGATAAACCTGGGGCATGTCCGTAGGCAGCTATCGCCGCCGGGTCTGCAACTCCACTAGCTTCAACGACTAAGTACTTAGGACGAGGCTGGCGGTCTCTGATTTGTTGTAACGCTGTGACATACCCGTCGGCGAGGGAACAGCAAATGCAACCGTTGGACAAGCTAATGGTGTTCCCATCAGCTGACTCAATGAGTTGCTCGTCAATGTTGATGTCACCAAAGTCGTTGACGAGAACGGCGACTGGTTCCTCGGCCTGGGTAAGGATGTGGTTGACCAAGGTCGTTTTACCGGCCCCTAGATAGCCGCCAATGACTGTCATCTCAATTGCCGTTTGCGGAAAGTCCCCCATTTTCTTCACTCCGACGCGGCTTGATGGACGATGCCTCCGACCATAGTTCCCCATACTTGAATGTCTTTTAATTCCTCTGGGGGCACTTCATAGGGGTTGCGAGCCAGGACGCTTAGGTCCGCTAATTTTCCCACTTCTAAAGATCCAATCTCCTTGTCCAGTCGAAGTTGGTGCGCTGCATCGATGGTGCAGGCTTGCAGAGCCTTGTGGACACCAATTCTCTCGTCGGGGCCAAGAATTCTGCCTGAGGCAGTCTTACGGTTTACTGCGCACCACATGGTGTGAAGTTGACTGATTGGAGTAATTGGTGAATCACTATGAATAGAGAATTTGACGTTTTCACGTTCGGCTGTCGCACACGCGTCCATAGCTGCTGCTCGGTCTTCTCCAACTGTTATGGCAGCATGCTGATCACCCCAGTAGAAAATGTGGTTGCTGAAAATATTGGCGTTCATGCCTAGTGCATACATCTTTTGGTATTGAGAAGCGGTCGTAAGCTGAGAGTGCTGAACGGTGTGCCTGTGGTCATCTCTGGGATGTTCTAGAAGTGCTGCTTCTACCGCATCTATGAATACTTGTGAGGCTTCGTCGCCGTTGCAGTGACAATGCACCGTTAGTCCAGCCCGGTGATAAGAACTCACGATTTCTGGCATCTGTTCTGGTGGAATTAGCCAAAGCCCGTTACCTGGATGACCTTGGGGTGGGTTGAGGTAATAGGGCGGGGAGAGACGGGCGGTAAAACCTTGAATGGAACCGTCAAGTATCAGCTTGACGATCCCAAAACGGAGCTTCGCTGTCTCTTCTTCGTCCCTTAACCGCACCGCTAGCGCTGCAAGACCATCAACATCTGCTGGACTTCCTCCGGAGTCATGGTGTCCGAATGCGACGACTACTCGAGCCGGATAACTCATTTGGTCTGTCGCTTCGCGCCAGGCCTCTAATTGTCCCTCTACCGCTAATCGAGTCGTTCCGAGGTCGGCGACAGTGGTAACACCACAGTTGCGCGCCTCACGGGCATAGTTCCATTTAGCTTCAGAGGACATGATCGCTGTCCCGATACTCAACAGCCCATTGAGGGCTAGTGACATTGCTGCTGGTTCTTGAAGCTCTCCGTTCGGTTCGCCATCAGCGTTTCGAGCCACTCCCGGTGTTGGGGTGTGGCGATCAATCCCGGATCGCCGCATCATTTCAGAGTTCACGGTCGCGAGATGTGCACTGGCGTGGAACACGAAAATAGGTCTTGTAGTTGATACCTGATCAAGATGGTGTGCTTCGAGCCGTTCCCCTTGAAGGAAAATCGGGTCGAGTCCCCACCCAATCAACGTTTCGTCGGGGTCACTAATGCGATTCTCGTATTGGGTGAGTTGTTCCAGAACTGACTCGATGTCGCGGCAACCCTGCCATATTTTTCCTTGTGGGTCTTCACGGTCATAGAACCCGACATAGGGGAACTCCCACAAAGCGCCGGACATAACATGGGAGTGAGCTTCGATGAAACCAGGGAGCAGTACATAGTCGTCAAATCTGTCGTCGATTTCTTTTACCCCCCACTGGATGACATCAGTGCTGTCGCCGATTCCAACTATTCGATCCCCTTGGACTGCTATCGCGGTCGCGCTCGGGGCTGTCGGATCCATGGTGATAATTTCCTTGGCTCTATATACCTTTATCGGCTCCTCACTCATCGACGACCTCAGTTCGTGACAGTTGCTAAACGTATTACTCATCTTTGTGCAGCGACTAGGCACCCAAAGAGTAAGCGCAGTCTCTTATCTTTGTCAGACAGCGATGCGTGGCCACTGAAATTTTTTTGGCTTTTTTAAGGGCCTTCACCTTGGGCTGCTAGAACCAAGTTAAGTCTGCACACTGGAGGGTATGGTGCGAAACAGCGAGGAAATGAAACTCAGGTCGGCGGCCTGGTTCGATATCCCAGGCGATCCATTGATGACCGCTCTTTATCTTGAACGTTACGTCAACTTTGGGCTCACCAGAGAGGAACTTCAGTCCGGTAAACCCATCATTGGGATAGCTCAGACGGGTTCAGACCTATCTCCATGTAACCGGCACCACCTAGACCTTGCTCAGAGGGTGAGAGAAGGGATCAGAGAAGCGGGCGGAATTTGTTTCGAGTTTCCTGTTCACCCGATTCAAGAAACCGGAAAGCGACCGACGGCCTCATTAGACCGCAATTTGGCTTATCTGGGGTTGGTCGAAATCCTTCAGGGTTATCCGTTGGATGGAGTGGTCTTAACAATTGGCTGTGACAAGACGACACCGGCATGCCTCATGGCCGCGGCGACAGTAAACATTCCAGCAATCGCTTTATCGGTCGGACCGATGCTGAATGGTTGGCACCAAGGTGAACGAACCGGTTCAGGAACCATCGTGTGGAAGGCTCGCGAAATGCATGCGGCAGGACAAATAGATGATGGAGAATTTGCCGATTTGGTCGCCTCCTCAGCAACGTCAACCGGTTATTGCTCAACTATGGGTACCGCGACCACGATGAATTCACTGACCGAGGCGCTTGGGATGCAGTTGCCTGGGGCCGCTGCCATTCCAGCTCCGTATCGAGAAAGAGCTCAGGTCGCGTACCGAACCGGTTTACGTATCGTTGATCTCGTCAAAGAAGATGTTCGCCCCTCAGACATCATGACCAGGGAGGCCTTTGAAAACGCCATCGTTGTGAACTCCGCGATTGGTGGTTCAACCAACGCTCCGATTCACCTCAACGCGGTGGCAAGACACCTATCAGTGCCACTCGACAACGATGACTGGCAAGACCTCGGCTTAGGAGTTCCGTTAATAGTGAACATGCAGCCTGCCGGCGAATACCTAGGTGAGGACTATTTTCACGCAGGCGGCGTTCCTGCCGTTATTAAACAGTTGATGGATGCGGAACTCTTGCCGCACACAGAGGCGATGACCGTTAACGGTTCAACAATCGGCAGCAACTGCAGTGACGCCGAAATACTTGATACGAAAGTTATTTGGCCAATACACGCGCCTCTGCTTGCAGATGCCGGCTTTGTTCACCTCTCAGGGAATCTCTTCGACAGTGCCATTATGAAGACCAGTGTTATTAGCGAAGAGTTCCGAAATCGGTATCTCTCTAACCCTGACGACCCTGAAGCTTTTGAGGGCAAAGCTATTGTCTTCGAAGGACCCGAGGATTACCACGATCGGATCGATGATCCCTCATTACAAATTGACGAGAACTCGATGCTAATTATCCGAGGGGCGGGACCGATCGGCTACCCAGGCGGAGCCGAGGTCGTCAACATGCAACCACCCTCGGCGCTGTTGGTGCGGGGAGTGCATTCACTTCCGTGCATCGGTGATGGCCGCCAATCAGGAACTTCGGGCTCTCCGTCAATTCTGAACGCTTCTCCCGAAGCGGCGGCTGGTGGTGGTTTGGCGATTTTGAGAACCGGTGATCAGATACGTATTGATTTGAGACTCGGTACTGCCGACATGTTGATTTCAGAAGAGGAAATAGAGTCCCGTAATCGTGAACTTGAAGAAGCCGGAGGTTTTCCTTTCCCTGAAAGCCATACCCCTTGGCAGGAGATCCAACGCGGTATGGTCGGGCAATTCGATGAAGGAATGGTGTTAACACCAGCCGTGAAATACCAGGACACTGCTCGTAGGTTTGGACCCCCGCGAAACAACCATTAGAGGTCAAGTGCTAATCGCCATACTTTCGCTATTAATCGGTCTCTTCATACTCGTAAAGGCCGGGGATGTTTTCGTTGATGGTGCAGTTCAGTTAGCGCGATCACTCAAGATGAGCTCTGTTCTGATCGGGGCAATTGTCTTGGGCTTCGGAACTTCAGCGCCAGAGTTAGTGGTATCGACTATTGCAGCATCGCAAGGTAACCCCGCTTTAGGGGTCGGTAACATCGTTGGCTCAAATGTCGCCAATCTATCCCTAGTGCTGGGCGTAGCGGCACTGGTGACTCCCATAGCTCTGACCTCTTCGGTGATTAGAAGACAGGCACCGTTGTCGATTGCGGCGGTAATAATTTTCGCCGTAACTGTCAGAGATGGCGAATTGACGAGGCTAGAGGGCGGGACGTTGCTGCTGCTGCTCATGCTGGCGATGATCATCCTCATTAAGAGTCCGGATGACACTGTGTCTTCGGAGCAGAGCAAAGGCGAGACTTTAAGGCGGAGCCTACTGTTCTCCTTGTTGGGGCTTGGAGGGG
>TARA_B100000686_G_scaffold154127_1_pt1 | contig 13203 bp, 13 predicted proteins | sample TARA_B100000686 | Tara Oceans TARA_B100000686 (sample SAMEA2622733) | marine metagenome | biome: marine biome (ENVO:00000447); feature: marine epipelagic mixed layer (ENVO:xxxxxxxxx); material: "saline water (ENVO:00002010), including plankton (ENVO:xxxxxxxx)" | depth 150 m
CTGGGCGCTTCAAACTGGCGGGCAATGCGGGAGGTCATTATCCCGTTCTGTCGTCCGGCAATCGCCTCAGCGTTCTGCCTCACCGCGGCAGTATCCTTCGATGAATTCGCGGTCGCATGGTTCGTTTCCGGCCTCAACAAGACCGTACCGGTTATCATTCTGGAAATCCTGCAAGGCAACACCGACCCTCAGATTAATGCCATCGGCTCCATCGTATTTATTACGTCGATGACACTCGTCGTACTCGCGCAATTGATCCTGATGCGCAAAACCATCAATCAGACCGCTACCGGAATATAAGCATGAGCGACTCCTCTCCCTCGCGGCCTTTGGTGACTTTTGACGGGGTCTCCAAACGCTACGGCAACGTCACTGCCGTTCATACGATGAATCTTGAGATTTATGAAGGCGAGTTTCTGGCCATCATGGGTCCCTCAGGTTGCGGCAAAACCACTTCCCTACGGATGCTGGCAGGCCTCGAAGAACCCAGCGACGGCGAGATCCGCCTCGATGGTCAGCGGATCAATGAAATCAGCAGTGTCGAAAGAGACACGCCAATGGTTTGGCAAAGTCTTGCGCTGTTTCCTTTCTTAAACGTTCAGAAGAACGTCGAATTCGGGCTAAAGATGCGTCAAGTTCAGGCAGAGGAACGCCGGCAGCGTGCGTGCAAGTGGCTGGAGCGCATGGAGATCCTGGACTTGGCCGAACGGGATATCAGCCAACTTTCCGGCGGACAAAAACAGCGCGTGGCGCTCGCGCGGTCTCTTGTGACCGAGCCGCGTATCCTCCTGCTGGACGAGCCCTTAAGTGCACTGGACGCCAACCTGGTGGTCCGAATGCAGGGCGTCTTATCGCGGCTGCAAAAAGAGCTCGGGATCACCTTTGTTTATGTCACGCACAGCCAATCCGAAGCGTTCGCCATGTCCGACCGTGTCGTTATCATGAGCCAAGGGCGAATTGAACAACTCGGTTCGCCCAGGGAGATTTACCGCAGCCCGGCTTCGCGTTTCGTCGCGGATTTTGTTGGCGCGAACAACATCCTGTCTGGGACGGTCTCTCAAGCGGGTGAAGATCTCGAAGTTAAAACCACGCTTGGCGCATTTCGTTGCCGCACCCGCACCGGTGATGCCTTTGACGTTGGGGACGCGCTCGACATGGTAATCAGTGCCGATCTTGTTCAGATATCGCTGGAAGATCCCAATACCCAGAACAGCCTACGCTGCCGCTTTATCAGCGAGGAATTTGTGGGGTCGATCGTCACCCTCTTTGCCGAACTGGAGGACGGCTCAGACTTCAAAGTCCAGGCCCGGCAGAGGGATTTGGCCAATATGTCCCTCGGAGAAGAAAGCTCTTTCTTCGCCTCCTGGAGCACAACAGACGCCCATCTGATTGGCGCAAAGGAGTAGCCGTATGCTGGATCTGATTATCCGTAACGCCCGCCTGGTCGGTGAACAAGAAACGGTCGACCTCGGCTGTCTCGACGGACGCATTACAGAAAGACAGGGCCGCCTGGATGCCCCTGCCCGGGAAGAAATCGATGCTGCAGGTTTCCTCGTCTCGCCGCCATTCGTTGACAGCCATTTTCATATGGACTCCACCCTGACGTATGGCGCGCCCCGATACAACGAAAGCGGCACACTCTACGAGGGCATCAGCCTCTGGGGCGAAATCAAACCGCACCTGACCGAGGAGGATGTCGAGAGGCGGGCGCTCCTGCTGTGCCGCTGGGCCGTTGCGAGAGGCAGTCTAGCCATTCGCTCTCATGTTGATATTGGCGACCCTGCCCTCACGGCAGTTCACGCACTGCTCGAGGTCAGAAAGAAAGTCAGTCCCTGGCTGGACCTGCAACTGGTCGCTTTCCCTCAGGACGGCTACTTCCGGGACCCAAATGCTGTCTCCCTTTTGGAACGCGCGCTTGACCTCGGGGTGGACGTCGTGGGAGGCATCCCGCACTTTGAGAGGACCTATGACGAGGGGCGGCGCTCGGTTGAAGCGCTCTGCCGAATTGCCGCAGACCGGGGCTTGATGGTGGATATGCATTGCGACGAGTCTGACGACCCCAATTCGCACCATATTGAAACCCTGATCTCCATGACTGCGCAGCTGGGAATGCAGGGCCGGGTGACCGGATCACATCTTACCTCTATGCACTCCATGGACAACTCCCTCGCCGACAAGCTCCTGGGGTTGATGCAGGAAAATGAGGTCAATGCGATTGCCTGTCCCCTCATCAACATCACCCTGCAGGGACGCAAAGATACCTACCCTAAGCGTCGCGGACTTACCCGGATCAAGGAGATGATGCACCGGGGTATCAACTACGCCGTCGCGCACGACTGCGTGATGGACCCCTGGTATGCGGGCGGCAGCCACGACATGCTCGAGGTCGCGCATATGGGTCTTCATGTAGGTCAGATGACCGGAGTCCACGAAACGGCAGACATGTTTAACGCAGTTACGGTTAACCCCGCGCGCACACTGCAACTTGAAGGTTACGGGCTTGATGTCGACTGCAACGCAGACCTCGTGGTCCTGCAGGCAAAAGACCCTACTGAGGCAATTCGATTAAGGGCGAACCGGCTGTTTGTCGTTCGCCGCGGAGAGGTCATCAGCAGAACGCCTCTTCTCGAGAGCGAAGTCCATTTTATGGGCGAGGACGCTCTCACCCGTTTCTCGGTGAGCGAATTTCAGTAACGGAACACCGCTGATCCTAAAAAACGTTAGGAGGTGCCGGCCGAACAGAACTGTCCGATCGCACGCTCCAAGCGAGCCAGTCCCTCGGCGATATCATCTTCCGGGATAATGAGTGACGGCGCGATGCGCAATACACTCGCGCCCGCGACCAGTACAAAAACGCCTTCATCCTGGGCGGCATACATGAGATCCCGGGCTTTGCCCTGCCACGGCTCTGCCAGGATACATCCCATTAGAAGTCCCAGACCCCGCACACCGGAGAACACATCGTATTTCTCCCCCAGCGCACAAAGCCCGGTTTCGATACGGTGCCGCCGATCCATGACACCCTGGAGCACAGCCGGATCGCTCACGATATCGAGCACCGCGCTTGCGACGGCGCATCCCATCGGGTTTCCACCCCAGGTACTCCCATGCGTTCCGACTTTTAAGGAGGCGGCGACATCGGCTGTCGAAAGTGTTGCTGCCACAGGGAAACCCCCACCCAGGCCTTTTGCTGTCGTCAGAATGTCGGGGATGACATTGAAGGATTGATAGGCATAGAGCGTTCCCACCCGCCCCACACCCGTCTGCACTTCATCCATGATCATCAGTGCGTTGTGCTCATCACAAAGCCGTCTGATGGTTTCAAGAAATGCTTTGTCGGCAGAAATGACACCTCCTTCACCCTGCACCGGCTCTACGATCACCGCGCAGACATCGTCACCGAAGGGCTCGGCAAGTGCCGCAGCATCGTTAAAGGGCAGATGCTCAATTGCGCCAGGCAAGGGGCCGAAACCCTCGCGGTAATTGGCCTGCCCTCCGGCGGTTACCGTAAAGAGCGTCCGCCCATGAAAAGCATTGTCGAATGCCAGGATTCGGTTCTTCTCCTTACCGTGATGGTCGAATGCATAACGGCGGGCCAGTTTAAGGGCGGCTTCATTGGCCTCTGCCCCGGAATTACTGAAAAAGACCTGATCCGCGAATGTGAGTTCCACCAACCGCCGGGCCAACTGCAGCGCCGGCTCTGTGGCCAGAACGTTTGATGTATGCCAAAGTCGGCCCGCCTGTTCTGTCAGCGCAGCGACCAACTCCGGGTGTGCGTGACCTAAAGCGTTCACCGCAATTCCGGCCCCAAAATCAATGTACTCCCGGCCTTCCTGATCCCACATTCGTGAACCCGAGCCGCGCACAGGAATCATTGCGGCTGGCGCATAGTTCGGCATCATGTACCGGTCGTACCAGTCGCGCTCTACTTTTGACATTGTCTGGGGAATCCTTTGGCGATATCTCAAGGAGAATTTTATCCACCTTACATCAAAATAACATCCGGCGTCACTCGACCCTCGGCCTCGGGGTTGATAGAGTGCAACCCTCACCCCAATACCGTTATGAAAAAAATCCAAAGCCCCAAGACGCCTGCCGATGCGACCCGAGCCATCATCAATGGCCGGACCTCCGCCGAACACCACGGAGCAGTGAATACCCCCGTCTACCATGCCTCGACGATTCTTCATCCGGATGTTGAGTCGTTTGAGACAAGGCACGACCCCACCACCGATCGGCGGAAAGTGATTTATGGATTACTGGGCACTCCGACCAGTTTCGACCTAGAGGAAGTCCTCACGGACCTGGAGGGCGGTCACGATGCGGTCCTCGTGCCCTCGGGACTCGCTGCAATCAGTGTCGCGCTACTCTCTTTTCTCCAGCCGGGTGATCACGCCCTGATCGCCGACACGGTCTATCCCCCCACGCGATCTTTCTGCGATCAGCACCTGGTCCGCATGAATATTACCGTGGACTATTACGATCCGCATGCCGGCGCCGCAATAGAGACCCTGATTCAACCCGACACCCGGGTGATTTTTCTCGAGTCACCGGGCTCGTTTACCTTCGAGGTGCAGGATATTCCCGCCATCACCAAGGTAGCACGTGACCACGGAGTCACCACAATCCTGGATAACACCTGGAGCACTCCCTTATTCTTCAAGTCATTCAGTCATGGCGTGGATGTGTCGGTGCATGCGGCCACAAAGTACCTTTCGGGGCATAGCGATGTTGTGATGGGCGCAATTATCTGTGCAGAGCACGCCTGGGATCATGTCAGGCGCACCCACCGCCATCTCGGTCAATGTGTGGGTCCGGATGATGCTTATGTGACGCTTCGCAGCATCCGTAATCTCTCCACTCGACTGAACGCGCACCACAAACAGGGAATGGCGCTGGCGCATTGGCTCGCCGAACGCGAGGAGGTCGCTGAGGTACTTCACCCGGCGCTGCCTGCTCACCCTGACCATGCCATCTGGGAACGGGATTTTCTCGGCGCTTCGGGCCTATTCAGCATCGTCCTGCATCCAAAGTCGCGTGATGCGGTTCTTAAAATGGTCAACGGAATGGAGCTTTTCAGGATTGGTGCAAGCTGGGGGGGTTTTGAAAGCCTGATGATTCCGGTTTACCCAGAGCAATATCGAAGTGCAACACACTGGGACTCATCAAAATTCACCCTCCGTATCCATGCCGGCTTGGAGGATTTCGATGACCTGACTGCCGATCTTGAAGCCGGATTTGAGCGCCTCAACCGGTCACCTGGATCGGACTAAAGCCAGCGACAACAGGCGCGGACAATTTCATGAAACTGTTAGATCAATTCGAGCGTTACCCGCTTACGTTCGGGCCCACACCCATTGAATCACTTCCCCGCCTGACCGAGGCGCTTGGAGGCGACGTAGCGATCTATGCCAAACGAGATGACTGCAACTCAGGACTGGCGCTGGGTGGAAACAAGTTACGGAAACTCGAATACATTGTCCCTGATGCCATCGCCTCAGGAGCCGATACCCTGGTTTCGATCGGCGGCGTACAGTCAAACCATACCCGAATGGTCGCAGCAGTTGCAGCCAAGCTCGGTATGAAATGCCGCTTGGTGCAGGAGAGTTGGGTACCGCATGACGATGCGGTCTATGACCGGGTTGGCAATATCATGCTGACCCGCCTAATGGGCGCTGACTCCCGCATTGTCGAAGACGGCTTCGACATCGGGATCCGCCAAAGTTGGGAAGATGCTATGCAGGATGTACGCGACAACGGTGGCATCCCTTACGGAATCCCCGCAGGTGCCTCTGTCCATAAATTCGGTGGCCTCGGCTACGTGGGTTTCGCCGAGGAAGTCCGCGCCCAAGAGAAAGAACTGGGATTCCGTTTTGACTACGTCATTGTCTGCGTTGTAACGGGATCAACTCAAGCCGGAATGGTCGTGGGATTCAAGGTAGATAATCGTGCCAGTCGAGTGATCGGCATCGATGCCTCGGGGACAGTTTCCCAGACCCGTGACCAAGTTACCCAGATTGCCCGCAATACGGCCAAACTCATTCAACTGGGTCAGGAAATCACCGCAGAAGACATACACATTAACCCGGATTACGCCTATCCTGCCTATGGTGTTCCCAGCACGGAAACCAACGACGCAATACGTCTCGCGGCAAGGATGGAGGGAATGATCACGGATCCAGTTTACGAAGGAAAATCAATGCAAGGAATGATCGACCTCGTAAAACAGGGATTTTTCCCTAGGGGATCGAAGGTGCTGTACGCCCATCTCGGAGGCGCCCCCGCCCTCAACGGCTACAGCTACACTTACCGCAATGGTTAATCTGTGCCGTTGAGGAAAGTAGTTTGGGTCTTGATACAAAGTTGCAGGACGAGTGTGAGCAGTTCATCGATGACTTTGAATCACTGCTGTTGTCTACCTTAAACCCTGATGGCTCTCCGGACCTCAGCTATACGCCGTTTGTTGATCACGACAAGCGGTTTTACATCCTCACGAGCCACCTCTCGGCGCACACGGGCAATCTGATAAAGGATCCTCGTGCTGCAGTACTCTTCATCGAGAGCGAAGAAACCGCCGATCAGATCTATGCGCGCAAAAGACTGCGTTTTCAGTGTGAGGCAGAGCGATTTTCCCGTCAGTCGCCCACCTGGGACCAACTGATCCCGGTATTCTCATCAAGATTTGGCGAACTCATCGATGTCTTGAGTTCGTTACCTGATTTCGAACTCTTTGCCCTCAAGCCGTTAAGCGGTCAGTGGGTCAAGGGCTTTGGCAAGGCATTTGATTTTCGGGGCCGAATAGAGTCAGATGCCGCCCACCTGAATCCCAAAAAGGATAGAAATCAGGAACGCTGACCCGACATGGCCCGCTTGCGGCCGGCTTTCTTGGTGCGGGCCCCTCGCGGCGCCTCTCCTTTCCGCGCCAAAAGCCGATCCCAATCGGGAGCCTTCAGTTCCAAACAGGTTCCGGCACTGTGTTGCCGATCAAGACGAAATGGGCCGTAACGGACCCGAATGAGACGGCTCACCGTGCACCCGACACTCTGCCACATGCGCCGCACCTCACGGTTGCGCCCCTCCTTCAACACCACCTTGAACCACCGGTTCGCGCCCGACCCGCGGCCGGCCTCAATCGACTCAAAGCGACACAGCTGACCACTCAGTCGCACACCAGTCAAGAGCCGCTTGAACTCCTGCTCACCAGGACTGCCTCGCACCCTGCAACGATACTCCCGGTCGATACCGCTAGAGGGGTGCATCAATCGGTGCGCAAGTTCCCCGTCTGTCGTGAATAGGAGCAGGCCCGAGGTATTGATATCCAGCCGACCCACAGAGATCCAGCGACGGCCGCGAAGCCGGGGTAAAGCCTCGAATACCGTGGTCCTTCCCCGTGGATCGTCTCGCGAGCAAATCTGGCCGACCGGCTTGTGATAGAGCAGGAGCCGAACGGAGACGGAGGCCGTGGACTTCCATGCCACCGGCCGATTATCGACCTCGACCCGGGACGAGCCGCCTATCTGCTGACCGAGTTCTGCAAGCTGGCCATCGACGGTGACGCGCCCGTCGCGAATCCAGCGCTCGATCTCGCGGCGAGACCCAAGCCCCGCCCGGGCAAGCGCTTTTTGAATCCGTTCAGTCAAATTCCGAGGTTAACGCTGCCTTGGTGACGGGATCTGCGTCAGGTTCCAGTATTTCGGCCCCACCAGCCACAGTACCACCACCGGCATCTTCGTCAGCGGCTGGGCCGCCTTCACCTTCAGCATGTGCTACAGATTCAGAGCTACCGGCTTCATCATCCTCCGTCGAGGGCGCGATACCCGGAGCAAGTGAAACGGGCATCTCAATACCCAACTCGCGCGCAATATCAGCAAGCTGCCGCTCATCTTCAAGATTGGGCAATTGTTTCAGGGAGGTCAGGCCAAAGTACTCAAGAAAACCTGGAGTGGTGACGTAAAGCGCGGGATGTCCCGGGACTTCACGGGTGCCAGACTGACGGATCCATTCACGATCCAACAGGGCCCGCATGATTTCCGTGGTAACGGTGACCCCCCGGATATCTTCTATGTCCCCACGAGTCACGGGTTGCCGATAGGCAATGATCGCAAGTGTCTCCAGCAGCGCGCGGGAGTAACGCGGGGGCCGGCTCTCGCGCAGCGCTCGCAATGCAGGGGCATGTGCCACTTTTGTGTGGAAGCGAAAGCCTCCGGCAACCTCGACGAGTTCCACCCCCCGGTCGGCATAGTGCGAACGCAGGGTAGCGAGAGCGGACTGGATGGCATCCTTGTCTACCTTCTGGCTGAACAGAATCTGAAGCTCTCGGATACTCAATGGCCTCTCCGAAGAAAACAGCGCGGCTTCAATAGCGTTTTCGATGTCTTTCGAATCGCTCATGCGGATTTCGCCTTGACGTGGATCTGCGAGAACGCCTCGTTTTGTGCGACGGTCAGGATTCCGTCCCTGATCAATTCCAGAATTGCAATAAAACTAACTACCAATCCTTTTCTCCCCTCTTCGCTCGTGAAAAAATCTCCCAGCGCGACGTATTCTCCGCTGCGTACACGATCAAGAATCTGCGTCATACGCTCCCTGACCGATAAGGTCTCCGGCACCATCTGCAGATGCTGACGCCTGGCTTCTGCCATCATGGCAGAGCGCATTGCTGCGACCAGATCGTCCAGGTCGACCTTGGCTTCTACTTTCGGCGGATCCGGATCTTCTACGCGAGCATAGACAAGATACAGGTCACGCTCCAACCGTGGACGATCGTCCAGGGTCTCGGCGGCGTTTTTGAAGCGCTCATACTCCTGAAGACGCTTGATTAACGCGGCCCTCGGATCTTCTTCATCCTCCTCCTCCTCGGAATCAGGGCGCGGCAGCAACATCCGTGACTTGATCTCTGCAAGCATAGTCGCCATCACCAGATAATCAGCCGCCAGGTCCAGACGCATCCGCTGCATCAAATCGATATAGTGCATATATTGCCGGGTGATATCGGCAACCGGCAGGTCAAGGATATCGATATTCTGCTTTCTGATCAGATACAACAGCAGGTCCAAGGGGCCTTCAAAACTCTCCAGAACCACCTCAAGCGCCTCTGGCGGAATGTAAAGGTCCGCCGGCCACTGCTCGAGTGCTTTTCCTGCTACGACTGCCCGCACACCGTCCTCAGGGTTGCCCTGATCTGGAGTCGTTACCGCGTCGTCACTCATGTGTACAGGGCTCCCACGGCAGCTCTCACCTCGTCCAAGGTCTCTTCCGCGACTTCGCGAGCCCGGGCGCACCCCGATTCGATCACCTCCCGCGCCCACACTGGATTCTTTTCGAATGGCGCCGCACGTTCACGCAGTACCGCCTGCTCCTCCAGCAAAGCATCCAGCAGGGGCTTCTTGCAATCGACGCGGCCGGTAGGCCGCATACCGGAGAGGATACGCCGGGAATGAGGCTCAGCGGACATAAGAAAAATCAGACAGCACTGAGGGCATTGATTGAGGGTTTCGGCGAAAACTACCTGTCAGAGATTGCAGGCTCAATTTTACCCGATACACGCGCTTACCTGAATGATTATCCTGGACTTAACCCGCACTTTCGGCAGAGTGATCGCGCACGACTGATTGATCGCGGACCTGCTCCAGGCAGGCAGACAAATCGCGCCCTCCCGGCAGTGTCATCTCTCCTCCGAGCTCATAGAGCGGCTCCAGGACAAACCGTCTAAGGTGCATCCTCGGATGCGGCAACGTCAGACGCGCGGTTTCCATCTGGACCTGATCAAAAAGCAGGAGATCCAAATCGACTACTCGGGGTCCGAATTGCTGCTCTGACCGTACGCGACCCAGGTTTGCTTCAACAGCCAGGAGCTTTCCAAGTAATGCTTCCGGTTGATAGGTCGTCCGAAGCCTCGCGACTGAGTTGATAAAGTCCGGCTGGTCGGTGTTACCGATGGGTGTCGTGCGGTAAAAGGAGGAGGCCGCCTCGACATCGATCCCACTGTCCTTATTCAACTGATCGAGCGCATTCGAAATAGCAGAACGCGGCTCTCCAAGATTACCCCCCAACCCGATCCAGGCTAATGCAGATTCGGCAGACGCGCTCATCGGACGTTTCCATTCGGGCTTTTGGGGCGTCGGGGACGTCTCCGCCTCTTTCGCGGGGTGTTACCGGCATCCAACTCCTTGATCATGTTCCGTCGGCCCTGTTCATCGCACTCCTGAATGTCGGTCCACCATCTGGCAAGGTCAGGATCGACTTCGCCCGACTGTGATCGCAACAGCAGAAAATCATAAGCGGCTCTGAAGCGACGATGCTCCAGCAATTTTTCAATCATTCGGGGGCGCCGGGTTTCAAGCCGGCTCTGCATATCCCAGATCTCAATGACCACCGTACCCACCCTTCTTGGAATCATGACCCGCTGAGTCTCCCGACCAAGCACATCAAAGGCAGCCCGCTGCAGAATCTGCGGGTGGTTCTTTCGCCTATCCTCGTGGCGATCACACTGGTGTCGCACCGCTCTCCAGAAAAGGCACGCGAAAAGGAATGCCGCAATCACGGGTTTTTGCTGGGCGATGCGCCGATCAGTATTCTGAAGCCCGTTTAGAACAATGCCGGTCTTGGGGTCTAAGTCCGCTTCCCCGTAAGAACGGGCGGCCTCCGGAAAAAGTTCCGCAAACAGGCCGAGCTCCCGTAACAGCCAGAACGTTGTTACGCCGTGGCCGCTATGAAAGAGCTTTAAGACCTCATCGAAAAGCCGCGCAGGGGGAACATGCCGAATGAGCTGGGCATGATCCCGGCACAGATCTTCCAATACCGAGTCCAATGACAGATCCAACTTGGCCTTGAACCGCACCGCCCGCAGCATTCTGACCGGGTCCTCATTGATCCGGGTGACAGGATCTCCAATAAATCGAAGCCTGCTGGCCTGAATATCCGACAGCCCGTTGACATAGTCGACCAGCGTGTCGGTACTGATGTCGTAATAAAGCGCGTTGACGGTGAAATCCCGCCGGTAGACGTCCTGATCCCGGGTGCCGAACACATTGTCTCGGAGAATCCGTCCAAATTTGTTCTGGGTGGCATCTTCTCTCTTGCCATCACCCTCATTGCCTGCCCGGTAGGTGGATACTTCGATCACTTCCCGCCCTACTCGTACGTGAACAATTCGGAACCGTCGACCCACTATCCGTGACCGGGGGAAGACCTGCCGCACTTCTTCCGGGGAGGCATCGGTCACGACATCGAAGTCTTTGGGGCGCTTGTCGAGCAACAGGTCTCGAACACAACCCCCGACCAGATCCGCACAATACCCTGCTCCAACAAGGGATTTCACAACCTGCCGAGCACCCTTGCTGACATTCGACGGACTCAAGCCATGGACCTCAGGCCTGAGCATACGTGGCGCGACAGGGTCTTCCCGCTCGGGGTGACCTTTCGCAGCGAAGGACTTCAGCAATTTCTTAATCAGGGGATTCTGGTACCCGCCAAACACTCCGCATCGGGTTTTAGGCGGGGATAAACGGAGGGTCAACTGACACCGCGAATTCTAGCATCCTGCGATGGCCAGTCGGAGCGCAGGCGTGACCTGTTCAGGTGCTCATCAAACTATTTTCGCCACAAAGGGTTTTTGGTAGTCTGCTCCCAGTCCCAATTGTCCAGAAGGTAAAAATGCAGAAGATTGATCCGAATCGTACCGATCTCGCCCACGAGTTCAAGGCAAGGCCCTATGGACCGCACAGTCCAGACCTTCAGAAGGTGCTCGGCGTCATGCGCTGGAGAGAGACCCCCGGCAAGTATGTTCTGGTGGAAACCCCTGCACCTAAACAGTGGGTGTTGGGGCGCCTGCCCGCGAGACGTGGTGAACCGGTTGAACTTTATGACCAACCTGTCTTTGATCGCCATGAAGACGGCTTGTGGCATCTATTCAAGATCAGATGGGAGGAGCACACCGGGCAACGGCTAGAAACGCAATGACACTGAATCAGCAAAAGGGGCTTCTGGCATACGCCGACGAGATCAGCCGGCAACCCGGCGAGCTCATAGAATTCAAGGTGAGTTCCCCCACCCCGGATCCATTTGAGCTCAACATTGTTCAGATCCGGTGTGGTGATGATGGTCCAGGTGGGCCGGGTCTCAAGCAGACTCCGATAGACGCTTCGGCCAATGGATCCTATCCCGCTCGTTTTCAAAAGACCCAAGTAGGCTCCTTCGTGAGAACCGCATCGAGTACAGCATTCTCACCCAGGGCTTTTACCTTGCAGGCCATGATCTACCCGACAGGCCCACACCTTGGCGATCAAGTCATTGCGAGTCATTGGTGCCCCGTAAAAAAACAAGGATACGCACTGCTGATCCAGGATCTTGGGCTTGCTTTTAGGGTGAGCGGGGCTGATGGCGTCCTGCACACCCTGACATCGGGTCTGCCTCTTATTTCAAGTCGGTGGTATCTCGTCGCGGTGTCGATCGACCCTGATAAAGGGCAATTGAAGCTGTACCAACTCATCAGGGAAAAGGGACTCGAGCTTGAAAACCAGAGCTCCGTCGTTTCATCTCACTTTGGCACACCTCTTTCTAAACTGGACGCGGAATTCTTGATTGCCGGCTGCGCCGCCCTTGACGAAGACAACGACCCACTCGTCTCCCAGATCTATAACGGAAAGATAGACGGCGTCCAGCTTCACGATGCAGCAATGGACCTAGCTTCAGTTGAGGCATCGATTCTGTCACCACAGCAGAGAACTTTGATCGCCGCGTGGGACTTTAGCCAAAAAATAGAAAGCGGCCAGGTCATAGATGTGAGCGGCAACAACCATCACGGTCGAACCCACAATCTTCCCACCAGAGCTGTTAAAGGCTGGCGTCACGACGGAACCGAGATGAACTGGGCGCACAAGCCGGAACATTACGGCGCGATCCATTTTCACGATGACGATCTTTATGATTCGCAATGGGAAACCGATGTGTGCTGGCAGGTCCCTGGGGATTTTCCAAGCGGCGTTTATGCAGCACACCTGCAACAGGGCTCGGAGGAGTTTTACGTCCCGTTTTATGTTCGACCCCCTCGTGGCAAACCTACCGCACGCCTGTGTCTGCTGGTGCCCACTGCCAGTTACTACGCTTATGTCAACCACCACATGAATGTCGACTGGGGCTCACTTATCGAACAGTCTTCCACCTGTTTTGCCACCCTGACCACGGCAGACCTTTATCTGCAGA
>TARA_B100000686_G_scaffold322360_1_pt1 | contig 13202 bp, 14 predicted proteins | sample TARA_B100000686 | Tara Oceans TARA_B100000686 (sample SAMEA2622733) | marine metagenome | biome: marine biome (ENVO:00000447); feature: marine epipelagic mixed layer (ENVO:xxxxxxxxx); material: "saline water (ENVO:00002010), including plankton (ENVO:xxxxxxxx)" | depth 150 m
TTTTTTAAAGGAAATTTCAAGCCGCCATTAAATGGAATAGCTCTTGCTACTTCATTTCCATCTTTAAAGGACGTAATCCAATTACCTGTAATTCTATGGTAAATTCTTTTATCAGCTGTAGGACTATTTATAATTTCCCATACTTCTTCTTCATTATTTATTTCTACTAATTTTGATATAGTAATAAATTTAGATTTATTAGGTAGAGTTGTTTTAATTTCATACTTTATTTGATCTCCAATCTTATATAGATGTCTTTCTAATATTTCATTTGAATATGAAATCTTAATTAAAATAAGTAAAAATAATATTGTAGAATTGCATATTTTATACATTTTATTTAACTTTAACGGTGTTGTGTATACCTGGAGCAAGAATTTCTAAAGCTTCAAAATCGTCTGAGCATGAAATTTCGTTGTGTTTGATGGAAGGAGGTGCATAAACACAATCTCCTTTCTTAAAAGTAAAAGTACCTTCACCATCATATATAAATTTAACCCAACCATTTAATACATAATACATTTGAAATGTAACAACATGTTTATGAAAACCAGTAGTATGCATTTCTTGATCACCTTTAAAGTTCTTTTTTACTCTAAGAATATGAGCTTTATATTCTCCATTACTTGCATCTTTAATCCCTAAATCACGGTATTCTAAAAAATCTCTGAGACCATCTTTGTATTCAGCTTTATCTGATAAACTTACGCTAAATTTATATTTTGATTTTTTCATATTTTCACCTCACTTAGATAATAAATAGTATTTTTTATGGTATATATGAAGTATAATTTGTTTGAATTAGATAGACAATATATTAAATTTACGGAGAATATTTTTGATAGATATGTGGATTCCTATAACAATTTTAGCAGCTTTTTCACAAAATTTAAGATCTACATTTCAAAAAAAATTACAAAGTAATTTGTCTGATATTGGTTCTACTTATGTTCGTTTTTTATATGGATTACCTTTTGCTATAATTTACTTAATTGTTTTAAATAATAAATTTGGCACCTCTAATATTTTATATTCTTCAAAGTTTTTTTTGTTTTGTTCTTTAGGTGGAATATCACAAATTATAGCTACTTTTTTATTGTTAAAAATTTTTAATTCAAAAAATTTTGCAGTTGGAACTGCATATTCAAAAACTGAACCTATGCAGGCTGTTTTTTTTGGATTAATAATTTTGAATGAATCAATTAACTTAATTGGTTTGTCTGGAATTGTAATGGGTTTGTTCGGAGTTATATTAATGACTATAAAATCTTTTAACAAAACTTTTTCTATTTTAACTTTTTTTAATACTTCTACTTATTTAGGTATTTTATCTGGGACGTTTTTTGGTATTTCAGCAGTTTTATTTAGAGGAGCTTCGTTATCACTAAACAATAGTAATTTTTTATTATCTTCAGCTTTGACATTGGCTATAGTACTTTTCATTCAAACACTTTTACTAACAATTTATCTTTTTTATTTTGATAAAAAACAAATATTGCTAACTTTTAATAACTTTAAAGATTGTATTATAGTAGGATTTTTTGGTGCTTTAGCATCTATATGCTGGTTTTATGCCATGACAATTCAAAATGTGGCATATGTAAGAGCATTAGGACAAATTGAATTAATTTTTACAATTTTTATAACAATATTTTATTTTAGGGAAAAAATAACTATTAATGAAATTTTTGGTATAATTTTAGTTATTTTAGGAATTATTACTATAATTATGTTTTCGTGATTGATTATGTATAATTTTTTATGTATTTTATCTTTTGGGGGACATTATGAAAAAAATTTCAATTTTAAACACGAAAGATAAAAGCTCATCATTTAAAAGAACGGCATTATTTAGATTAAAATTTTGGACAAATATAAATTCTAAACCTTCACATAGTTCTGAGGCATTTTGGAATAGGTCTACGGATCATAGAATTATTTGTATGGCAGCTGTTAATGCTGCCTTAAATCAAATACCTATAGAATATTCTGTAAGTCCTATTAGAAGGGATGTTATTAGTTATGAATCTTTAAGACGTTTGTGTAGATGTACTGATAAAACTATGAGAACTATTATTCAAGAAGGTGTGGATAGAGAAGAATTAAAAAAAATTAAGAATGGCAGAGAAACTTATATTAAAGCTACTAATTCTTTAGTAGAAGTTTTTGAAAATTTTGAACAGGCTTGGATTAGATTATTTAAAAGTAAAATAGATTAAATTTTAGGAATTACATAAGGTCCTTCAGGTATAATAGCAATATTTGGATTGTTATGTTTTTTTATACTCTCATCTATCTTATTTCCTACATTAGTAACTATATTCACTCCCGTTAATTCTTTTTCTTTTTTCGTTAGGCCTTCAGAATAAAGGAATATATTTCCTTTTTTAAGAGATTTGATTTCCATTTCAGTTTGCCATTCATCGACATCTGCATATTTCTTATTCAAAATATTTTTTAAAAATTGATCAGTTCCAAATTTAAGGAGTGCCTTTTGTGAATCTTTGAATTCATCAGATCCAATCCCTTCTTGGCATTTAGAAATAATAATTAAGTCTCCGCCTTTATTAAGAATTTCTAAAGGAGTTACCATTCCTTTTATAGTTTGATAAAAATTACCATCTAGTGGGGCTCCTGCCGCACTTGTAATTATAGTATCGTATTTTTTATTGCACTTTATTGTAGCATATTTAGAAATAAAATTTACGGCTTCATTATGACTTTTTATTATTTCACCAAAATTAATAAATGACAATTCTCTATTTTCATCTATAACACAATTTATAGAATAAACTTTACCTAACATTTTAACTATTTCTATTTGGTCTTCATGAAGTGGATTATTTTTTAAATTACAGCTTTTTGAAAAAGGGTTTTCCATGTATTTAGCACTATGAAAAGTAGAAATAGTTTTTACATGTGCAATACCTGGAGCTATTACTTTTCTACCACCCGAATATCCGGCCATGAAGTGTGGTTCTACTAAACCTGATACTATTTTTAAATCAGCATTTAAAAATCTTTTATCAAGCTTTATTACATTTCCCTTGGATGTAATTCCAACTTTGATATGCATTTTATGATCTCGAGCATAATGATTGCTTATTTTTATTTTATTTAATACCCAGTTTGATCTTATAATTTGTTTAATTTCTTTTTTTGATGCGGGTCTGTGTAAGCCTGTAGCTATGAGAATTAATATATTTTCTTTTTTTATGCCGTTTTGTATTAGTTTTCTTATTAAATTTTCTATAAATAGATGATTGGGAACAGGCCGTGTTATATCACATACAAGTATACAAACTGATTTTTTATTTTTTGAAAGATTTTTTATGGAACCGCAATTAATAGGATATTTAAAAATTTCATTTATTTTAGATTTAATATTTTTAATTAGGGGCATATTTGTTTTTTTTATTATATTAGGTTTCCAATTTGGTCTTAAATTTAAGTTATAACCACTAGAACCATATAAAATTTTTAATTTATTAGTTTCCATTAATTATCCTCAATGCTGCGCATGCTGCTCCATAACCATTGTCAATATTGACAACCGTTACACCAGGAGCGCAACTGGTTAACATGGAGTTTAATGCTGTATTACCTTTATTAGAAACACCGTATCCAGTTGAAGTAGGAATGGCAATAATTGGATTTGGAATTAAACCTCCTAAAACACTGACAAGTGCTCCATCCATTCCAGCAGCAACAATACATACTTTATAATTACTTATTTTTTTTATGTATTTTTGTAATCTCCATAGTCCTGCCACACCAATATCAGGATATATATCAGACTTATAACCAGCACATTTTAATGTATATTTTGCTTCTAATAAATAGGACATATCAGATGTGCCAGCGCAAATTAAAGCTACCTTTGAAGTTTTATCTACTTTTTTACTTTTTCCGTAAATTCCAGTCATTGATGCTAAATCATAATTAATAAGCTTTTTAATATTTGGGGGTAATCCTTTGTATTTTTCTTCACTTAATCTAGTAAATAATGTAGTATCTTTTTTGTTTAAGTCTTTACATATATTAATGATTTGATTTATACTTTTGTCTTTACAAAATATAGCTTCTGCTAAACCTATTCTTTTTATTCTATTTAAATCTAGTTCATGTTCAATTTGCATTTACATTACCTGATGTTTTAGGGATAAAAGCACTACCTTTTTTGTACTCTGATAATATAATTTTATCTTTAGATATGGAAAAAATATTATGGATATTTTTCAATATTTTAATTTTTTGATTATTTGATAAATCTTTAACGTTCGGATATTTAAATTGAATATTTACATTATTATTCATCCATCTACATCTTACATCTGAATTAGGAATTATTTTCTTTATATTATTTTCAATCATTTCAATATTATTTAATAATTTTTTAGTTATTGGAATTCCTGTTTCTATTCTACTTGCTAAACAAGGAGAAGAAGGTATATATGCCATAGTCCCTAGTCCAATTTCAGAGGCTAATTTTCTTATATTTATTTTAGAGAAATTTGCTTCAATAAAAGGATGTCTAACATTTGCATTTTTTGCAGCAATAAGTCCTGGCCTAAAATCATTTAAATCATCTTTATTTGCACCAGATAGAATTGTTCCATTAAATATATATTTAATAGAATTATATAGGTTTTCTTTACAAAAAAAGCATCTATTATAAGGATTAGTTTGATATCTTGAATCATTTAATTCATTAGCATTAATAATATTTAGATTCCAGTTAAATCTTTTTGCTAATTTTCTTACTCTATTTGATGCTTCTTTTGGAACGGCAGGACTGACTGCATGAGCAATATTTATATGTTCTTTTGTTGTGTAAGTAGATAAAAAAGCAGCTAGAGTAATACTGTCAATTCCTCCACTAACAGCGACTGTTAAGTTATCGCTATTTTTTAAAATATCATTAATAACTTTTTTTAGATTAATATTATTCATTTGATCCAATTTTTTTTCTTATTTTAATTCTATTCTTATAAGAATAATTATTAAGATCATCAGATTCAACTTTTTTAGTGAATTTCCCCGATGGTCTTTTAATTTCTTTTACAGAAAAGTTACTTAATTTTTTAATTTCTCTATTTAATGTTTGTCTACCAATTATTGACGTTCTTAAACCTATAGTGGAAGTTTCATTAAAAATACATTTTATTATTTTATTTGTAGTTTCTACTCTACATAAAATTGTTATTTTTATAGATAATCTTCCTTTTTTTCCAACTGCTGTTGTTTGTGTAATATCAATTATACCATATTCTTTTCTAATTTTATTTAATGATAATGCTAAGTCTTCAGGAGTTTGATCATCAATATCAAAATTTATTTCATTTATAATCTCTTTTCTTACATTTTTAATGGGAGATTGATCATTAATAAATATTAGTGTTCTAAGAATGTTAGGTATGTTTTTTAAATTTTTATTTCCTATACCAATTCCTTGATTTTGTATTTTTAAAGTCATGTTTGTTGCTGAAGCTATATCAGGATATGGATTTAATAAATTAATAATTGCAGCACCTGTAGGTGTTGTTCTTTCTCCATCTTCGCCATCTTCTATAATAGGGAAATTTTTTAATAATAAAGCAGTAGCTGGAGCAGGAATAGATAAAACTCCATGGGCTGTAGAAATTTTTCCTTTTCCAATGGGTAATGGGCTACATGACCAAGTTACGTTATAGTTACTCTTATAGTATTCTATAATTTCTGCTGCAATTATATTATCTATAATGGAGTCCCACGCACCTATTTCATGAAATTTTACATCAAATAGACTTACTCCATGTATCTTGCTTTCTGCGTTAGCTAGTATTCTAAATAATTCTACTGCCGTTAGCTTTGTAGCACTGTTTAAAAAGCTATCATTAATCATTTTTTTTATGTCATAATATGATCTATGATGATTTTCTTTTTTATTAGTTTTTTGCACTAAAATGCTTGTACCAGAAATATGCCCATTTTTTGATTTTTTTAAATTAAATTTAATTCCTTTAATTATTTTCTTACTTATTTCAAGCGCTATTTTTTTTAATTTTGGGTTTGCATCAATCATTGATGCAATAAACATGTCTCCTGATATTCCTCCTATAGGGTCTAAATGTATGTGAATTTTATTTTTCATTAACTTTCAATCATTGCAATTGTTGATTTCGAAACTTCACTATTAATATTGGCCAAAGCTTTTACCATTGTAAAATGGTTTAGATTTTTAGCTAGTAAAAAATTATATTTAATATTATTTTTTAAAAGCCATTTAGTTATATCCTTTGATAGGCTAATCCATGCTTTAGGTTCATTTGCTCCAACTATAACTAAAACTTTGGTTTTATTTTTGATTTTATAGTTATATACATTCGTAATTTCAGAAGTTTTTTCATCAAGTTTAATTATAGAATTTATAGATATATATTTAGTAATTTCTGGTTGAAATATTCCACTAATTAAAGTTGCTGAATTAATAAATTTAGCAGATAAAATTTTATATTTTTTAGTTAAAATCATGGCTACTAAGTGTGCTCCAGCAGAATGTCCAACAAGATTTATTTTATATTTATTTCCTCCATATTTTTTAATATTTTTGTAAATCCAACTAATGCTTTTTTGAGCTTGCTTAACTATTACATCTAATTTTACATTTGGACATAAATCATAATTTACTGAGACATGTATCACATTATTTTTTATTGCAGGTTGTGCTATATGTGAATGGTCGTATTTGTCTCTTCCAATCCAATACCCGCCATGAAAATAAACTTGAACTGAAGAATTTTTTGCATTTATAGGCACAAATATATCTAATTTTTGTTTTTCACTTTTTCCATATTTAATATTTAAATGCTTATTTTTATATTTATCTCTATATTTTTTTGCTTCTTCAGTGGCTAATTTTTGTAATTTAAGATGATCTTTAACAGAAGCTTTCGGATTTAAATATTTTTCTTTTTCTTTATTATTTAATTTTTTCCAATTTAACAAAATTTAAATTTCCTCATAATTTTATTGTTATTATATTAATTCTTAGTTATTGAGTTATCTAAATTATAATTCATTTTATGGAATTTTTATGATTAATAAAGATATTAGAGAAATTATATTAACTTTATCATGTCCAGATACTTCAGGTATAGTTGCTGAGGTTGCTAGTTTTATGGCTGATCAAGGTTTAACAATTAAGGAATCAAATCAATTTGGTGATGCTGATACAAATACATTTTTTATGAGAATACATTCAATGACTATTGGAAGTAATGATATTAATATAAGTAATTTAATTGCTTCATTTTCTAAAATAGCAAAAAATAAATCTATGGATTTTAATATTTATGATCCTACTATTGTTCCTAAACTTATTATTATGGTTTCAAAATTTGACCATTGTTTAATGGACTTACTTTATAGAATAAAAACTAAAGAATTGAGTGCTAATATTTGTGCGGTTGTTTCAAATCACAAAAATGCTGAAAATCTTGTAACTAGTTATAAAATTCCATTTCATTATATTCAAGTAGATAAAATTAATAAAAAAGGTGCTGAAGATGCATTAGAAAGTTTAATAAAGAAATATGACGCTGAAGTAATAATATTAGCTAGATACATGCAAATTTTAAGTCAAAAAATTACTGAGAAATATAATGGAAAAATAATAAATATTCATCATTCTTTTTTACCTTCTTTTAAAGGGGCTTCTCCTTATAAGCAAGCTTATAACAGAGGAGTAAAACTTATAGGGGCAACAGCTCATTTTGTTACAACTGATTTAGATGAGGGTCCTATAATTGAGCAAGATGTTGCTAGAGTCACCCATGCAACTTCAGCAAATGATATGGTCGTAGCTGGAAGAGATGTTGAAAGAATTGTACTTTATAGAGCAGTGAAAAATTATATTGAGAGAAGAGTATTGCTTAATAAAAATAAAACTATAGTTTTTAATTAGATCTTAATAGTTATAGTAATGTTTTTTTCTTTATCAATTTTTATAATTTTATAACCTTTGGTATCACATAATATCTTAAAGTCATTAGGTGCACTTTCATCATCAACAATAAAATTGATAATATCTCCAGAACTATATTCTTTTATTTTTTTATTGGCTTTTAAGACTGGAATAGGACATTTAAAACCTAATAAATCTACATTAATAATTTTTTTATCCATTTAAGTTAGCAATTCATTATATGAAATAAATAATATTTTATCATTCGGTTTAACGTTTGTAATATCTTCATTAATAATACCTAAACCGTTGGCCCAGGAAGTAGATCTTAATATGCCAGCTCCAGATTTAGGATATTTATAAAGTATGTTTTTATTTATATCAATTTTTACTCTTAAAAATTCTCTTCTTCCAGATTTTTTTTTATGATAAAAACTTACAGGAATTTTATACACGATTGGTTTTTTAATTTTTTGACCAGATATTTTATTTATTATTGGAATGCCCAATATTAAAAAAGTTACAAAAGCAGCACCGGGATTTCCTGGTAAACCAAGAAATGTAGTTTTTTTAAAATTTCCAAATCCAATAGGTCTTCCAGGCTTAATAGCTAAACGCCAGATTTTAAGTTCTCCTAAATCTTCAATGATTTTTTTTATATGGTCTTCATCTCCTAACGACATAGCTCCACTAGATATTATTAAATCTGATTTTTTTGAAGCTTTATTAAAAGTTTTAATAATTTTATCTTTATTATCTTTGATTATTCCAAGATCAACTATGTTAACATTTAATTTTTTAAGAAAACTAATTAACATTGACTTGTTAGAGTCAAAAATTTTTCCATAGCTTATATTATTATTTTTTGCGTCAACTAATTCATCTCCACAAGAAAAAATTGAAACGGTAATTTTTTTGAAAACCGGTATTTTTTTTATTCCTAATGAACTTAATATTCCTACATCTTGAGGTCTTATTTTATGTCCAATATCAAAAACTTTACTGCCTTTTTTTATGTCTTCACCATAAAGTCTATAATTACTTCCTTTTTTTATATTTTTAGATACATAAATAATTTTATCTTTAATAATACAGTCTTCCTCCATAATTACTGTATCAGCATTTATTGGAATTATAGCCCCAGTTAAAACTCTTACAATGTCATTGGCCTTCAATGATTTTTTATAGGGTGCACCAGCTTTTGATTTTCCAATTAAATTAAAACTTCCTAATTTATTCAATTTAAGGTCTGAAAATTTAAAAGCGTAACCATCTACTGCAGAATTTGAATAAGGAGGAACATTAATATTAGCAATTATAGACTTAGCAATGATTCTGTCTAAAGAATTTAAAACATTAATATTATCAAGAACTAATTTATTATTGATTGATTTGATTATAGTGTTTTGAGCACTTTTAAGTGAAATAAGTTTGTTCTTAAAGGCTTTGATATCTGAAGTTAATTGAACCATTTAAGAATTTTCTTTCAGTAAACTTTTTATAAATAACGATATTGAATTATAGTCATTTAAATTTAAAATTTTTTTTCCAGGATAATTTAAATTTATATTGTCTGTAGCAATTGCAATAATATTATTATCTTTTTCACATAACAATGGTTTATTTATACAACTTCTAAAAACTTCTATTTTTCTATGTTTTTCACTTTTCCAACCCTCTACTAAAATTAAATCAACAGGTTGAAGTTTTTTTAAAAGATTACTTAATCTCATTTCTGCTTCTTTATATTCATGCATTAAGGCAAATCTTTTATTTGATGATATTAGAACTTCTTTTGCTCCTGCTTCTCTATGTACAAATGAATCTTTACCAGGTTGATCAATATCAAATCCTTCATGAGCATGTTTTAACGTTGAAACGGATATATTTAGTCTATTTAAATAAGGAATAATATTTTTAATTAAAGTTGTCTTTCCGCTCCCACTCCAACCTGCAAAGCCTAATACCATTATTAAAATTCCGTCAAATATGTAAAAAATATTTTAATTAGATAGTAAATATTATTTAACTAATTATTTAATATATCTGTATGACTAAGTATATATTTTAATATTTACTAATCAATGGATAAGTATAGGCTTTTATTTTAATAGGATTTGCATATATTTATTATTGACTTTTCCTATATAAAATATGAGTATATATATGTGGTATATATTGCTGCTAAGGGAGAGGGTTTGAGAAGTTTTACTCTTGTAATGCTTTTGTTTGTTTTTTTTACTTTTAGTTCACTGTCTAGTGATATTGAATCTGGAAATGAGCGGTATCATAAGAATTGTCATAATTGTCATGGTCCTGCTGGTAAAGGCGTCGCAAGCTATCCAAAAATATCTGGATTAGATTTCTCATATATAGTCGATAGATTAAATAGATATAGGTCTGGTGAAAAAATTGGCCCTAATTCAGCTCTTATGATCTCTATGGCAAAAAAATTGTCGGATGAAGAGATAGATTTTCTTGCAGCTTATTTATCTAGTATTAATTAATTATAGAAAGGATAGTTAAATGAATATTATATCTAAATTTACTATTTTGGTTGCATTAATATTCTCCTTGTCTTTTGGTCTAACTACTGCAGGTAATGCTGATGGACATGGACATGGAATGAATGTTCCTAAAATAGAAGTATCTACTGTTCTTGAAGGATTAAGTAATCCTTGGGATATGGCTTTTACTCCAGATGGTTCAGCTATGTTTTTTACTGAAAAATTAAATGGTCTTTCAGTATTAATTGGTGGCAAAGTTCATAAGCTTTTAGGTATGAAAGGTTCATCTGGTTATGCAGATACTCATGATGACCTTTTTTCATATGGTGCCCAAGAAGGAATGTTAGGTGTAGTGTTAGATGCTGATTTTAATAACAATAGAACATTATATCTATATTCAACTTCAAGTAAATATCATGGTAATGGCTGCAAAACAAATTTCGAAAGATGTGATGGAAACATTGTGATGAAATTTACTGTTGCTAACGATCTGAAGAGTCTTTCTAATAGAGTAGATATTGTTAAAGACATTCAGTTCAAACCATTTGAATCAGATCAACCTTTTGGTGGACCAGGTGCACATAACGGTGGAAGAATTCGTATAGGTCCAGATGGATATCTTTGGGTTGGTACTGGAGATAGACATAGAGGTATTTGTCCTCAAGACAACACATTGATTTGTGGCGTAGTTCTAAGAATTGATGGTGACGGTAACGGTCATGGTGGAAATAAAATAGCTGAAGATAATCGTATTTATACTTATGGACATAGAAATGTTCAAGGTATTGATTTCCGCCCAAGCGATGGCCGCGCGTTTACTGCAGAACATGGTCCATGGCATAATGATGAAATTACTATGTTAGTTAATGGTGGTAATGGTGGATGGGATCCTGCTGAAAAAAGAGGAGGCAGAGGCGCTTGTCCAGATAAGTATTGTGGATATGAACCAAACCAAATGGATGGTATGGATCCATCTGAACGTGCAGCATACACTCCAATGAGTGATACTCGTTTTGATGATTTAATGCCACCAGCATGGCAAAACAATGGCTTCTCTCAAGGTACTGGATCTGCAGCCTTCCTGAAAGGAAGTAACTGGGGTATCTATGAAGGTCGTTTAACAACTGGTATCATGGGTATTGGCTTTGGGGATACACCAGGTGGAAGCCGTATTGACATAGTTGATATAGCGGACAACGGACTATCAGTGAAAAGCGTAATTCATATGCCTGTTGGAATGTCTAAAAGATTCCGTGGCTTGGTTTTAGGACCAGATAGCGCATTATATGTGTCTACTGATGAAGGTGAAATTTATAAAATTACTGCTTCAGCGTCACATTAGTACTAAAGTTAAACCCGCGTCATTATTATGACGCGGGTTATTCTATGTTTTACTATATTGTATATTTATATTATAAAATGCCTATAAAGATTAACTATTTAAAATAAATAGCGGTATAAAGAGATATAATGGATAGTGATTTTAAACCCGGTGAGGGAAGAAGAAGAAAGTTTGCTTTTGATAAAGGTAGACAGCTTGATGTAGAATCTCATGAAGTAGTTAAACAATTACTTGCGTCTAAGCAAATACAAAGAGATCACCTTATAGAGTATTTGCATGTATTAAATGATAAATATAACTGTTTGTACTCTAAACATTTAAGAGCTTTAGCTGAAATAATGAAACTATCAATGGCGGAAGTTTTTGAAGTGGCTAGTTTTTATGCTCATTTTTTAATACTAGATAATGATAATGAAGTAGCTCCTAAAATAACAATAAGAGTATGCGAAAGCGTAACATGTAGTTTGTTTGGTAGTGAAGATTTATATAATTCTTTATATAAAAAATATAAAGATAATTTCCAAATATTAAAAGCGCCATGTATGGGACAATGTGATTATGCTCCGGCATTGGAGGTAGGACATAGGCATTTAGGGAATGCTACCGTATCTAAATTGGAAGATATTATTAATAGAAAGGATTTATCTCCTATCATTCCTAATTATATTAGCTTTAAAGAATATAAAAATAGTGGGGGTTATAGTCTATTAAAAAATATTATAAGTGGAGACATACCATTTGAACAGTTTTATGAAGTTATTGCTAAGGCTAATTTAAGAGGGTTAGGAGGGGCAGGTTTCCCTGCTGCAAAAAAATGGGAATTTGTTCGTGCTAATCCAGAACCTAGAATGATGTGTATAAATGGTGATGAAGGAGAAGTGGGAACTTTTAAAGATAAATATTATTTAGATAAAGATCCTCACCGTTTTCTTGAAGGGGTTGCTATAGCAGCATATTTAGTAAGTGCCAAAAAATGTTATATATATATGAGAGATGAATATCCAGGAATTATTAAGGTTTTAAAACAAGAAATTTTAAATATAGAAGAAGAAGGGGTTATAGATAAAGGAATATTAGAAGTAAGAAGAGGAGCAGGTGCATACATATGTGGAGAAGAATCTGCATTAATTGAATCTGTAGAAGGGAAGAGAGGAATTCCAAGACATAGACCTCCTTATGTAGCTCAAGAAGGTGTTTTTGGGCTGCCAACTTTAGTTCATAATGTTGAAACGGTTTTTTGGCTTAGAGAAATATATGAAAAAGGTTATAAATGGTTCTTGTCTTATGGAAAAAATGATAGAAAAGGACTTAGGTCTTTTTCTGTATCAGGTTTTGTAAAAAAACCAGGAGTTAAGTTAGCTCCATCAGGAATAAGTGTTTCAGAATTAATAGATGAGTATTGTGGAGG
>TARA_B100000686_G_scaffold355314_1_pt1 | contig 13199 bp, 13 predicted proteins | sample TARA_B100000686 | Tara Oceans TARA_B100000686 (sample SAMEA2622733) | marine metagenome | biome: marine biome (ENVO:00000447); feature: marine epipelagic mixed layer (ENVO:xxxxxxxxx); material: "saline water (ENVO:00002010), including plankton (ENVO:xxxxxxxx)" | depth 150 m
GTGGATTGTGTTCCCACTGTCTTTGCTGTCGTACAGCCTCCAAGAAACACCAACACCACAAATAAAATGCATGTATTTCGGATGGTCGCTATTTGCTTCATATTTTCTAATAGTTTGCAGGCAATTGGTTGTTTAGCTTCAAAGTTTTTTCTACCATACGACCGATCAAATTTGGTGGTACCCTTACGTAGGTATTAAACCTAGGGCGAACGTTAGCATTGACCCTACGAGAGTGTCAATAAAACAGAGAATTTTTCTTTGAAAATAACGATTTATCACAACCCAAGCTGCTCAAAATCAAGAGCAGTTTTATCCATTTTGAATAAAAAACAAGTGGAATTTGATTTAATTGATTACCTTAAGACGCCTCCGACCAAGGTAGCTTTGCAGAAAATACTGTTTAAAATAGGCGGAAATGCTAGTGATCTTTTAAGGACAAATGAGAAGGAATACAAAATTTTAGGACTTGAAAACGCAACTGACGAACAAATTTTACATGCTATCACAAACTATCCCGTTTTATTACAGCGGCCCATTGTAATCACAGCTAACAATGCAATAATCGCACGGCCGCCAGAAAAAGCTCTGGAAATTCTGTGAATCTCAATTACTAATGCGCCAATACCCTTTAAGACACTTTGGCCATTTAGGAACCTCCTTGCACTTCAATTAAATGCCTACGTTCAGGAATTGCAAAAACTTAGCCTCAATTTTATGCATATTTTTTAGTTATAAATTTATATGAAATAATTAAACCTAAGGCAGAGAATCACACATCATATTTTTCTATATCCTGCAAAAACGGTATTGTGATACGCCTTTGTTTGGCAAAAGCGGCTTTATCAACCCGATCTAAAACATCAAAAATCGCTTTACTATTTCTAGGTACCCGCCGCAACAAATAATGAATAACTTCATCAGAAAGCTCGAGTCCGCGACGCTTTGCTCGAAAGCGCATAGCGTGAGGAAGCTCACCTTCCGTTAAAGCCTGAATTCGATATACCTCACCTGAAGCTAGTCGTGTAGCCAAATCCGCGAGCTTCAAACCTATTGCAAGGGGTGGTTGCGATCCTGCGAACAATAAGCGACCGCTGCTAGGCATAAGACGCTCGTATAACTCCAATAAAGATTCTTCCCAGTTTAACTGTCCAGCGACTGCATCAAGATCATCAACGCAAACTGTTGTGCTAGGACTTAACTGGGCAATGAACTCATTCGTTATCGAGGAATCTGACGAAGGTACATAAACAGTCATTTCATTTTTATCGGACAAAAATTGGCATGCTGCTTGAAGCAAATGAGAACAGCCACTTCCAACCACTCCGTAAAAATACAAAATCTTATTGGTAGTGATGCGCTCCAACCATTGGTTAAGTGCGGAAACTGCCTCTTCATTCCTGCCTACAAAAAAATTGTCTAATGACGCCGAATCGCGCACTCTAATCGGTAAGTTTAATTGTGCATTCATTGCATCATTCTTACGGATCATGAAGAAGAGTAAACATCACTCCGAATAAACCATCGGTACATATAATGAAAACCACTCACAATAGTAGTAAGAGCAACTGCCCACAGGAGTATCGGCACCAGATCCGAGAGCGAAACCCAACCAGACTGGTTCACCATAACGGACAAAACAAACGCTATCTGTGCAACAGTATTCAGCTTGCTTATTGAACTCGGTTGAGGTGGCATTTGACTCCGAATTATCTGGAGTATGAGATAACCCCCTATGATGCCTAGATCACGAAAACCTACTATCAACATGAGCCATAGTGGAATGTCGCCAAGCAAAGACAAAACGATGTAGGCAGTTATTATTAGCATTTTATCTGCAATCGGATCAAGAATTGCTCCTAAGTGGGTAACACAGTTAAATTGCTTTGCAACCCAACCATCGATTGCATCAGTCACTGCGGCGATAAGAAAAATCAAAGTGCCGAGCCCATAATTATGGTCAATAAGACATAACACTAGAGCGGGTGCAGCGCACATACGAAAGAGTGTCAAGAGATTTGGAATGTGACGTATAAGTAACATTAGTACATTAAAAGCATTGGTTTTTTAGAAAAGTTAGATTTCAATTTGGGTAATAAAACAGTACGATACCACAAGGCTTTTACTTGTAAAGCCATCGCTTAACAGAATATGCGAAGACCGAGCAAGCTAACATGAAAAATATAAGAAGTAAGTCGAATAAATCTTTAACCTATAAAAAATCTGGTGTGGATGTCGAGAAGGGCGAAAGACTGGTCGATCGAATAAAAAGCATTTCAAAAACTACCACCCGCAAAGGATCTCTCGGCGACATTGGAGGATTTGGTGGATTGTTTGAACCACAGTTAGGAAATTATACCCAACCGGTTCTCGTTTCGAGTACAGACGGAGTTGGAACAAAACTGAGATTTGCATTTGAACTAAATCGTCATGACACAATTGGTATTGATTTAGTTGCAATGTGTGTAAATGATGTTTTGACAAGCGGAGCAGAACCATTATTTTTTCTTGATTACATCGCGACAGGCAAGCTTGATCTGCTACAAATTGAAAACGTCATCACTGGAATCGCAACTGGATGCAAGGAAGCAGACGTAGCACTTGTTGGGGGCGAAACAGCAGAAATGCCGAGCTTCTACAAGGTGAGTGAATATGATGTAGCTGGTTTTTGTGTTGGGGTAGTTGAAAAAAAACGCATCATCGACGGACAAAAAATACAACCGGGAGACATCATCATTGGCATATCATCATCTGGACCACACTCTAACGGTTACTCACTGATTCGAGAGATCATTACAAGCAATAGAGCAAATCTGTCAGAACAACTTGGAGATCAGACTTTAGGAGACCTAGTTTTATCTCCCACACGAATCTATGTTCGATCAATTATGGCATTGCTGGCCAGTGTTAAAGTAGCTGGTATTGCCCATATTACGGGTGGTGGTTTGATAGGGAACATAAAACGTGTTCTCCCGGAAGGTTTAGAAGCCCAAATTGATCGCACCGCTTGGGCATTGCCACAAATTTTTGAATGGCTTCAGTCCATGGGAAACATTTCGGATCTAGAAATGCAGAAAACGTTCAATTGTGGCATCGGTCTTGTTGTAATAATTAAAAAAGATGATGTGACTAGAGCGCAATGGTTACTTAATGACGCTGGCGAAACAGTATTTCCGATCGGAATAATTGCACGAGGTGATAAAGGAGTCTTGATTGACTGAAACAGGTCCATCATGTCGAATAGTTGTACTCATTAGTGGAAATGGTACAAATCTAGAAGCGATTAATAGAGCTTGTGAAAATCAAATCATTCCTGGAAGCGTAGTCGGAGTCATCAGTAACCAACCAGACGCCTTAGGATTAACCAAGGCCCGTAGAGCTGGTATACCTACTTATGTGTTGGACCATCGTACGTTCGATACTCGAGGAAGTTTCGAGTCCCAACTTCAAAAACTCATCGATTCTATGACACCTCATGTTGTTGTATTAGCCGGTTTCATGCGGATCTTAGGCCCGAAGATAGTGCAACACTTTTTAGGCAGGCTTTTAAATATTCATCCGTCATTACTGCCGAGGTATCCTGGATTGAACACACACGCTCGAGTTTTAAAAGATGGAAAAAAAACACATGGCGTCACCGTACATTTTGTAACCCCAAAATTAGATGCGGGTCCTATCATTTTACAAAAAACAATTTCAGTCACAATTCAGGACACCGAACAAACTCTTGCAGAGAAAATAAGAACAGAAGAGCACGATATCTATCCACGTGCTATCAATTGGTTTGCTTTAGGAAGGCTTCAACTTATTCAAAACGTAGCATATCTTGATGGTCAAAAAATCATACTATGATCGTCTACACAACAGATAAAATTTAGTTTGCATCAATTACAAAGATTAGATCATCATCTTTAACAGAAACTTGAACTGTGCCTCCATTTTGGAGCTTCCCAAATAAAAGCTCATCTGCAAGAGCATTGTTAACTCGATCCCTAATTAATCTGCTCATCGGGCGAGCACCCATTGAAGGATCATGACCATGTTCAGCTAACCACATACGTGCTATAGAATCTACTTCTAATGTGACATTTTTCTCGATCAACTGCGCTTCTAGTTGGAGAATAAATTTGTCTACCACATGAAGTATCGTTTCTTGGTTAAGAGAGTTAAATCGGATTATAGAGTCAAGCCGATTACGAAATTCAGGGGTAAACAACTTCTTTATAACCTCACTATCATCATTGCTATGATCTTGCCCCACAAACCCAACAGCATTTCTGGATACTCTTTCGGTACCTGCATTAGTTGTCATTACGATAATTACATTTCGAAAATCTGCCTTTCGACCATTATTATCAGTTAATGCCCCATAGTCCATAACCTGCAACAACAAATTAAAAATATCTGAATGGGCTTTTTCAATTTCATCCAAAAGAAGTACAGCATAAGGGTTCTTTGCGACTGCTTCCGTCATAAGGCCCCCTTGATCGAATCCTACATAACCAGGGGGAGCGCCAATAAGACGTGAAACTGTATGTCGCTCCATATATTCCGACATATCAAAACGCAACAGTTCAATTCCAAGAGTTAGAGCAAGCTGTTTTGTTACTTCCGTCTTGCCAACCCCAGTTGGGCCTGAAAATAGAAACGAAGATATGGGTCGATCGACATTTCCCAAGCCGGATCTAGATAATTTAATTGCGTTGACCAATGCTTCAATCGCCTGATCTTGACCGAAAACAACTCGCTTCAAATCTGGCGCCAGGCTTCGCAACGCTTCCTTATCTCTAGTATTGACTGTCTTAGGTGGTATACGAGCCATTCTCGATATAACTCTCTCTACATCAGCTACAGTTACTGTCTTCCGCCGTTTCGATAATGGCAACAATTGAACATGTGCACCGGCCTCATCTATAACGTCGATTGCTTTATCGGGTAAGAAGCGGTCATTGATGTACCGGTCAGATAATTCCGCTGCTGCTCTAATTGAAGGTAATGTATAACGTACCTTATGATGATTCTCGAATCGGGATTTAAGACCTCTCATTATATTCGTAGTCTCTTCTACCGATGGTTCCTCTACCTCAACTTTTTGGAAACGTCTAGAAAGAGCTCGATCCTTTTCAAATATACCTCGGTACTCTTGGTAGGTGGTGGATCCCATACAGCGTACATCGCCAGAAGCTAGCATCGGCTTCAAAATATTAGATGCGTCCATGGCACCACCAGAAGCGGCTCCAGCGCCAATTAATGTATGGATTTCATCGATAAAAAGTACAGCATGCTCATGCTCACGAAGTTCCGATAATACAGCTTTCAAGCGTTGTTCAAAATCACCTCTATATTTCGTGCCGGCTAACAATGCACCCATATCCAATGAATAAATGGTGCAGGTCATAAGCACATCAGGCACACGACCTTCCCATATATTTCTAGCTAATCCCTCAGCAATAGCTGTTTTTCCAACACCAGCTTCTCCAACAAATAACGGATTATTTTTTCTACGTCGACATAATATTTGAACGGTACGTTCTACCTCCGTAGCTCTCCCAATTAATGGATCAATCCTTCCAATAGCGGCTTCTTCGTTTAAATTCACTGCGAAAGTATTCAAAGCACTGCGATTCCCTCTATGCTCCTCCTCGGTATCAATCTCTTCCTCATCAACATTCAGAGAACCATCGATCTGATCATCAATTTTTTCGATACCATGCGACACAAAATTTACGACATCAAATCGAGTCAAATCTTGTCGATTTAAAAAATAGACTGCATGAGAATCTTTCTCTGAAAATATTGAAATCAGCACATTCGTGCCATCCGCCTCCTTTTTACCTGAACCTTGCACATGCAAGACAGCTCTTTGGATCACTCTTTGAAATCCCAATGCAGGCTGCGGCTCCTCCTCACTGTCATCGGGAAGGAGAAGTACATTGTCAATTAAAAATTCTTTTAAATCCTTCTCTAATTCATCAACATTACAACCACACGCAACAAAGACAGATAAAGCTACCTCATTGTCCAAAAGAGCTAACAACAAATGTTCCACTGTTATTAATTCATGCGATTCCTCACGTGCTTTCTGAATAGCAAAATTGAGGGTCTTCTCTAGATCGGGAGACAACATCATTCTGGCTCCATGGTGCACTGCAAAGGATGTTCATTATCTCGAGACAGATTTAACACTTGACGCACTTTTGTTTCTGCGATTTCTGCAGTAAAAACACCACAAACGCCAGTTCCCTTCATGTGTACGTTCAACATTATTTGTACTGCCTCTTCACGACTCTTTCTAAAAACATGTTGCAACACAAATACCACAAACTCCATTGGGGTATAATCGTCATTAACTAGTATCACACGATAGAGTCTTGGTTTTTTAAGCTTTGGTTTGGCTTCATCAACCGCAACATTTTCTGTCATCTGGATTTGTTTTTGATCACTCATATTATTTTTTATTTCCCATCTTTATCCATGATTTTGCCCAACGATAAAGAAACACCCCCAGATGATAGGAGGCCACTTCATCATTTCTCAAGCTATTCAAACTATAATTACTCTTATTGTAACAATCTTGCGTAACCACTAGTAATTTTAACTACCCCATGATGACCCAAAAAAGATCGCTAGTAAAGAGGTTTACGTCGCTCTCCCTTTTCTTTCGAATTATCTATGGTGCGTTTATCGCTACCTTGTGCGGATCCGCTTTGAGTCAACCAATTTACGAACAAATTTCTGTTTGTCATGGATTTGGTTGTAAATTTTCGTCAACAATTTCGTTATCTGACAAAGAATGGAAAAGTGTAATCGGGTGGCTCAAGACAGTGGCGCCAGACGCTGAAACCGAACGCAGTAATATCCGTCAAGCGATAGGGTGGATGGAAGTAATTGTGGGTCGACATGGGCCCGGGCGACAAGATAAAGGTCTAGATCTTCAATATTCAAATACCAAAATAGGCCAGATGGACTGCATAGATGAATCAACTAATACCACAACATACCTGAAATTATTTGAAAAAGACGCGCTATTACACTGGCACCGAGTAATTGATACCATACAGCGACGCGGTGTCATTGATGCCCATTGGGCGAGTCAAATTGAAGAAATTTACACTGGTGAACGGTACGTCATAGACAGCTGGTTCCACGATAATGGTATGCTTCCGAACATACAAACAACTGAAGATTGGTCAGAAGTTCAGCTCTTCAGCGCACAGCGGGATAACTCCTAAAAATAAAAATGAACCACGAAATTCCTACAAAAAATCGGACACGGGTAGTGGTAGGTATTTCGGGAGGCGTTGATTCCTCGGTAGCAGCCTGGCAATTAAAGGAACAAGGTTTTGATGTTCTGGGGCTTTTTATGAAAAACTGGGAAGAAGACGATAACTCATCTTATTGCAATGCGGCGGAAGATCTAGAATTTGCAACGGAGTCTTGTGAAAAAATAGGCATTCCACTTAAGACTATCAATTTCTCTCACGAATATTGGGAGAGAGTATTTAAGGTATTCCTGGACGAATACCAAAAAGGCCACACACCCAACCCGGATGTACTTTGCAATAAAGAAATAAAATTTCGCGAATTCCTTGACTTTGCTGATTATCTTGGTGCTGAATTTATTGCTACCGGGCACTATGCTCGTACCAATAAACTAGGATCTTTCACGCAACTCCTAAAAGGAGTAGATCAAAGCAAGGATCAGTCTTATTTCTTACATCAAATTTCTCAAGCTGCGCTCGCACGAACGTTATTTCCTCTCGGAAATCAAAAAAAAGCTGACATCAGAAAGTTAGCTAGCCTACTAGAGCTACCTAATGCTACAAGAAAGGATAGCACCGGAATCTGTTTTATTGGAGAACGTCGATTCAAAAACTTCTTAGGCCGATACCTGCCACGAAACACTGGGGAGATCAGATCACTAACCGGTAAACTAATAGGTGAACATGATGGGCTTTGGTTTTACACTCTTGGCCAGCGTAAAGGTCTCAATATTGGTGGTCCAGGAGACGCATGGTATGTGGCTAAAAAAGATTTGTTAAATAATGTCCTCTATGTAGTTCAAGGGCATAATCACTTATCACTGATGAAAAACCACGTTCGCTGTATTGATCCCCACTGGATCATAGGGAGAAAACCCGATCTTACTACCATTATGTGCAACGCAAAAATTCGTTATAGTCAGGACGATCAACCGTGTCAACTGCTGTGCCAAGACACAAGTTATATAAATGTTAGCTTTCTTCAACCTCAACGTGCGATGACGCCAGGTCAATCTTTAGTACTTTATGATGGCGATATAGTCCTTGGAGGTGCTACGATTTCATCGCTACCAAATGAAACTTTGTGCAAAACTGCAATGCAAAATTAATCAGTTCATAATTATTGTCCTATACAATTATAAGAAACCTATAAGTCATCAATATCACACTCTTGCACACACCGCCAACTCTGAATGCTAAAATTCATTGATCATAGCAACTGCTAATCTTTCCATTACTGTTTACAAATTACAGGACACCTAGACCAATGACTTATAAACATGTCAAATTGCCTAACACGGGAGAAAAAATTTCTATCCATGCTGGGAAATTAGCTATCCCTGAGCAACCCATTATCGGATTTATTGAGGGAGATGGTATTGGGCCCGATATCACTAAGGCAATGCTCCGCGTCATAGATTCCGCAGTTTCAGCAGCATATAAAGGCAAAAAAAAAATTAGTTGGTGCGAGCTTTATTTGGGTGAAAAAGCTGGGAAATTATATGAGGGCAATTATTTTCCACCCGAAACTATGGATGCAATCCGCGCACTTACCATCGCTATAAAAGGACCTTTAACAACACCAGTTGGTGGTGGATTTAGATCACTAAATGTTTCTTTGCGTCAAGAACTTGATCTTTACGCCTGTGTTAGGCCAGTTAGATATTACACTGGAGTTCCCTCACCCTTACGAAAACCTGAGCAGGTTGATGTAGTTATATTTCGAGAAAACACAGAGGATGTATATGCAGGAATCGAATATGAGAGCGGAACAGAAGAGAACTTGAAATTAACTAATTTCTTGAAAAATGAGATGGGGGCAAATTTTTTTGAAAACGCAGGACTAGGCGTCAAACCTATAAGCCCGTTTGGATCGAAACGACTAATTCGAAAAGCGATTCAATATGCTATTGATTATAAGAGAGAAAGTGTTACTTTGGTGCACAAGGGAAATATCATGAAGTTCACAGAGGGCGCTTTTCGAAACTGGGGTTATGAACTCGCTAAAGACGAATTTGCCGACTATTTAGTGACAGAGGATGATCTATATAGCCAATATGGAGGCAAAATCCCCGATGGGAAGATCATCATTAAAGACCGCATTGCTGACATTATTTTTCAGTTACTATTGCTTCGTCCTGATGAGTTTGATGTTATAGCCACCATGAACTTAAACGGAGATTATCTTTCAGACGCAGTAGCTGCTGAGGTAGGCGGCATGGGAATAGCGCCCGGTGCAAACACTAGTGACCATATTGCGGTGTTCGAAGCTACACATGGAACAGCTCCCAAGTATGCTGATCAAGACAAAGTCAACCCATCTTCACTAATTTTATCTGGTGTGATGATGTTGGAATACATGGGTTGGGATAAAGCCGCTAATCTCATAGAAACAGCATACCCAAGGGTAATGCAAGATAAAACTGTTACATATGATTTTGCTCGGCTCATGAACAATGCAGAAACTGTATCAACAAGCGCTTTTGGTGATGCACTTATTTCAAAATTTATTAGCAGTAATTCTCTTTAGAGCATTAATCAATGTAAGACAGAAACTGTTTTTAAGAAATGAATTTATAATGAATTTTTTACATATTGGTTACCCAAAATCTGCATCTACTTTTCTGCAGACTCGTTATTTCACAAAAGCAAACGGATTTTTTAACTTAATTGAAGATCCAAATTGGAAAATATTTTTTGAAAATCAACTATTAACAGCACAATCATCTTATTACTTTTCTGCTCCACCTGATATCGTCGTAAACGAGCACGAGAAGTCTAAAATTATTGGGCTGTCGAGTGAGAATTTCCTAGACTCTTTTTCTGGAGTTGATCTCGAAACAACTTTGCAGAGATGGAAAAATATATTTCCAAAAACGAAACTGCTTGTAATCATACGAAGGCAGGATCACCTAGTTTATTCTAATTATCTCCAGTATCTTCGTTCTGGATATTATAAAGGAGTGAGTACGTACCTTAAGGAATTAAGGTGGAATTCGCAACAAAGTATTTGGGGTCGTCTCTACTACGATCGAATTTACGAAATTGCTCAAAACAATTTTGATCATATTCAGGTCCTTCCTTTCGAGCTCATAAACACCTTCGATGAATTTTTGACGGCACTAAATGATTTCTTTGAATCCAATGTGCAAGGAATTTCTCCCGAACCGGTTCGACAATCATCAACAGATCTCGCTAACAACATAGTTAGAGCCGTTAACTATGTCTATCGCTATGGGTATGGAAAATCTTACTTATCAGTGATTCCGGGGTCACTTGTTGGATCAGACAAGCACAAATTTAACCGTATAGATGAATTAGATCCTGCAGATTACAAATTAAATCGTTACCGGAACAAGCTAATCAGAAAAATACAAAATAACATTAAAGTGGATTTCAAATATAGGCAACATTTCATCCAAGAATATTCTAATATTTTTCTAGAACAATTCTCGACTAGTAATAAAAAACTAATGGAAATGACGGGATTAGACCTATCGAAATATAAATATCCTGGGCTTTAATAAAAAAATGTACTGTCAGCCGACTGCCATGCAGACCAAGAGGTCGGCTCACTCGTCTCTACAAGAACTACAATACTCTATCCTTCCTTGGTAAAAAATAGAGCGACCTAGCATTCAGATCGTCGTCTCCTACAATCATCAGACTTGCTTGCACTTTTTTTCATAATTTTTCCACTGATCTGACTGATCCATTTTTCTTATGTGGAACTAAAGTCTCAAGTGCTTTATTTAAACAATCAACCTCATCTTCTGTATTGTAATGAACCATGCTGACACGTACCACTCCATCGCTAGGATCTATTCCTAATGCCTCAACACATCGTGGCGCATAGAAATTTCCACTACCGACAGCAATCTCAAGTTCGGCCAACCTTTGTTCAATAACTTTCGAGGGTATCTGATTTACTGTAAAAGTAATGGTTGATGATCGCTCTCCGGGAACTGCATTATTCCGACCAATTAACCGTATATTCGGGTGTTCCCTCAAAAAATTTAAAAGCTTATTGCTGAGCCTAGTTTCATGCAATGAAATGAGATCGAAAATTTTCTGCGCACGGGCATGAAGATCATCTGAAGAGATTCCAAAATGATGTTCGTACAGCGAATCGAAATACTCTGTCACACCCGCAAGAGCTGCAATTTCAGCATGCTGCGGCCCTGTAGGATTCAACCGATATCTTGGTTCAGTAGCATTGAAGTTATGCCCTTGATTTTGAATGTTCAGAAGAGCATCTGACGCTCCCCAGAGGATGCCTTGATGAGTACCAAAAGTTTTATAAGTACTGTAGGCATAGAAATCAACTCCCAGTGCCTGCACATCAGGAACAACATGTGGGGCATATGACACTCCATCTGCCACCACTAACGCTCCCACATTATGTGCTACATCTACGATACTATCTACATCATTATGTGTGCCTATTATATTAGAGCATAGGGTGAAACAAACTAATTTTGTCCGACTAGTGATTAGTTTTTTTAGATCATTGATATCAAGCTCACCCGTATCTGATTGAATTTTCCACTCGCGAACCACTATTCCAAAATCATCCCATCGCCTCCATGCTCCGATATTTGCTTCATGATCCTGATCAGTAACAATAATCTCATCTCCAGCACTACATAAATGAAGAAGACTTCTTGCTAAAACATAAAAGTTCAGTGTTGTGGATGGCCCAAAAGTTAATTCGTTTGGTTTTGCATTGATCAATTGAGCAATTGCGCTATATGACTCCTCCATCTCTTCCCCAGCTACACGTGAGGGCTTTGACGCGCCATACGGTTGCATTTTATGCTCCACAAAAAATCGATTCAGACGATCCACAACTGTTTTTGGGACATATGAACCGCCCGCATTCTCGAAAAATACTAGGCTACTATTCTTCGATGACGTAAATGCAGGAAATTGCTTTCGCACAAAATCTAGATCAAGTTCTGGATCTTTCATACTATATTCTTTGTTATGATGTTAATTCTGGCACCGTGGGCAATAGAAGGAACTTCGCTGACCAGTCACTTTTCTGCGGATAATACCCGCACATCTATAACAGGACTTCCCTTCTCTATTATATACACTCAATTGTTGGGCAAAATACCCTGGATCACCTGTAACTTTCGAATAATCACGTAATGTAGTACCACCAGCATTTATAGCCTCAGTTAAAACTTGTCGGATTGAAAGCACTAATTTTGCATAGCTTGTTAGAGATATTCGCCGAGCAGAACGGTTAGGCGAAATTCCACTCCGAAATAAGGACTCATTAGCATAAATATTACCAACTCCTGCAACAACCCGGCTATCCATAATTATGTTTTTGACAGAAGTTCTTCTTCGTTTAGCTATGTCAAAAAGCATCCTAGCGCAAAATGCATCATCGAATGGCTCTGGCCCAAGATTAACTAGTTGTTTAGAAAATAGTGGATCACCCTCTACCCATAAAAAACAACCAAAACGTCTTGGATCATGGAAACGTAATAACTTGTCGTTTGTTAGGATCAAGTCTATATGATCGTGTTTTTTCACTGATTGGTTTGTTGGAAAGATACGAAGGTGGCCTGACATTCCTAAGTGGATCAATATAGTGCCATGTCGAAAAAGAATCAGTATATACTTTGATCGACGCCTAACCCCTAGAATTTTCTCTCCAGTTATCTTAGCTGCCAAACCACGTGATACAGGCCATCGTAATCTTCTTTCCCGAATTAATACATGTGCAATAACTTTCTGACTTATAAACGGCTCTATACCGCGTAAAGTTGTTTCTACTTCAGGTAGCTCTGGCATATACCATAAATTAAGTGAGTATCGTTTTAATTATTAACAATTATTCAAATATAATTCAACAATGTTTTCTATTTAGGCTCATGTGGCTCAGAAGCTAGAGGTAATATTTCTCCGAGTGGTAATTTAGTTAGG